>Ga0207701_10001043_pt1 | contig 29335 bp, 23 predicted proteins | sample KBSSwiSSwithPhiX_FD_184294 | JGI IMG/M metagenome (GOLD analysis project Ga0207701, IMG submission 184294) | Switchgrass rhizosphere bulk soil microbial communities from Kellogg Biological Station, Michigan, USA, with PhiX - S5 (SPAdes) (version 2) | ecosystem: Environmental > Terrestrial >... | reverse complement strand
CGGAGGTCACGGTCAAGACATGGCCGTCGTCGGCGTCGGTATCGTTGGCGAGCACGTTGACCAGCAGGGCCGCGTTCTCGGACGTGGTGCCGCTGTCGGCGACCGCAACCGGGGCATCATTCGTCCCCTTAACGGTTACCTGGATGACATAACTGTCCGACCCGTCGAAAGAATAAACCGTGAGGCTTTCGGTTTTAGAGTCTCCTTCAGCCAGGGCCTCGGTCGCCGGACGGCTATTATCGAGCGTGTAAGTCCATTTGCCGCTGTTCTCGTCGAACGTGAAGGTCCCATAGTTCCCGTCAAGCGATCCGGTGACAGGCTTGAACTTGTTCTCACCTGAATCCTTGTCGGTCACCGACAGCGTGCCGCATGCATTGGAATCGCCGGCGACGCCATTGGCGGTTCCGCCTGCTTCGACCACGCAATTGTCGCTGGCGCCGGAGACAGCGATCGATGCAGCATCTTGCTTGCCGGTGATATTGATCTTGACGGTGGCTTCGCTGAGCGTGCCGTTGCCGAGCCGGATGGCATAGACGAACTGGTCGCTGAAGGCTTCCCCGTCGGTCAGTGAATCGACCGAACGGCCCTGTCCCTTAACGCCCGATCCATCGGCAATCACATATTCGATCTTGCCGTTGTTGATGCGGACCCAGTTGCCGCCGAACGTGCACTCCCACTCCGACACGCCGGCGGCGTTGACGTCCTTGCAAAGCAGGTCGAAGTCGGCGGTGATTGCGTTGCCGTCGCCGTCTTCCACCGAAAAAAGCGTCTTGGCGTTGCCGCCAAGATCATTCGACATAACGTCGAGCGTGATGATCTTGGTGGTTTCACTGTAAAGCGACGCGTTGTTCCTGAGGGCATCCTCAAGGAAGAGATAATTGTCGTCTTTCGCCTGCGGCGTGTTCGTAAACGACGTCGTCGAGCCGCCGCCCGTGGTCTGAGTAGCCATGTCCGTCCCCCGGATTCGCGACGAATCGCGTTAAACCCGAGTTAACTATGGATAATTAACTAAGGATAACAAGAATTAATGTGAATCGCTGTTTCAAATTGAAACAAATTGCGTATCTGGTCACTGCGTTACGTCCTGCATTGCCTCCTTGCCGACCTTCCGCTATGCGCGCCCCGTCCGGCGGGAGGTGAGTTTCCCCTTCTGGATGCCCGCTAGAGTTGGCGAGCCCGTAGGCAAGGCGGCAAGCCGAGGCCTCACGCTCGCGTTTCGGACAGGGGCATCCCTTAGGTTCGCCATTCAACGGATATCTCGCCGGCATGGGGCTTGCGGGATGGATCACTGGGTTTCCAGGTCCGCCTCATGGTAGTCCGGAGATAGTCTCCGGCGGCGGCATGAAAGTCCGAAGTTCGAAAGTATTTATTGCATGGCCACTACGGCATTCCCGAGCCGCGACGATTTCGCGGCACTCCTCAATGAATCACTGGGCGGCGAGAACGAAACCTTCGAAGGCAAGGTCGTCAAGGGCATCGTCACCGCGATCGAGAATGATCTCGCGGTCATCGACGTCGGGCTGAAGAGCGAAGGCCGCGTCGCGCTGCGCGAATTCGCAGCGCCGGGCCAGAAGGCCGAGATCGCAGTCGGCGACGAGGTCGAAGTGTTCGTCGACCGCGTCGAGAATGCGCAGGGCGAAGCAATGCTGAGCCGCGACCGCGCTCGCCGCGAAGCAGCCTGGGACAAGTTGGAGAAGGAGTTCGAAAAGGGCGAGCGCGTTGACGGCGTGATCTTCGGCCGCGTCAAGGGCGGCTTTACCGTCGACCTCGGCGGCGCGGTGGCCTTCCTGCCCGGCAGTCAGGTCGATATTCGCCCGGTTCGCGATGTCCAGCCTTTGATGGACCTGCCGCAGCCGTTCCAGATCCTGAAGATGGACCGCCGCCGCGGCAATATTGTCGTGTCGCGCCGCGCCATCCTGGAAGAGACCCGCGCCGAGCAGCGCTCGGGCCTGATCCAGACCCTGGCCGAGGGCCAGGTGATCGACGGCATCGTCAAGAACATCACCGACTATGGCGCCTTCGTGGATCTGGGCGGGATTGACGGCCTGCTGCACGTCACCGACATCAGCTACAAGCGCGTCCAGCACCCGAGCGAGATCATCGCCATCGGCGACACGGTCAAGGTGCAGATCATCCGCATCAACCGCGACACCCAGCGCATCAGCCTTGGCATGAAGCAGCTTGAGGCGGATCCATGGGAAGGAGCGGCCGCCAAATATCCGATCGACGGCACCTTCACCGGCCGCGTGACCAACATCACCGAATATGGCGCATTCGTCGAGCTGGAGCCGGGCATCGAAGGCCTGGTCCATGTCAGCGAGATGAGCTGGACCAAGAAGAATGTGCACCCGGGCAAGATCGTCTCCACTTCGCAGGAAGTCGAAGTGAAGGTGCTCGAGGTCGACGAGGAGAAGCGGCGGATTTCGCTCGGCCTCAAGCAGGCTCAGTCGAACCCCTGGACCGATTTCGCCGACAGGCACCCGGTCGGATCGACCGTCGAGGGCGAAGTCAAGAACTCGACCGAGTTCGGCCTGTTCATCGGCCTCGACGGCGACGTCGACGGCATGGTGCACATGTCGGACATCGCCTGGGGCGTTTCCGGCGAAGAGGCCTTGGGGCTTCATCGCAAGGGCGAGACCGTCAAGGCGGTGGTGCTCGACGTCGACGTCGAGAAGGAGCGTATCTCGCTGGGCATGAAGCAGCTTGAGCGCGGCGGTGTCGCGGTCGGCGGCGGAGCGTCGGGCGCCGGCGTCAACAAGGGCGAGACGGTCACCGTCTCCGTGCTCGAGGTTCGCGACGGTGGGCTCGAAGTCCAGGTTGGCGACGATGGCGCGACCGGCTTCATCAAGCGCACCGATCTCGGCCGCGACCGCGACGAGCAACGTCCGGAACGCTTCCAGGTCGGTCAGAAGTTCGATGCGATGGTGATCGGCTTCGATCGCTCGAAGAAGCCCAACTTCTCGGTCAAGGCCCTGCAGATTGCCGAAGAGAAACAGGCAGTCGCCCAGTATGGCTCGTCCGACAGCGGCGCTTCGCTCGGTGACATCCTCGGCGCGGCGCTGAAGGAGCGCCAGGCAGCTGGGACGACGAAGGGCGGCGCGGAAGCGGCTCCGGCCGAAGCCAAGCCGAAGGCGGAAGCCAAGGCGAAGGCCGAAGCCAAGCCGAAGAAGGCCAAGGCCGCCAAGGCTGAGCCCGAAGCAAAGCCCGAAGCTGAGCCCGAAGCTGAGCCCGGCGAGGCTGAGGCCGAGGTTGAAGCGAGCGGCGCCGGCGAGGAGTAATAAATCACTGCCGTGATGATCGCGTTGGTCGCCATGCCCACAGCATGGCTGCGCGCCACGATTGTCTCACTGCGGAACGATGTTGGAAGGGCGCGGATGCAGAGATGCATCTGCGCCCTTTTCCTTTCGCCATCAGGCTGATAGGCAATGCGCAACGCGCCGGGGGGCGGCGTCAGAAACCATTGTTTTTCAAGGCGGGGACCTCAATGATCCGTTCGGAGCTGGTGCAGAAACTGTGCAGCGATTTTCCTGACCTCTCTCAGCGCGAGGTCGAAAACGTGGTCAGCGCGATATTTGATTCGATCACTGACCAGTTGGCCAAGGGCGGGCGCGTCGAGCTTCGCGGGTTCGGCGCATTTTCAACCCGTCAACGTGACGCCCGCACCGGGCGCAACCCTCGCACCGGCGAAGCAGTCGAGGTTGACGCCAAGCGCGTGCCCTACTTCAAGCCGGGCAAGGAAATGCGCGAGCGGCTGAACTTAAATGGCGAGGCCGTCGCCGAATAGTTGCGCTCCCGCCGCTCCATCGGCAGGAAGCCTCAAGCGGACGTGGCGGAATGGTAGACGCTGGAGACTTAAAATCTTCTGCCCATTGGGCGTGCGGGTTCAAGTCCCGCCGTCCGCACCAGCATGAAAATCCAGGCGTGCCGGAGGCATGCCGATTTTCATGCTCGATCCGTTAGGCAAGAAACTCCCAGCTAATTCGCCATCGTGGAGAAAAAATTAAGCAATCCACGTTAATTCGTTGGGCGTGGGCAGTATTACTTCACGAAAGTCCGCGTCGCGGGACTGGGGCAAATCGCTCGCCAACGCCAGGCGGGACGTGCTGGTGCTTGGCATCCTTATCGCCGCCGTTGTCCTCCTGATCTGGAACGGCAGTGAATTCTTCCAGAAATTGAGTTTCGCCCGGGACGGAATGCGGGCGGATCTGAAGATCGCCCTGATCGCGCTCACCCTGAATGTTGCGCTGATCCTGTTCGGCTGGCGCCGATACGTTGACTTGGTGCACGAAGCGGAAGCGCGCAAGGAAGGTGAGGCCAGGGCGGCATTGATTGCCTCGACCGACGGAATGACCGGCCTGCTCAACCGAAAGGGATTTGCCGACAGCGGAGAAGAGCTTCGGCAAGCCGCGGTTGAAAGGGACCATCAACTCGTCATCTTTTCACTGCAGCTCAATCGCTTCAAGGCGATCAACGACCGCCACGGTTACGACGTAGGCGATGCGATGCTGCGGATGATCGCGGCATCGCTTGAGCAGCTCTCGGAAATTGGTGGCCTCGTTGCGCGCCTGGCCGGAGATGAGTTCGCAATCGCCATTTCGTCGCCACGCGATCGGGTGCCGGAGGCCGAGCAACTGGCTGAACGGTTGTTGCATGCGGTGACCCGGCCGATGGAAGCGGAGGGCCGCCTGGTGCAGGTCGGCGCATACATCGGCATTGCCGCGTCCAATCCATGCGACGGGCAGATTCCGGACTTGCTGCGGCGAGCCGACATCGCGCTCGATCGCGCCAAATCAAGCTGTTCCGCCCGGCCGGTATGGTTCGACGAGAGTATGGAACGTGCGTTGATGGTCCATGGCGAGATTGAGCAGGGTATTCGCTACGGCCTCGAACACGGCCAATTCATCCCCTATTTTGAGCCTCAGGTCGAATTGCTCACCGGCGAGCTGATCGGCTTTGAAGTGCTGGCCCGCTGGGACCATCCGCTGAGCGGCTTGATCGAGCCGGACCGTTTCATCCCGGTCGCAGAAGAGCATGGGCTGATCGGACGGCTTTCGGAGCAAGTCATGCTGGCAGCTTTGACCCAGGCAGCAAGCTGGGACCCCTCGATCAAGCTGTCGGTCAACATCTCGCCAACCCAGCTTACAGATAGCTGGCTGGCGCAGCGGATCGTGCGGTTGCTTGCCGAGGCGGGGTTTCCGGCCGAACGATTGGTCGTGGAAATAACCGAAAGCTCGCTATTTGCCGATCTCGACCTCGCGCGTGCCATCGTTACCAGCCTGAAGAATCAGGGTGTCAAATTGGCGCTCGACGATTTTGGCACCGGTTTCTCCTCACTGGCTCACCTTCGATCCTTGCCGTTCGACGTCATCAAGATCGACCGCAGCTTCGTTTCGACACTGACCAACGATCCGGAAAGCGCGGCAATCGTGCGCGCCGTGACGACGCTGGCGGAAGCGTTGCGCGTCCCGGTGACAGTGGAAGGCATCGAAGATGCGGCAACCCACGCGGCGGTTGCCGGCTTCGGCTGCGCGATCGGTCAGGGCTGGTATTTCGGAAAGCCCATGAGCGGCGACCATGCCACCGCATTGCTTCGGTCCCGTGAGGCCTCTGCTCCAATCCAGACCTCTGCCCCAGGCCAGACCTCTGCTCGCCAGGCAGGCTAAGCAAATCTCCTCAAATTAGCTTCCGTCCCGACATGGGACGGGCGGAGCAATTCGGCATATCCAGGCATTGAAGCCTTGGTAAAAATTACATTAAGTATTTGACATGCGGATCGAGGAAAGCATCTCCGGCGAGCTTCAGTCTCGTCATTTTGGACGGAAAGGCATGGCGGTAGCCATGGCAGCCGTGCCCCGCTCTACGCTCGTCGACGATCTCAAGCTGTTCGCCATGACCTTCGCCGCCGGTTTCCTCTTTACAAGCCTGTACCTCGCTTAGTCGCACGCCAGGTGGAGCTTCCAGCCGAGCCATGCGGCGACAATGCACATTGCCGCGACCAACAGTAGCTGTCCGACAGGGCCGACCCCAAAGCTGCTCAGGGTGAAGGCGAGAACGGATCCGGCGACCATTGCCCCCGAATTGACGATGTTGTTGGCGGCCACCGTGCGCGCGGTCTGAGACTTGTCGACCGTAGTGGTCAGGAAGGCATAAAGCGGCACCACGAACATGCCACCGAAGACGGCAACGCCGAGCAGCGCCGCGATCATGAAGGTCGCGCTCGGATGGAAAATGAAATTGCCGAGAGTGGTGAGTTCCGACCCATGGTCGCCCCAGTTCAGTGCGACGAGGTATAGGAGGACCACGAACAGCGCCATCAAGATTACCGACGGAGATGCAAAACGGGCGGAGACCTCACTCTTCAGCAGACGATTGATGGCTACCGAGCCAATTGCGATGCCGATCGAAAAGATAGCTATGAATAAACTCGCGACCTGCTCATTCGCGCCGAGGACATTCTTCACCAGGGGCGGGAAAATGATGATCAGTACGGCCCCGATCGTCCAGAAGAAGCTGATCGCCAGGATGGCCAGGAAGAGCCTCGGCACGTGCATGGTTTCGCTGACCAGCCGGACCGAGGCACGGACGATATGCCAGTCGGGCCTGATGCGCTCGGCGGCCGGAGGGGCCGGCGGCACCTGGCGCCCTGCCATCAGGCCAAGGCCCGCAATGCCGATGGTCGCGACGACGGCCATCAAAGCGTCGTCCGCCAGCACGCCAGCAAGAATGGTCCCGCCGAGAATGGCGATATAGGTCCCTGCTTCGACCAGGCCGGTTCCGCCCAGCACCTCGTCCTTCTGCAAATGCTGAGGAAGGATCGCGTATTTGATTGGTCCAAAGAAGGTCGAATGGATGCCCATACCGAGAACGGCCAAGAGCATCAGCGGAATGTTTTCCAGCAACAAGCCCGCACCGCCGATGATCATGATCAGGATTTCGGCCATCTTGATGATGCGGATCAGCCGCGCCTTGTCGTGATCGTCGGCCAGTTGGCCGGCAAGTGCCGAGAAAAGGAAGAAGGGAAGGATGAACAGTCCTTGTGCGATGGCGCTGAACTGCGCCTCGCGCGCGGCGTCGGAAAAGAGCTGATAGGTGACGAACAGGACGACGCCTTGCTTAAACAGGCTGTCATTGAAGGCGCCAAGAAACTGGGTCGCAAACAAGGGCGCGAACCGGCGCGCACGAAGCAAATGTCTGACGTTCTGCATCAAGGGGGCGGCACTCTCGCGGTTCTGCGCGGTTGCATAGCCAGCTTTGCGCGGGCAACCAAACCCTATAACGAGCTCGATCAATGTTGACGCTGCCTAACCTGCTGACCTTGTCCCGGATCCTGGCAGTGCCGCTGCTGGTCTTCCTGCTGTGGAAGCCCGCGCCTTACGATTATCTGATCACATTCGTCCTCTACTGCGTGGTTGGCATCACCGATTATTTCGACGGCTATCTCGCACGTGCCCAAGCCAAAATCTCGAGGCTCGGCCAGTTTCTCGACCCGATCGCTGACAAGATCATGGTGGCTGCGGTGCTGGTCATGCTGATGGCCAGCCGCAAAGCCGATGGCGACCCGCCAATTGTCGAGAATTGGAGCGTTATCCCGGCGTTGGTGATCCTGCTGCGCGAAATCATCGTCTCGGGTCTTCGCGAGTTCCTTGCGCCACTCAACGTCTCGATGCCGGTTAGCCAGCTTGCAAAGTGGAAGACCACATTCCAGCTGGTCGCGCTTGGTGCGCTGATCCTGAGCGGCGCCTTTCCGGGCGAACCCTGGATGCACATGGTCGGGCTTGCCAGCCTCTGGGCCGCGGCGGCACTCACCCTGGTGACTGGTTACGACTATTTACGCATTGGACTTCGGCATATGGATTAATGCCGGCGCATTGATCGATTTTCCAACTCTCACTGACGAACTTATCTTGTTTCCGCCTGTTCACCCGGAGGCCTAGCGTCGCCGTAAATTTGAACAGGAGAATGGTCATGGATGCGAAGACCGGCGAAATGAGCGGAAGTTGTCCGGTTAGCGGAAACAAGGGACGCTCGCTGCTCGGCCGCACCAATCGAGACTGGTGGCCCGAAGCATTGCCGATCGACATCCTCCACCAGGGCGGAGCTTCTCCCGACCCGATGGGGGACGACTTCGACTACGCCGAAGCATTCAAGGCGCTCGACTACCAGGCGCTCAAGCGCGACCTGACCGCGCTGATGACTGACAGCCAGCCATGGTGGCCGGCCGATTATGGGCATTACGGCCCCTTCATGATCCGCATGGCATGGCATGCCGCAGGTACCTATCGGACCGCCGATGGCCGCGGCGGCGCGAACAGCGGCCAGCAGCGATTTGCACCGCTCAACAGCTGGCCGGACAACGGCAATCTCGACAAGGCGCGGCGGCTGCTTTGGCCGATCAAGCGGAAATATGGAAAGAACATCAGCTGGGCCGACCTGTTCATCCTCGCTGGCAATGTCGCGATTGAATCGATGGGCGGTCCGATCTTCGGCTTTGGCGGCGGGCGTCCGGACGTGTTCGAGCCCGAGCGTGACGTTTACTGGGGCGCCGAGGAAAAATGGGTCAGCGAGGGCGCCGAAACGCGCATTCAGCCCGACCGCGAAATGGAGCTGGAGCATCCGCTCGCGGCGATCCAGATGGGCCTGATTTACGTCAATCCAGAGGGCCCCGGAGGCAATCCCGACCCGCTGCAGTCCGCACGCGACATCAAGATCACCTTCGAGCGCATGGCGATGAACCATGAGGAGACGGTGGCGCTCACTGCGGGTGGCCACACCTTCGGCAAGGCTCATGGCGCGGGCGATGCCAGCCTGGTCGGTGCTGCGCCGGAAGGCGGGGATCTTTCGCTGCAAGGCCTTGGCTGGGCGAGCGCCTACGAAAGCGGAATTGGCGAGCACACCATTACCAGCGGCATCGAGGGGGCGTGGGTGAACACGCCGACGCAATGGTCGGAGAATTATTTCCGCCTCCTGCTCGACTATGAATATGAACTGGTGAAATCGCCGGCCGGCGCCCAGCAGTGGCAGCCGATCAATCAGCGCGAAGAGGACAAGGCACCGGCCGCACATGACCCGTCGAAGCGCGTGCCGACGATGATGACCACTGCCGACATGGCGCTGAAGATGGACCCCGAGTTCCGCGTGATTTCGGAGAAGTTCCGGAACGACCATGAGGCGTTCAAGGACGCCTTCGCGCGGGCCTGGTTCAAACTGACGCACCGCGACATGGGACCGAAGGTCCGCTACCTCGGCCCGGAAGTCCCGGCCGAGGATTTGATCTGGCAGGATCCGGTGCCTCAGGGGACCAAACCATCGGACGCTGACGTCTCGGCGTTCAAATCCAGGATCCTGGACGCGGGCTTCAGTGTCGGTCAGCTGGTCAAGACGGCCTGGGCAAGTGGCTCGACGTTCCGCAAATCCGACTTCCGGGGCGGGGCGAATGGCGCGCGCGTCCGGCTTGCTCCGCAGAAGGATTGGTCTGTCAATGAGCCGGACGAACTGGGCAAGGTGATTGCCAGGATTGACGAGGTGCGGGGCGGCCTGTCGATGGCGGATGCTATCGTCCTTGCCGGAACGGCTGCCGTCGAAAAGGCAGCCAGGGACGCCGGCTACAATGTCACCGTTCCGTTTGTCGGCGGCCGCGGCGATGCCACCCAGCGATGGACCGACGTCGAGAGCTTTGACGTGATGGAGCCGGCGGCCGACGGCTTCCGCAACTATCTGAAGACCAAGCATTCGGTGAAGACCGAGGAGCTGCTGATCGATCGTGCGCAGCTACTTGGGCTGTCGGCTCCGGAGATGACGGTGCTGCTCGGCGGCCTGCGAGTGCTAGGGGCGAATTACAAGGACGCTCCGCTGGGCGTCTTCACCAACCGCAAAGGTCAGTTGACCAACGATTTCTTCGTCAACCTGCTCGACAATGACACCTTCTGGAAGGTGGTCGACGAGAGCGGTGACGAAGAGTTCGTTGGCTATGACCGTGGCGGCCGCCAGGAAAAGTGGCGGGCGACGCGGACCGACCTGATCTTCGGTTCGAACAGCCAGCTGCGGGCAGTTGCCGAGGTGTATGCCGAGAAAGGCAGCGAGGAGAAGTTTGTCCGCGACTTCATTTCCGCCTGGACCAAGGTGATGAACGCCGATCGCTTCGACGTGGCGGGCGGGGGTTCAAGGTCCCAGGCTGCGGAACGTGAGCCGGCGATGGCCAAGTAGCCGGTTCTCCGGTAGCCGCGGCGCTCTTTACCCCTCCCCGAGCGCCGCGGTGGTCCGACGAAAGTCTTGCTTAACTGGTCAGTGGCATCATTTCGGAATCAAGCGACATGGCTTGCGCGGCGGCCAAGCCCGGAATGAAAGTGGCCGCAATCTGCCGCAAGGCGTCTGCCAAAATCTGGAATTCCTTTTCGCGCGGGCTCGATGGCCGCCACGCCAATGCAATTCGGCGGAACCCATGAACCGAGCGCAAGGGTCGCGCATCGACACCCGTTCCGTCTAAAATTCCGGCGTCGATCGCCATCGCCGGGACGAAGGTCAGCCCCAATCCGTTATCGACCATCTGCACCAGCGTATGGAGCGATGTGCCCATCATTGCCGCCTCGGCGCGAAGCTCTGGCCGGTTGCAGGCGGAGAGGGCGTGATCCTTCAGGCAGTGCCCATCCTCCAGCAGCAGCATTCGATCCTCGTCGATCGCGTCAGCGTCCACCGAAGGCCCCTCAGGCGCCTCGCCATGCGGGTAGGCGACAAACAGCCGATCATCGAACAATATTGCCTTGTCGACGTCGCCGCAGGCAAAGGGCATTGCCAGTAGCACGCAATCGAGAAGCCCCCGATGCAGCGCATCGCAGGCGGCCTGGCTGGTTTCTTCGCGTAGATAGAGCTTGAGCTGCGGCCATTGGCTGCGAAGGCGCGGCAGCATGGCCGGGAGCAGGAATGGGGCGATGGTCGGGATCACGCCCATCCTGAGTTCGCCGTGAAGCGGTTGACCTTCCACTCGGGCGAGATCAGCCAGCTCTTCGCACTCCCGAATTACCCGAACTGCCTTGTCCGCCACTTTTTGGCCCAAGGGAGTAAAGCGGACCACGCGACGCGTCCGTTCGACGAGGGTTACGCCGAGCAGCGTCTCCAACTCGCGAAGCCCCGCAGACAGCGTCGACTGGGTGACGAAACAGGCCTCTGCCGCCTTGCCGAAGTGGCCATGCTGGCGCAGCGCGACCAGATAATGAAGCTGTTTGACTGTCGGGAGATAGGACGTCATCGAAAAATCCAATCAATCCGATTGATATAATCAGTTTGAACGATTGAAGCCAGCCATTAAGCTTGAGAGCATGGAAAACTGCTGTTTTTCGCAACGCGGGGGCAGCAGCGGCGGCGGGGGCGTTCTCCCCTAAAGATCCCCCGCCGTCACCTCATTTTCCGGAAAATCGATCAGGCCAACGCGCGGTAAAGGCCGTAGACGCTGACGATGGTCAGCAGCGCGCCGACAAAGGTCAGCAGCGTGTCCGCATTGACGCGCTTGGCGATCCAGGCTCCGAACGGGGCGGCGCAGACGCCGCCGATCAGCAGGCCGAGGGTGGCGGTCGTAAACGCCTGCCAACCAAGCGTGGCGATGAAGGTCGCCGAAATGGTCACGGTAAGAAAGAATTCGGCGGTGTTGACCGTGCCGATCGTCTTACGCGGGTTGCTGCCCTGAACCAACAGGTTGGAAGTGACAATGCCGCCCCAGCCGCCGCCCCCGGCAGCATCGAGGAAGCCGCCAATCAGGCCCAGGGGTGAGACGACCCGAGGCGTCTTTTCGGTGTGGCGGTGCATTACACCGCGGTAGAAAAGGTAAAGCCCAAGACCGGTGAGGTAGGCCAGCACGAACGGCTTGGCCACGCTAGCGTCCACCGAGGTCAGAACATAGGCGCCCAGGACCCCGCCGATGACCCCGGGCACAACCAGCCGGAAAAACAGCCGCCAGTCGACATTTCGATGGGCGACGTGACTAATTCCCGAAACTGCGGTGGTGAAGGTTTCGGCGGTATGGACGCCTGCCGAGGCGGCAGCCGGAGGGACTCCCATGGCAATCAGCAGGGTCGACGAAATTTGGCCAAATGCCATGCCGAGCGCGCCATCGACCATCTGCGCGGCGAAACCGATCATGATGAAGGGGATCAGGACGGCCGGATCGACAAAGAATTCCGTGAGAATGTCAGATCTCCACCCTGTCTACGGGGCCTAACTGCCGCAGATGTTGCGCCGCGGCAATGCATTATGGCGCGCAAAAAAGGCCTTCCGGCTTTTCATTACGCCGCTGACACCTTAAATTGGCTGTCCGATTGCAGAAGGATCTGTTGCTTGGCGTCGACGCTGATTGAGTATCTGGACTCCGTCAAAGCCCGCGATCCCGCGGCGCGGTCGCGGTGGGAGATATTGCTGTATCCGGGCGTCTGGGCGCTGGGATTCCACCGTGTCGCGCATTGGCTGTATGGCGGCGGCCTGTTCTTCCTGGCGCGCTTCGTCAACCATTTCGCGCGAATGGTGACGGCGATCGATATCCACCCAGGCGCCAAGATCGGCGAGCACTTCTTTATCGATCATGGCTTCACCGTGATCGGCGAAACCGCCGAGATCGGAGACGGAGTCACCATTTACCAGAACGTCACCCTGGGCGGCACCAACCCATCGACCGGAGTCGGCGGCAAGCGCCATCCGACGATCCGGTCCGGGGTTGTCGTCGGGTCGGGCGCGCAAATACTTGGTCCGGTCGAAATCGGCGAGGGCGCCAAGATCGGAGCCAACTCCGTCGTCACCAGGGACGTCGATGCTGGCGCGACGATGGTCGGCATCCCAGCCAGGCCGGTGCCGGTGGACGCGGTGCATTACAGTCCGGGCTTCGTTCCCTATGGCACGCCGTGCGGCGAGGATAGCGATCCTGGCAAGGCTCGGCTCGTCGAGCTTGAGGAACAGATAGACGAGCTTCGCCGCGAGGTCGCCAGCCTTCGTGCCCGGCGGCAGCCCGAACCAAAGGTCAAGAGCGCTTGAGCGTGGTGACGCCGTTTCCGCACCCGCGGGACCGGCGTCCGATTACGGCATTCGACCGCGCCGAACTCCAGCGGATCCTGGATCTGTACGGGCGGATGGTCGCTGCGGGCCATTGGCGCGACTATGGCCTGTGGTTCGATCCCGAAGTGGCCGTGTTCGCCGCCTTTCGGCGCGCAACGGAGAATCCCGAAGTGAGGATCGAGAAACGCCCCCAACTTCATTTGAAGCAGGGGGCGTTCGCACTGGTTTCAGAACATGGAGCGGTGCTCAAGCGGGGCCATGAACTTCATGGAGTCCTGGCCCCGCTCGAACGCCGGCTTATGCGGCTGGTGCGGGACTAGCCAACCGGTCGAGTAGTGGCAGCTTCGACTGCAACGCTTCGGGCAGGCTACGAACCACCAGCGACCGTGCCTGATGCCAGAAGGCTGACAGCAGCAGCAGGGCCGAGCCGATGACCAGCGCCGTCAGGGCAATGTTGAGCTCCACCGCCCCGACCTGCTTGAACAATTCGCTGAGCGCGTAGAGCACATAGGCAAGCGCCGAAACCAGCAGCGCGCGCCGGTCGATCGCCAAGGCAGTGATGCCGAGCGCGACGTAGAGCGCGATTACCACCAGGCCTTCGCCAATCGTAGCCGTGCCGTCATTGAGACCGAGCAGCGTGAACACCGGATGCACGATCATTGGGGCTGCCAGCAGATGAAGCCAGAAGGCGACGTCGCTACGCCGCGTGACGCGCGACGGGTCCGAAGAATCCCACCTCATCGCGAACAGGAACACGCCGATGCCGAGCATCAGGACGAAGCTCCAAAGAGTGTTTTGGAAATTCCCGGGATCGCCTAGCACGGCGATCAACAGTCCCACCGCAATTGCGGCAACCGCAGCGGCCCCGGCTGCAACGGTGATCGGCACGCGGAACCGCTTCCAGTGCAGCCAGGCGGCGGCGGCAGCGGCTGCGCCGGACACCGACGCGACGATTCCCGCAATCAGTGCTTCCCGTTCATTTGGCGGCTCGCCGACACCCAACACAATGGCGAATCCAACGGTCGCAAACACGCCACCGACGAAGGCGAGCAGAAGCAGGATCGAAGGCAGCGCCATTCGGCGCCTGGCGGTGAAGAACAAGGCGAGCCCCCAAGCAGTCGCGGCGACGAACAGCGGCGCCAGCGGCGATGGACCGTCATGGTCGATGATCAGCCCCACGGACTGGCCGATCGATTGACCAATCCAGCCGACTGCGAACAGCAGGATCGCGGCGGCGATCGATACGAAAATGTCGTTGAAGCCGGTAATCAGCCGAAAATTCTCCTCGTCGACCGCGGGCGAAGACCGCTGGCCATCGACGAAGGCGCGAAGCGAGGTGGCGGCTTCGGCGCTTAGTGCGCCGGCCGCAACGGCCTCGTCGAGATCGTTCTGGCTATACATGCGACAATATCCTCCCTGATGCGTCCTACGTTGCACAGGTGTATTATTGTGTCAATACAGCATAGCAGGAGACGGCGACGCAGATTTCGCCCTCAAGAGGGGTGGCCGGCGCCGATCAGGGGGTGGGGGTGGCGCCGGCCGAGCTGTGAATCTAGTGGCAGTGATAACGGTTGCTATCGATCGAGCGGCCGACCAGGGCGCCTGCGGCTGCGCCCAGGATTGTGCCGGTTGCGCGCTCGCCATGAGTGTCGATCGCCCGCCCGAGCAGCGCACCGCCGGCGCCGCCAACGATTAGGCCGGTCGTGCCGTTGGAACGCTTGCAGCGAAGCCGGCCATTGGAATCCCGCCACACCTTGCCATGATAAGAGCCGTCGCGCGCGAGCGCGGCGCTGGGAAAGGCTGGCATGGTCACCGCAGCGGCAGCGATCGCCAACACCATGTTACGCATGAAAACTCCCTGTTTTCGGATTGCAGCCGCCAAAACGTCCGCATTTGCATCTTGTTTCGTTGACCTTTTTGCTGCTGCCAAGCGCTATTAACCCTGCTGGCCGCTGTTAACGACGAACCGTTGGGCTCAAGGCGCCGGAAAACCCTTCTCGGTATGCCGAAGCTTTACGCAAGCCGCATTGCAGCGCGCTTGCCTTGGGGCGTCGTGCGAGGATAGGTCGGCTGCCATGGCTTCGCGTGGTCAGCATCTGGTTCAATCCGGCCTGCGGTTCGCCAATGGCAGCGGCGTGTTGGGGCGGCTGGCCGGCCCAGCTTTCGCGAGGCTGCTCGACCATCTTCACAAGCGGCTCGAACAGGGCGGAATCGAGGCCACGCTTCCTGACGGATCGCGGCGGCGGATCGGCTTTCACCGGCCGGGGCCGGTAGCAATCGTCCATCTCAATAGCTGGCTGTCGCTGGTCAGGCTGGCGACTTCGGGATCGGTCGGCTGGTACCGCGCCTGGGAGAAAGGCGAATGGTCGTCGCCCGATCCGGTGCCGCTGTTCGACCTGTTCATGCGCAACGGCGCGTCGCTTGGCGAGATCGGTCGGGCCAAGGGCTCGGCACGCTGGTACAACCAGCTGATGCATCGACGTCGCGACAATGATCGTCGCACCGCCCGGCGCAACATCGCCGCGCATTACGATCTCGGGAATGATTTCTACGCGGCCTGGCTGGATCCGAGCATGACCTATTCGTCGGCGCGCTTTGCGCCCGGCGATGACCTTGAAGCGGCGCAGCACCGAAAGATCGCTACGTTGCTCGATCGCCTGGACTTGAAACCCGGCGACCGGTTGCTCGAGATCGGTTGCGGGTGGGGCACCCTGGCGATCGAAGCCGCACAGCGGGGAGCGAAGGTTGTCGGACTGACCTTATCTGCTGAGCAGAAAAGTTGGGCCGATGCAAAAATTGCCGAAGCGAAATTATCGGATCGAATTGAGATTCGCCTGCAAGATTATCGGGAGATTTGCGAGCAATTCGACGCGGTCGCGTCGGTCGAAATGGTTGAAGCGGTTGGTCAGCGATGGTGGCCGGCTTATCTCGATTCCATCGCCCGCAACCTGAAGCCGGGCGGACGGGCGGCGATCCAGCTGATCTCGATCGATGCCCGCATTTTCGACGGCTATTCGCGCAACCCGGACTTCATCCAGGCCTATATCTTCCCGGGCGGAATGCTGATCGACGAGCCCCGGTTCGAGCGGCTCACACGCGAGCGGGGACTGAGCTGGCAGGATCGCGAAAGCTTTCGCCTCGACTATGCAGAGACGCTCAAGCAGTGGCGCGAACGCTATGACGCGGCCGTTCGCGGTGGCAGGCTGCCTGGTTTTGGCGAGCGGTTCCACAACCTCTGGCGCTATTATTTGATGTACTGCGAGGGAGGTTTTCGTGGCAGCGGGGTCGACGTCATTCAGGTGACGATGGTGAAGGCTTAGCCCTCAACCCGATGCCGGCTGCCCGTTTCACCGGCGTCCTGCAGCAGTTCGATAATCGCCGAGGCGACCGCTTCTGGCGGCTTGACGCTTTCGGGTTCCTCGCCGGGGAAAGCGAGTTGGCGCATGCGGGTGCGGGTGGCGCCGGGGTCGATGATCTGGACCCGTAGGCGCCCGGCATGGGCCGTCTCGTCGGCATAGGCGCCGAGCAGCGTGTCGAACGCAGCCTTGGACGCGCCATAGCCGCCCCAGAAGGCACGCGGCTCCCCGCCAACCGATGAGGTGATGCCGATGACGTCGGCCTTCTCGGCTCGGCGCAGCAGGGGATCGAAGGCGGCAATCATGGCCTGGCTGGCGAAAACGTTGAGCTTGAACACGCGTTCGAGCTCCTTCGGGTCGAGATGCTCGACCGGTGACAGGCTGCCGAGCATCGCCGCATTGAGGACCATGATGTCGAGGCTGCCCCAGCGCTCGGCGACCGCCTGCGCCAGCTTCTGGATGTTTTCGGCATCGGTGAGATCCATCGGCGCGATCGTCGCCGTGCCGCCGGATGCATGGATCCGCTCCTCAATCTGTTCGAGCGCTTGAGCGGTGCGGGCGGTGAGGATGACGTGGGCGCCGACCGCAGCCAGTGCCTCGGCCGTGGCCGCGCCAATGCCGCGGCTGGCCCCGGTGACAAGCGCAAGCTTGCCGTCAAACGGCTTTGCAGATTCGGTCATGCCGCTCCCTTAGCGGCTTGCGACGAGACTTAAAGGCTTGAGCTTGCCGTCCTTGTCGCAATCGGTGAGCGTGGTCGGATAGTCGCCGGTGAAGCAGGCATCGCAGCGCTGCGGCTTGGTGGCGTCGCGCTGATCGCCGAGTGCGCGGTAGAGCCCGTCGATCGAAATGAACGCCAGGCTGTCGGCGTTGATGTAGCGCGCCATCTCGTCGACGTTCATCTGGCTGGCAATCAGCTTCGACCGTTCGGGCGTGTCGACACCGTAGAAGCAGCTGAACTTGGTCGGCGGCGAGGCGATGCGCATGTGCACTTCCTTGGCGCCGGCATCGCGCATCATCTGCACGATCTTCACCGATGTCGTGCCGCGGACGATGCTGTCGTCGACCAGGACGATCCGCTTGCCTTCGATCAGGGCGCGATTGGCATTGTGCTTGAGCTTCACGCCAAGGTGACGGACGTCCTGACTGGGCTGGATGAAGGTTCGTCCGACATAGTGCGAACGGATGATCCCCAGTTCGAAGGGGATGCCCGATTCCTGGCTGAAGCCGAGCGCCGCCGGAACGCCGGAGTCGGGCACTGGCACGACATAATCGGCCTCGACCGGTGATTCGCGGGAAAGCTCGGCGCCGATGTTCTTGCGCACCTCATAGACCGAAGTGCCTTCGATGATGCTGTCCGGCCGCGAGAAATAGACATGCTCGAAGATGCACGGCCGGGCCTTGGCCGGCGCGAACGGACGGAAGCTGCGAACGCCAGTCCCATTGACGATGATCAGTTCGCCTGGCTCCACGTCGCGGAGATAGCTGGCGCCGATCACGTCGAGCGCTACGGTCTCCGAGGCAAAGATGGTCGCCTCGCCGAGCTTGCCCATCACCAGCGGACGAATGCCGAGCGGATCGCGGCAGGCCACCAACCCGTCGGCCGTCAGGCAAATCAAGGAATAGGCACCCTCGACCTGGCTCAGCGCGTCGGTCAGCCGGTCCAGCGGCGTGGAGTAGCTGGAGGTCGCGACGAGGTGGATGATTACCTCGGTATCGCTGGTCGACTGGAAGATGGAGCCGCGGCGGATCAGCGCGGCGCGCAGCGTCATGGCATTCGATAGATTGCCATTGTGCGCCACGGCAAACCCGCCTTCGGCCAGATCGGCGAACAGTGGCTGGACGTTGCGCAGCGCGGTTTCGCCGGTGGTCGAATAGCGGACGTGGCCGATAGCGATCTTGCCCGACAGCTTGCGGATAATGTCGTCGCGGTCAAAGTTGCCGGCTACATGGCCCATGGCGCGATGGGCGTGATAGTTGGTGCCGTCGAAGCTCACGATGCCCGCTGCTTCCTGCCCGCGGTGCTGTAGCGCATGGAGGCCGAGCGCGACGAAGCTGGAGGCGGTATCCGCGCCCCAGATGCCGAAAATGCCGCATTCCTCGCGGAGTTTGTCGTCGTCGAATGGATTGGTGGTCAGCATTTTTCGCCCGAATCCCCGGTGTTTGGCGCCATATAGGTGAGCGGCGCGCATTTGTCGCCTTCCGCCTTGCTCCAAGCTGAAGCAAAGTGGCGGTATGAGAATGTTTTTGGCGCTTGCGGTGCTCCTCACCGCCTGTTCGAAGCAGCCCGCCGAACCAGGCCTGACTGGAGGGACCTTTGCGGGGGAGGGCCGCGATCGGCTGTGCATCGCCGGTGAAGCCGGTGCATTACGGGCGGGGCTGATCGCTTACGGTCGCGGCGACGTGAACTGCTCGGCATCGGGCAGCCTTCAAAGGGTGGGGCAGGAGTGGGCCCTGATCCCGAAGGGCGAAGGCGATTGCCGCATCCCTCTGGCGATTGACGGGAACTCTGTTCGAATCGGCCGGCCGCCGGCAGCCTGTGACTATTATTGCGGGCCGGGCGCGACGATTGCCGGCAAGACCTACCAGCGGGCCGATATGGGAGCGAAGGCTGTCGACCTGGCCGGCGATCCGCTGTGCTAGGACGTCTCGAGGTCACTTGACCTTTACGGAAACGTAAAGTAAGTGCCGCTTCATGCTTCAGCACAAGTCGCACTATTCCATCGGCGAGCTTTGCGACGAATTTGGGGTGACGGCTCGCGCGCTTCGCTTTTACGAGGATGAGGAGCTGATCGCGCCGGAACGGCGCGGGACTCAGCGGCTCTACACCGACCGCGATCGCGCCCGCCTGGCGTGGATCCTCCGCGGCAAGCGCGTTGGCCTCAGCCTCGCGGAGATCAAGGAACTGCTCGACCTCTACGACATTGGCGACGGCCGGCGAACCCAGCGCCTCAAGACCGTGGAGCGCTGCCAGGCGCGGGTCGACAGCCTCAAGCGCCAGAAAATCGATATCGATGCTACGATCAAGGAACTCGAGGGCTTTATCCACCTGGTGAAGGCCCAGGATTCCGGCCAATCCGCGCAGGAGAAATAACAACATGCCCGTCTATTCCGCGCCGGTTCGCGACACGAAATATGTGCTGGATCATGTGATCGGCATCCAGAATTATTCCAACCTGCCGGGTTTCGCGGACGCGACGCCGGACCTGGTCGAGGCGATCCTGACGGAAGGCGCCCGCTTCTGCGAGGAAGTGCTTCAACCGCTCAATCGGGTTGGCGACGAAATAGGCTGCAAGCGCAATGACGACGGGTCGGTGACCACGCCGCCGGGCTTCAAGGAGGCCTGGGACCAGTTCGTGGCCGGCGGCTGGACCACGCTTCACGCCCCGCAAGAATATGGTGGGCAGGGGATGCCGTCAGTGGTGGCAACCGCGATCGCGGAATATCTGGGATCGTCCAACCACAGCTTCGAGATGTATAACGGCCTGACGCAGGGCGCGATGGCCTCCCTCCTGGTCAAGGGATCCGAGGAGCAGAAAGCCAAATATCTGCCCAACATGGTTTCCGGGCGATGGACCGGAACGATGAACCTGACCGAACCGCATTGCGGCACCGACCTTGGCCTTCTCAAGACCCGTGCCGATCCGAACCCCGATGGCAGCTATTCGATCACGGGAACCAAGATTTTCATCTCGGCCGGCGAGCATGACCTTAGCGAGAACATCATCCACATGGTCCTCGCCAAGATTGCGGGCGCGCCTGACAATGTGAAGGGCATCTCGCTGTTCCTGGTGCCCAAGTTCCTGGTCAACGAGGATGGCTCGCTCGGCGAACGCAACGGGGTGAGCTGCGGTTCGATCGAGCATAAGATGGGGATCCACGGCAACGCCACTTGCGTGCTCAACTATGACGGAGCCAAGGGCTGGCTGGTCGGCGAAGCGGAAAAAGGTCTCGCCGCCATGTTCATCATGATGAACGCGGCGCGTCTAGGCGTTGGCTTGCAAGGATTGGCGCAAGGCGAAGTCGCCTATCAGAATGCAGTCGCCTATGCGAAGGACCGCCGCCAGGGCCGGGCTCTCAAGCCCGAGGACCGCGATCCCGACGCCAAGGCCGATACGTTGTTCGTTCACCCGGACATTCGCCGGATGCTGATGGAAGGCAAGGCGTTCAACGAAGCGGCGCGGGCGCTGATCCTCTGGGGCGCGCTGCAGGTCGATCTCAGCCGCAAAGCCCAGACCGAGGAGGAACGGCAGGCCGCCGACGACCTGATTTCGGTACTTACGCCGGTGATCAAGGGATATCTGACCGATCGCGGGTTCGAAGTGGCGGTCAATTCCCAGCAGGTCTTCGGAGGTCACGGATATATCCGCGAATGGGGGATGGAGCAGTTCGTCCGCGATGCCCGAATTGCCCAGATTTACGAGGGCACCAACGGGATCCAGGCGATGGACCTCGTCGGGCGCAAGCTGGCGCTGAACGGCGGCCGCGGAGTCCGCGCCCTGCTGGAGACAATTGCCGGCGATATCGCCGCGGCCAAGGCGGCCGGCGATCCGGCAGGCATCGCCGACCCGCTCGAAAAGGCGCTCGGCCACCTTCAGGGCGCGACGATGTGGCTGGCCCAGTACGGCATGGCCGACCCCGACAACGCCGGTGCCGGGGCCTATGCCTATATGCAGCTGATGGGCCTCGTCACGCTGGGCTGGATGTGGCTGAAGATGGCGACTGTTTCGGCCAAGCTGCGCGACGCGGCAGGCGAGGACCGGGCATTCCACGACACCAAGATCGCCACCGCTCGCTTCTTTGCCGAGCGTGAGCTGGTCAGCGCTGGAGGGTATCGCCGCAAGGTCGAGGCCGGCGCCGGCAGCCTGATGGCATTGCCGGTCGAAGCATTCTGAGGCGTTAGCTGACGGCCTTGGTGGGGCCCTGGTTGACGTACCAGGGCTGCAGCATGGTGACATCGTTGCCTTTGGCCCGCTTCGCCGAAAGCCGCCCCAGGTCGAACTGCTCGTTGAACTGCACGCCGAACTTGCCGGTCTGGGCCCATCGGACTGTGCCCACCACCGGACCGACGCCGACGATATCGATCGCCATGGTCTGACCCGGCGCAACGTTTTGGTCGCACTCGACCAGCGCGCCCATCGCGGAAATGTTGCGCAACCGGATTTCCGTGGTTTGGCCGTTGATCGCGGCGATGGCCCGGCGCATCAACCGCTGGCGCGGTTCGCGGATGCACTGAAAACCGTCTGCTTCGACCCTGGTGCTGTTGGCCAGCTTGCGCGCTTCCTCGCCTAGCATCGGCTTGCCGAAAATATAGCCTTGCACCTGGCTGACGCCGAGCTCCCGGATGAGGAATAGATCGTCATGGGTTTCGACGCCCTCGGCGGTGGTATCCATGTCGAGGCTATCAGCCAGGGTGACGATGGCGCGAATGATCGCACCGTTGCGCTTGGTGGTCGACGCCGCGCCGCGGACGAAGCTTTGGTCGATCTTGATCTTGTCGAACGGCGCCTTTTTCAAATAGCCGAGCGACGAATATCCGGTACCGAAGTCGTCGAGGGCCAGCCGGACTCCAAGCGATTTGAGGCGGGCGAAGGTGCCGTCGGTTGCATCGCTGTCGGCCAGGAAGACGCCCTCGGTGATCTCCAGTTCCAGGCGGCCGGGCTTGAGACCGTAATCGCTCAGCACCGCGGCAATCGTATCGGAGATGTGCGGATCGTTGAATTGGATGGGCGACAGGTTCACCGCAATCCGGATCTGTTCGGGCCAGTGGGCTGCCTCGGCAACGGCTGAGCGGAGAACAAACTCCCCGATCTTGCCAATCATGCCGCATTCTTCGGCGATGCTGATGAATTTGTCCGGCGAGATCAGACCGCGGGACGGATGGTTCCAGCGTACGAGTGCCTCGAAGCCCGAAATCTCCTCGCCGGCGGCGAGGACGATCGGCTGATAGGTAACGTACATTTCCTGCCGCTCGAGCGCGATGCGAAGGTCATGCTCGAGCAGCTGGCGATCGGTCGCCTCGCTGTGCATCGCTGCTTCGTAGAAACAATGCTTGCCTCGGCCGGCAGCCTTCGCAGCGTAGAGAGCAAGGTCGGCGTTGCGGATCATGCTGTCGGCGCAGCTCCGGCCTGGGTCGCCTATGGCAATGCCGACTGAAGCGCCGATAATCACGCGGTGGCCTTCAATGCTGTAAGGCCGCGAAACTTGTTCGATCAGGGTCCTTGCAAGGCTTTCCAGCAAGCCAGTCTCGACCGTGCCTGGGAGGACGGCCTTGAACTCGTCGCCGCCGAGGCGGCCGACCTGGCCATGGTCGCCCATGACCGACTTTAACCGATCCGCGACCTGGCGAAGGAGCGCGTCACCGATCGGGTGGCCAAGCGTGTCGTTGACGTTCTTGAAGCGGTCGAGATCGATCAGGAACAGCGAACAGCCTTTGCGGCGGCTCGTGGCGTTGCGCAGCGCCTCGTCGAGCGTCTGGCGCATGAGTGCGCGGTTGGGCAGGCCGGTCAGCGAGTCAAACCGGGCAAGGCGGGCGACTTCCTGCTCGGTACGGCGTTGTTCGGTAAGGTCGGTGCCGATGCCGCGGAAGCCGAGGAAACGGCCGCGGCTGTCGAATAGAGGATTACCCGACAGCGACCAATGAATGTCTTCGTCGCTGGCGGCGCGGACGATCACGTCGCTAAACGGAAAGCGCGCCGACAGGTGAAATCCGAGCGTACGTTCTTCGCGCAAACTGTCCGGCGAACCGCTGTCGACCGATAGCAAGTCGGTGAACTGGCGTCCGAGCAAATCCTCGGGATTGCATTTGAAATCGTCGGCCAGCTGCTGGGAGACATAGGAAAGAGTGCCGAGATTGTTGGTCTCCCAGAACCAGCCGCGCCCGCTATTTTCAAACTCGTCGACGAACTGCAGCGCCTTGCGAGCCTGGGCTTCGAGCGCAAGGCGCGCCCGGGCATTGGTCAGGACGGTCCGCGCGCTGGCGACGCTGTAGGCGGTGTTGATGATCGCCAGGAAGGTGATGCCGGCGAGAACTTCCGGTTGACGTGACACGGCCAGGGCGCCGGTCATGGCTACCAGGGCGTTGACGATGGCTACGGGCGGCGAGGAGATTGAAACAATCGTCGCCGCGCCAAGTCCGGCACCGAACGCCAGGGCGATGAAGCTAATGTTCGAGCCTTGCAGGGTGCAGGTCAGCGTCAGGCCATAGGCCATCCACAGAGCGCCACTGATGCCAATGTACGCGCATAGCCCCGCAGAGACGGTTCGCGGCGAAAGGCGGAATTTGTCACGGTACCACAGTCCGGCAAAGGCCAGCCCGTCGAGCGCCAAAACCGAGATCAGGGGGATCAGCGGGTTGCAGCTCAATGGTGCAAATAGCGAAATAGGTTGAATCAGGAAGCAGGCCAGGCCCCAGACGAGGTGGGTCGCTCCGAGAAGTGCGGGCGCAAGTTCGAACAAGGCGATGCGCTGCGCCGCCAGATTATCGTCGTCGGACGTCTCGGGCACCCTCAGGTCGAACGTGAGTGCGTCCTGAATCGTTGCCCGATCACTGATCGCGTCGCCGCCGGAAACGGCGAACCTCGCCCTACGCATCCCCTGATACACTCCTTCGAGTATCAGGAGTTAACGGGAAAGGATTAACGTACGGTCAAATAGAGGGGGTTTTGATGGACTTAACCCTCTTCTTCAGGAAGAAATTCCGCGACAGACAAATAGCGCTCGCCAGTGTCGTAGTTGAAGCCAAGAATCCGCGGATTTTTACCAAGTTCTGGCAATTTCTGGGCGATGGCGGCGAGCGTTGCGCCGGAAGAAATGCCGATCAACATGCCTTCCTCGCGCGCAGCCCGGCGCGCCATTTCCTTGGCATCTTCGGGTGCGACCTTGATGATTCCATCCAAAAGGCTGGTGTTCATGATTGCCGGGATGAAGCCGGCTCCGATGCCCTGGATGGGGTGCGGACCCGGTTCGCCACCTGACAGAACCGGCGACAGAGTGGGTTCGACGGCGAAGACCTTAAGGCCAGGCCATTCCTTCTTGAGCATCTCGGCGCAGCCCGTGATGTGGCCGCCGGTGCCGACGCCGGTGATCAGGGCGTCAGGCGGGCCGTCTGCAAAGTCGCGCAGAATCTCCTGAGCAGTGGTGCGGCGATGCACCTCAAGATTGGCTGGGTTTTCGAATTGCTGCGGCATCCATGAGCCCGGTATTTCCTTCAAAATCTCTTCGGCCCGGGCGATCGACCCCTTCATGCCTTTTTCACGCGGGGTGAGTTCGAATTCGGCGCCAAAGGCGAGCATCAGCCGCCGCCGCTCAACGCTCATGCTGTCCGGCATGACCAGGATCAGCCGATAGCCCTTTACGGCGGCAACCATAGCCAGGCCGATGCCGGTGTTGCCACTTGTCGGTTCGACGATCACCCCGCCGGCTTTCAGTTTGCCGCTGCGCTCCGCGTCCTCGACCATCGACAGGGCGATGCGGTCCTTGATCGATCCGCCTGGATTTGCCCGTTCCTGCTTGATCCATACCTCGGCCCGGTCACCGAACAGCCGGTGCAGGCGCACGTGCGGAGTGTTGCCGATCGTCTCGAGGATGTTCGCAGCCTTCATGGTTCGATCTCCTTCAAGTTCAATCTGGCGTCAGGCGCCGCCAGCTATCACGGCATCTTCAGGCGGCGGCTCGCCCATTTCAAATGTGCGGGCGCGGCGCAGTTCGGGGAATAGCATCGCCCAGGCCAGAGTCACGACGATCGCGGCAATGCCACCTGCCACCGTTGCGGTAACGGGCCCCAACAATGCCGCGCTAAAGCCGCTACGCGTTTCGCCAAGCTCGTTGGAGGCGGAAATGGCGAGTGTCGATGCAGCCGCGACGCGGCCGCGCATCTCATCCGGCGTGTGAAGCTGAATCAGCGACTGGCGGATGTAGACCGAAAACATGTCGGCCGCTCCGAGCAGCGCCAGCATTGCCAGCGACAGCAAATAGATTTGGGACAGGCCAAACACCGCCGTGGCGGCGCCGAATACGACCACCGCGGTCAGCATCTTCACGCCGACATTGGTCTTGATCGGGCGGAAGGAGAAAAAGATCGCAGTCAGAGTAGCCCCTGCGGCGGGCGCCGCGCGGAGCGGGCCCAGCCCATCCGCTCCGACATGCAATATGTCGCGGGCATAAAGCGGCAGCATGGCAGTCACCCCGCCCAGCAGGACGGCGAACAGATCGAGGGTGATGGCGCCGAACACCAGCCGATTGCGCCGGACATAGACCAGGCCGTCGATCATCTGCCTCAATGGGCTGCCTGGCTTGAGCGCGGCGCGCGGCAGCGGCCTGATGGTGAACAGGGAGATGGCCGAGATCGCGAACAGGCAGGAGCTCAGCGCATAGGGCAGGTGCGGTGTCACGTCGTAAAGGATGCCGCCGAGGGCCGGACCAACGATGGCACCGGCCTGCCAGGCGGTCGAGCTCAGAGCGATGGCGTTGGGCAGAATTTCGCGTGGGACGAGATTGGGAGCCATTGCGCCCAGGGCCGGTCCGGCGAACGCCCTCGCGACGCCGAGCAGCGCCGCTACCCCGAACAGGATGGGTAGGCTGATGAAGCCGCCCCAGGTCGCGGTGAGCAGGATCAGCGCGCAGCCGAGCTCGAGCAGAACGACCGCCCGCGCGATGTGGCGCCGGTCCAGGCGGTCGGCGGTCCAGCCACTGATTGGCGTCAGCACGAATAATGGAACGAATTGGACCAGCCCGATCAGTCCCAGCTGGAAGGCTGCCTCGCGAATGTCCATCGTGGCGCGGGCGATATCGTAGACCTGCCAGCCGATGACGATGACCATCGCCATCTGGCCGATGGTGGTGGTCAGCCGCGCCAGCCAAAAAGATCGAAAATCGCGGATCCGCAGCGGTTCGGGGAGGAGCGACATGGCGTTCGCGCCTAGCGGGCAAGGTGCTGCTCGACAAGCCGCTCAAGCACTCGTCGAAGCGGTCCGCCTGTTCGTCTCTTGCCGGTAGACAGCCGGCGATCTACCGATCCTCGTCTGGCCGGAAGAGGAGAGAGGCATGCGTCCCATTTTAATCGCTTCGGCAATGGCGCTCGCGCTGGCGGCTGGCGGCTGCAAGGTTTCAACAACCCCGGAAAACGGCACGGCTGCGACGGCCCAGCAAGGTGACTGGCCGGGCTTCGTCAACGGCTTCATCGAAGCGAGCTTTAAGGCCAATCCGGGTTTCGCCGTGTCGCAGGGCCGGCATGAGTATGACGGCCAGATCAACGACCTGTCGCAGGCTGGCATCGATGCCGAGGTTCAACGGCTGAAACAGGCAATCGCCGACGCACAAGGCTTTGCCGACGACAAGCTGACGCCCGAGCAACGTTACCAACGCGACTATCTGGTTGCGGTCGCCAAGGGACAGCTGTTCTGGATCGACCCGACCGGAGCGGACCAGCTTCACCACAATCCGCAATCCTATCTCGGCTATGTCGATCCTTCGGTCTACATCACGGTGCCCTACGCGCCGAAGGAACAGCGGCTGAAGTCGTACATCAAGTTCCTCCAGAACGTGCCCCGCGCGGTCGAGCAGATGCGCGCCAACATCCAGACGCCAATGGCGATCAGCTTTGTCGATTACGCCAAGTCCGCTTTCGGCGGCTTCGTCGAATATTATCCGGGCGACGGAATGGCTGCCTGGAAGGGCATCGGCACGCCCGAAGACCAGCAGGCGCTGAAACTCGCCACCGACAATGCGGTCAAGGCCATGACGGATACCGTGGCCTGGGTCGAAGGCCAGCGGGCGTCGGCCAAGCCCAACTTCGCGCTCGGCAAAGAGAAGTTCCAGCGGATGCTGGCCGACACCGAAATGGTGACGACGCCGGTCGAGCAACTCGAGCAGATCGGGCGCGCCGATCTCGCCGCGAACCAGAAGCTGCTGGGCGAGGCATGCTCGCGCTATGCGCCCGGCCAGACGATCGATGCCTGCATGCTCAAAATGTCGGCCAACAAGCCGACGGGCGGGGCGGTCGCCGGTGCACGGGCGCAGCTCGCCGGCCTCAAGCAATTCATCCAGCAGAACGACATTGTGACGATCCCCGGACCCGAGGAGGCAAAGGTCGAGGAAGCGCCGCCATATAACCGGCAGAACTTCGCCTACATCAATATCCCCGGGCCGTATGAGAAGGGCCTGCCGTCGGTTTATTACATCGCGCCGGCCGACCCGAGCTGGCCCAAGGCGGAACAGGACGCGTTCGTGCCCGGACAGGCCGACCTGCTGTTCACTTCGGTCCACGAAGTGTGGCCTGGCCACTTCCTCAACTTCCTGCACGCCAACCGGTCGAAGGACATGTTCGGCCGGGTATTCGTCGGCTACGCCTTCGCCGAGGGCTGGGCGCATTACACCGAAGAGATGATGCGCGTGAAAGGCGTCGGTGGCGGAACGGATGAGACGCTGATCGGCCAGCTGTCCAACGCCCTGCTCCGCGACTGCCGCTTTCTCTCGGCGATCGGCATGCACACAGGATCGATGACGCAGGCGCAGAGCTACGATCTCTTCCAGAAGCAATGCTACCAGGATTCCGGCAACGCCCGGCAGCAGTCGGCCCGCGGGACCTACGATCCGGCCTATCTCAACTATACGATGGGCAAGCTGATGATCAGGAAGCTGCGCGACGATTGGTCGGCCAGCCGCGGCGGGGAAACGGCGTGGAAAGCGTTCCACGACCAGTTCCTGAGCTACGGCGGCCCGCCGATCCCGCTAGTCCGGCAGCAAATGATGGGCGGCAAGGCCGAGGCGGTGTTTTAGCGCTTCACGTTCCCTGTTTGTTCCGGTAAGCTGCACGCATGGCCAAGCTCAAGACGCGATATCTTTGCCAGGCGTGCGGCTCCGAACAGCATCGCTGGCAGGGGCAGTGCCCCGACTGCGCCGAGTGGAACACGCTGGTGCAGGAAGCCAGTGTTTCGACCGTCTTTGCCGCCCGCCACGACCTCAGCGGCGGCGGCCGGGCGATCGACCTGGTCGGCCTCGACGCAGTGGTGGCATTGCCCGATCGGATGCGAACCGGGATCGAGGAGTTCGACCGCGCGATCGGCGGCGGCATTGTGCCGGGATCGGCCATGCTGCTGGGCGGCGATCCGGGCATCGGCAAGTCCACCCTGCTGCTTCAGGTAGCGGCCGAACTCGCCAATGCGGGCCGGAAGGTCGTCTATGTGTCGGGCGAGGAAGCGGTCGACCAGGTCCGGCTGCGCGCGATCCGGCTAGGCTTGGGCGGAGCACCGGTGCAGCTGGCCGCCGCCACTTCGGTGCGCGACATATTGACCACCCTTACGACCGGCGAGCCGCCCGCCCTGTTGGTCATCGATTCCATCCAGACGATGCACAGCGACCTGATCGAAGGCGCGCCGGGCACGGTCAGCCAGGTACGTGCCTCGGCGCAGGAGCTGGTGCGCTTCGCCAAGGAACGCGGCACCGCCGTGGTCCTGGTCGGCCACGTCACCAAGGACGGCACGATCGCCGGCCCGCGGGTGCTGGAGCATATGGTCGATACGGTGCTCGGCTTCGAAGGCGAGCGCAGCCACCAGTATCGCATCCTTCGCGCCGCCAAAAACCGCTTCGGCGGCACCGACGAAATCGGCGTGTTCGCAATGGAGGGCGGGGGCCTCAAGCAGGTGCCGAACCCGTCGGCCCTGTTCCTCACCCAGCGCGGCGAGCCGGTCAGCGGCACCAGCGTCTTCCCCGCGCTGGAAGGGACTCGGCCGGTCCTGGTCGAAATCCAGGCGCTGACGGTGCGGCTGGCAAGCGGCGCAACCCCGCGCCGGGCCGCGGTCGGCTGGGACAGCGGGCGGCTGGCGATGATCCTGGCCGTGCTCGAGGCACGCTGCGGGATCAGCTTTGCGACGACCGAGGTCTATTTGAACATCGCCGGCGGCTATCGGCTGAGCGATCCGGCGGCGGATCTGGCGGTAGCCGCCGCTTTG
>Ga0207701_10001042_pt1 | contig 29338 bp, 23 predicted proteins | sample KBSSwiSSwithPhiX_FD_184294 | JGI IMG/M metagenome (GOLD analysis project Ga0207701, IMG submission 184294) | Switchgrass rhizosphere bulk soil microbial communities from Kellogg Biological Station, Michigan, USA, with PhiX - S5 (SPAdes) (version 2) | ecosystem: Environmental > Terrestrial >... | reverse complement strand
CAAATTGCTAATTGCTAATTTCTAATTGCTAAACGGGAATCGCGAATCGCCCATCGCCCATCGCCCATCGCCCATCGCCCATGAGAATGCCTATCCAATCAGCATTCAGCAATTGGCAATTAGCAGTGGCCGCTATTCGCCGGATTCCCGGCGCTGCCCAGCTCTGGCGTTTGATGGGTGACGAAGACGGCCTTGGGCGTATAGTGCTGACTTCACACCGCAGACACCACACGGAGGCTGACATGCGCAGCACCATCTGGGGAATCGTCGTTGTTCTTGGCGCGGCGTCGGTTATCGCGGCCGGCCAGCCTCGACAATCGAGCGAACCTCCCTCGTGGGCTTACGCCATCCCCGCTCCGGCTCCGGCCGGCGCGACTCCAGCGGCTCCGGACACGTCGCAGAAGCAGGTTCCCGGCAGCCCGCTGTCCTTCACCAGGCAGCAAATCTCCGATGGCTTTGGCCCCGCCGACTGGTTCCCCGCCGATCACCCGGCGATGCCCGATGTTGTCGCGCACGGAAAGCGGCCCGACGCCCGCGCATGCGGTCTCTGCCACTATCCGAACGGGAAAGGGCGCCAGGAAAACGCCGGCGTATCTGGACTGCCGGTCTCGTATTTCATCCAGACGATGAACGATTTCCGGAACGGTCTGCGGAAGAGCGCCGACTCCCGCAAAGCCAACACCAACCTGATGATCGCGATCGCCAAGGCACTGACGCCCGAGGAGATCAAAGCGGCCGCCGAGTACTTCGGTGCAATGCCGTGGACGCCCTGGGTCCGCGTCGTCGAAACCAGCACGGTACCGAAGATGGAGAGCCGTGGCGGCATCTGGATTCCGCTCGAGGGTGGCGCAAAGGAGCCGATCGGCATGCGGATCATGGAGACGCCTGAGAATCCCGAGCGGACGGAAATCCTGCGCGACCCGCGGTCAGGCTTCATCGCGTACGTTCCGCCGGGAAGCCTGAAAAAGGGTGAAGCGCTCGTGAAAACCGGTGGCAGCGGGCGAACCGAAGCGTGCGGCGTCTGTCACGGACGCGACCTGATGGGCCTCGGACCAGTGCCGGGAATCGCGGGCCGGTCGCCAAGCTACCTCACCCGGCAGATGTACGACATGCAGGCCGGCGTTCGCCAGGGCGAGTGGACGAACCTGATGAAGCCCGTTGTCGAGAGACTCACCGAAGAGGACCTGGTAGACATCAGCGCCTACGTGGCTTCGATGGCGCGGCCCTGATTCTTCCTCTGCACACGGAGGGACGTATGAGCGGTCGATCGCGTGCGGCGCGAAACGGTATCGTCCTCGTCCTCGCAGTCCTGGCGATGTCCACCAGCTTGCACGGGCAGGCGACCTCGAAACGGTGGACGCCGCCACGCACGCCGGATGGCCGTCCCGATCTGCAGGGCACGTGGATCATCAGGACGGCGACGCCGCTCGAGCGGCCGAAGGCCCTCGAAGGAAAGGCATTCCTGACCGACGAAGAAGTCGCCGAACTCAGGGCCCGGGCGGCCAGGATCTTCGCGAACGGAAACAGCGACTTCGCCGCCGGCGACAACGTGTTTCTCGCCGCCCTGGGAAATCCGGATCAATTCAAGAGCGTCACGGCTACCGGCGGTGCCGAAGACATGATCGAACGAGAGTTCGATCATCACACGTCGCTGGTGACAGATCCCGCTGACGGGCACATTCCGCCGCTCACGGCCGAAGGACAGCGACGGCGTGACGCGGTCGTCGCTCGCGCGCGGCGTCTTGACGGCCCGGAAGATCTGGACAACTCGTTTCGCTGCATTTCGTGGGGGGTGCCCCGCCTCGGCGGACGATACGGCGCGGGCGACCTGGCGTACTACCAGATTGTTCAGACACCAACCCAGGTCGTGCTGTTCATGGAAACAGGCCACGAGGCCCGGATCATTCCGCTCGATGGACGCCCGCACCTTGCTCACGGGATCGGTCAGTGGGGCGGCGATTCGCGCGGCCGATGGGAAGGCGACACGCTGGTTGTCGACACCGTGAACTTTGCGCCGAAGAGCTACTTCATGGGTTCAGCGGAGAACCTTCACCTGGTTGAACGCTTCACGCGGACGTCCATGGACACCATTACGTATCAAATGACACTCGACGATCCCACGACCTGGACGAAGTCGTGGTCGGCGGAGATGCCGTTGAAGACGTCGGACCAGCGCCTGTTCGAGTATGCGTGTCACGAGGGGAACGGCGACCTCATGATGAGCGTGCTCAGGGGTGCTCACGCGGCAGCCAGAGACGGACAGAAATGAAAGGGCGTCCGGCGTTGCCCCAGGGCGTGATCCTGGTGCTCGGTTTAGCGGTGCTGCTGAACTACGTCGATCGCGCCAACCTGGCGATAGCGGCGCCACTCCTGCAGGATGAACTCTCGCTGTCGGCCTCCCAGATCGGTGTGCTGTTGTCCTCGTTCTTCTGGGTGTATGCACCGTCGCAGTTGCTGGCAGGCTGGTTGGTGCACCGTTTCGACATCCGGGTCGTGCTCGCGGCCGGAATAGGGCTGTGGGGACTGGCAACTGCCACCACCGGGCTCGCCACGGGCTTCGCGTCGATCCTTGTGCTTCGCCTGGTGCTCGGTCTCGGCGAGAGCGTCATGTTTCCGAGCTGGCAGTTGATCCTGGCGCGCCACACGGCCGAACACGAGCGGGGGCGAGCCAACGGCATCATAGGCGCCGGCCAGGGCGTCGGGCCCATGCTGGGCACGCTTTTCGGCGGTCTTGCGATGGCGCAATTCGGCTGGCGCCCGATGTTCGTTGGGCTCGGGATTATCACCATTCTCTGGATTTGGCCGTGGTTGGTTGTCACGCGGCGAGAGAGCTTCGATGCGCCGGAAGCGGAGGCGCTGCCGTCGATCTCCTATGCCGCCATTCTCCGGTGTCGTGAATTCTGGGGCGCGGCGCTCGGACACTTCTCGATCAACTACGGCTTCTACTTCGTGATGACCTGGCTGCCGACGTTTCTCGTGAGAGCGGGTGGTTTCAGCGTTGGCCAAATGGCCTGGATTGGCTTTGCCATCTACGGTTTCTATGCCGTCTCTACTGCGCTCGCCGGCGCTCTCAGCGACCAGTGGATCAGTCGTGGTGCGTCCGCGACGGTCGTGCGCAAGACCTTCGCGCTGGCAAGCGGCTTCGGCACGGCGTTCACAATTGCGGGCAGCGCCCTGGTCGAACCGCGGAGCGCGGTCTGGCTGCTTGGCGCGGCTGCCGTGTTCTTTGGTCTCTCGACACCTGTGATGTTTGCCATGACGGGCACGCTCGCGGGTCCTCGTGCCGCGGGCCGCTGGTCGGGCGCGCAGAACGTCGCCGGCCAACTGGCGGGCATCCTCTCACCGCTGGTCACCGGTCTCATCGTCGATCGCACCGGGCGATATTCATGGGCCTTTGCCGTTTCGGCGGCGGCGTCGCTGCTCGCGACCGTGGGATGGGGACTCGTCATCAGGCGGGTGCAAACGGTGGACTGGCAGGAGGAGCCGGCGAAGGTCGTCATGGAAGTGGCATAGAGGGAGCCCGCCTGAGATCCACGTTGCTCGCGGCGTGCGCCCACGTCGGATTACGATCGAGCTTCATGGCGAAGCGCTTCTCTCAGGCGACCACCCGGACAGCCGGCACTCGCGCGAAGCGTGGCCCGGCGTCCCAGGCGTCCACTGCGCCGTACTTGCTCGAACCCTCCGAGATCATTGTCAGTCCCGAAACGCAGCTCCCGTATCGCATTCAAAAGCTCCTCGGGCAAGGTGGCTTCGGGCAGGTCTTTCTCGCGACGCGCCTGGGCCGTTCCGCGAGCGTTCCGGAGCTGGTGTGCATCAAGGTGAGCCGGCACATCGACAGCTGGCTCCGTGAGGCCTACTTCGGCCAGCTGCTCGACGGCCATCCCCGCGCGGTCCGCGTGTACGATCAGTTCCCGCTCGTCCGCGGCGGCCGCGTGCTTTATTGCCTGACGCTCGAGTACGCGCGCCACGGCGACCTCAGCGCCTTCCTTGCCCGCAACAGCAAGGGGTGGCATGAGACAACGGCCAGGCGCGAAATCGCCGGACTCCTGGAGGTGCTCGGCAAGTTGCATCGTGGCCAGGCGCTGCACCGCGACCTGACCCCGCTCAATGTGTTCGTCTGTGACGACCGCCACCTGAAGCTCGGCGACTTCGGCATCGTCCGGCAGCAGAGCGACCGGCGTGGCGTGACAGCGCGCACCATGAACGTGCTGACGGCCCCAAGCGAGATCATCGCCCGCACCATCCCCAAGTGGCAGGCGCGAGACGACGTCTACCAGGTCGGGCAGCTGCTGGGGATGCTCATCAGAGGCGATGCGCAGCTCAGAATCAGGACCGCTGACGTCCGTGGCCTCGGGTGCAGCGACCACTTGAAGGAGATCATCTACCGGTGCATCGGCGAGCGCCGGAAGCGGTACGAGAGCGCCGACGAGATGATCGACGCGCTTCGCACGCCGCCGCCGACGCTGAGGACCGGCGTTCTCCGATCGCTCAAGGGTGCCCACCTGGTCTTCACCGGCACGCTCAGCAAACCGCGGGTCGAGGCTGCGCGTGCCGCCAGGCGGGCCGGCGCCGTCGTCCACAGCGGTCCTTCCGCGCAGACGACAGTCATTGTCCGTGGACGGCCCAACGCGCTTCAGGCCGCCGGGCGGGACGGCGGCCTGAAACTCATGGAGATCAAGCGCCTGCGCGAGAAGGGCCACCGCATCACGATCCTCAACGAAACGCAGTTCTGGCGGCTCACCGGGAAACGAACCTGAATTGCTAATCGCTAATTGCTAAGGGCGCTCACGCGGTAGGGTGCTTGGCGTTGACGCGGTAGGGTGCCGGGCACTGACGCGCCAGCGTGCCGGCACCTTGAACCGTAAGTCCCCGGCACTTTGGAGCGTAATTCCCGCGCACCCCGAAGCGAAGTGCTGATTGCTAATCGATTCGCAATTCCAATTGGCGATTAGCGATTAGCGATTCCAATTAGCAATTAGCATTGTTCGTCAATGAAGAAGATTGGCTTTCTCTCGTTTGGCCACTGGACGCCGTCGCCCGATTCCGCGGTGCGTACGGCGTCGGACGCGCTGCTCCAGTCGATCGACCTCGCGGTGGCCGCCGAGGAACTGGGTGCTGACGGCGCGTACTTCCGCGTCCACCATTTCGCCCGGCAGCTTGGCTCGCCGTTCCCCCTGCTCGCCGCGGTTGGTGCGCGCACCAGCAGGATCGAGATTGGCACGGCCGTCGTCGACATGCGCTACGAGAACCCGCTGTACATGGCCGAAGATGCGGGAGCAGCCGACGTCATCGCGCGCGGTCGCCTGCAGCTGGGAATCAGCCGGGGGTCGCCGGAGCAGGTGATCGACGGGTGGAGCTATTTCGGCTATGCGCCGGCTGAAGGTGAGACCGACTCGGACCTGGGACGGCGCCACGCGAAAAGGTTCCTCGAGGTGATCGAGGGTCGCGGCTTCGCCAGACCCAACCCGCGGCCGATGTTCCCCAATCCACCCGGCCTGCTGCGCATCGAACCGTACTCGGAAGGACTGCGCGAGCGGATCTGGTGGGGTTCTGCCTCGAACGCGACCGCGGCCTGGGCGGCAGCCCTGGGCATGAATCTCCAGAGCTCAACCCTGAAGTTCGACGAGGGGGGCGAGCCGCTGCACGTCCAGCAGCGCAAGCAGATCGAGACCTACCGCGAGGCGTGGAAGCAGGCTGGCCACCGACGAGAGCCGCGCGTATCGGTGAGCCGAAGCATCTTCCCCCTGGTGTCCGACCGCGACCGGGCGTGGTTCGGAAGGGAGGGTCGCGGGCAGGACCAGGTCGGCTACATCGACGCGAACACGCGTGCCATCTTCGGCCGCTCGTATGCCGCCGAGCCCGAGGTGCTGATCAGGCAACTCGCCGCGGACGAAGCGATTGCCGCCGCGGACACGCTGCTGTTGACGGTGCCGAACCAGCTGGGCGTCGAGTACAACGCACATGTGATCGCCAGCGTCCTCGAGTTCATTGCCCCGGAACTCGGTTGGCGGTGACGAACCAGGCTGGTGACGCCGGTTCAGCTGCTGGTCAGCCGCTTTTGAAGGTCGGTGCGCCAGGCGTCGGACAGCGCCGGGATCGCGATCGCTTCGCGCAGCCGCTCAGGATCGTGAGCTTCCTTGAGATACATGCGCTGCAGTTCCGGGATGCTGACTGCCGCTGGATGCCGCTCGACGATCTCGATACTGTCGCCGGCCGCGACGTCCCCTTCGACGGCCACGGACAAATAGAAGCCGGAGCGTCCGCTGTCGAGGAAGCGCTTCACCATGTCCGCGCGCCCGAACCGGATCCCGAGTTTGTAGCAAGGAAGTCGCGGCTGCGTGACGACCAGTTCGGCAGACCCAATCTTCAGGCGATCGCCAACGTGCACGTCGTCCTCGAGCACGCCTTCGACGGTGAGGTTCTCGCCAAAGTTGCCTGGCTGCAGGTCGACGCCCGGCAACTGAACGCGCCAGAAGGCGTAATGCTCGTGCGGGTAGGCGTAAACGGCCTTGGCACGGCCACCGTGGACGGACAGATCCGACTGCCGATCGCCCGCGAGATTGTTGTTCCGAATCGGAATGCGGCCGCTGACAGCAGACTTGAAGATGGACGTGATCACGAGCCGGTTGTCTGCCACGACTTCACGCGGCAGCCCGACATTCACTGACGACAGTTTCACCCGCCCATCATCGCTCGGTTTTCGGGCTCCGGGGCTGCTGTCCCAGCCACTCGCCGACCCGTACCCGAGCACTACAAGCCGGCTGATGCAGCGGTATCGGACGCTGTCACCTGTCTGGCGCTGAATTGCAGGCAGGCGAGGGCTAGAATGTGCGGGTGCTCGGGGGTCCGAGCCCGCACGATGCGCCGCCCTTTCGACCTCATCGCCTTCGACGGCGACGACACGCTCTGGCACAACGAACGGAGCTTCCGTCATGGCCGCGATCGGTTCCGCGCCATTCTTGCCGACGCTGGCTTCGCGCTGCCCGAGGACACGATCGAATCGGTCGTTAACGAGATCGAGGTTCAGAACCTGCCGTTCTTCGGGTACGGCGTCTCGAGCTTCACGCTGTCGCTCATCGAAGCGGCGGTGGGGCTGACGAACGGTCAGATCGCGGCGCGGCACATCGACGCGATCGTTGCCGTCGCGAAGACGATGATCACGAGTGAGGTCGAGCTCTTCCCCGCCGTGAAGCCGGCCCTGGCGTCCCTGAGCCGCCGCTATCCCCTCGTCCTCATCACCAAGGGCGATCTGCTCCACCAGCGATCGAAGCTCACCCGGTCCGGGCTCGAACGCTATTTCCGCTACGTCGAGGTCGTCAGTGACAAGACGCCCGAGGTGTACGCGGCGATCCTCGAGCGGCTCGGCATCAGGGCTGGACGCTTCCTGATGGTTGGCAACTCGCTCAAGTCCGACATCCTGCCGGTCGTGAAGATCGGCGCGCGAGCGGTACACATTCCGGCGGTTATCAGCTGGTCGCACGAGCACGCGGATCCGACGCCGGCGGCACGCCGACGCTTTTACGAGCGCCGAAGCATGCGCCAGCTCGAACGGTTCATCGAGCGGATTGGCGGAGAGTCGCCGTCTTGAACGAACCGTGCTTATCGAATGGAATAAGGCAAATGGAGCATTCCATGGTTCGAAAAGCCGTTCTCGCCTCAGGAGCCTGCGTGCTTCTGTTTGGTGTTGCGGGCGCCCAGGCGCCGACCACCCACCGCCTCACGGCGACTCCATCGACCGTCGCGTACGGCTATTACTGGGCCGAGGGGAAGCCTGCGCTGCGAATCGCTTCCGGAGACATCATCGACGTCGACACCCTGCTGACCAGCACACCGAATGCCCTCCAGCAGGCCGGCGTGCCAGCGGAGAAGATTCAAGACTCGCTCAAATCGATCGTTGCCGAGGTGACGGGCGATCGTCGCGGGCCAGGCGGGCACATCCTCACCGGCCCGGTGTACGTCGAAGGCGCGCAGCCCGGTGATGCACTCGAGGTGAAAATCCTGTCGATCGAGTTCCCGCTCGACTACGGCTACAACGGGTGCAGTGGTTTCGTGGCGTCCAACTGCGATCGGACGCTGCGGCAGAAGATTCTCACGCTCGACCGCCGCACCATGACGTCCGAGTTCGCCCCGGGGATCGTGATTCCTCTCAAGCCGTTCTTCGGGAGCATGGGTGTCGCCCCGGCGCCCGCGTTGGGGCGCGTCAGCAGCAGCCCGCCTGGGCGGCACGCCGGCAATCTCGATAACCGCGAGCTCGTCGTGGGCAGCACGCTTTACATTCCCGTGTTCGTGCCTGGCGCGTTGTTCGAAATCGGCGATGGTCACGCTGCGCAGGGCGACGGCGAAGTGGACCTGACCGCGCTCGAAACCTCGCTGCGCGGACGCGTTCAACTCACTGTTCGAAAGAACATGCCACTGACATGGCCGCGCGCGGAAACGCCGACCGATTACATCAGCATGGGGATGGACGAGGACCTGGCAGCGGCGACGACGATCGCGATTCAGGAGATGGTCGACTTTCTGGCCGCGACGAAGAAGCTCACGAAGCATGAGGCCTATCAACTGGTGAGCATGGCCGGCAACGTGGCGGTGACACAGCTCGTCGATCGACCGGTGTACGGCGTCCACGTGAGGATGCCACGGTCAATCTTCAAGTAGTGCCCTTCATTGTCCAGTGGTGCTTTTAGCAGTCAAGCTGCAAATTCGCCGCAACCTCGTGAAGCAGCTGTCTTCGGCTGTCGCGGTCAGCTGATCTCAATACTGAAGATGTAGCCGGTGTGCGGGCTCTCCTTGCCTTTCCATCCAGGATGAATGCCGGCATCGCAGCTGATCAAGCGGCCGTCGTGCCACGCGAGCCCGTGCGGGTCGCACGATCCGGGTTGAAAGTCGACCGTCATCACGAGCTGTCCGGTCTTGCCGTCGTACTTGTTCAGGCCAGGCTTGCCGTCCGCATAGGCGGTGCTGTTGTTGCCGGTGACGACCCAGATATCGCCGGCATCGTCGAACGCGACATCGTGCAGCCGAGGCTTCTCGTCGGAGCTCACGCGAATCAGGATGTCGGGAACCCACGTTGCCGGGTCGACGCGAATGATGCCGCCCAGCCGGAGTGCGGCGATCCAGAGTTTGCCGTTCTGGAACTTGACACCGTGGCAGCCTCCGCCCTTGCCGTCAACACCCAGCGGGATCTGCCTGTGGCTGATCTGTTTCGAATTCAGATCGACTTGAAAAATGCCGAACGGCTCGGCATTGGCGCCCATCCAGACGCAGCCGTTGCCGTAGGCCAGGCCCGAGGTGTTGCGCGAATGTGTAGCGATCGTCTTGAGCAACTTGCCGTTCCAGTCGACCAACCACGCGGCCTCGTCGGGATCTGATTCGAGCGGCAGGTTGTAGGTCTGCGCGCTTTGCGGGTTGACCTTCTGCTGTCCGATCCACAATCCTCCCGGTGGGTCGGTCATCACCGCGAGCGCGTTGGGATACAGGCCCGGCGACCTGAACATCGTGGTGGTCTTTGCCACCCGCGTCGGAACGCGTCCTCTCGCGCTGCCTTCATCAGTGGAACGAGCGCTCGTGCGGTCACTGGTTCCTCCCGCTTGCTGCGCGAACGGAGTTCCCACCGCTGCGATGCTCAGTCCAATACCGGCCGCCAGAAATTCTCTTCGCTTGATGCTCATGGCTCGCCTCTCCAGGATGCTGACAATCTTCCGGACGCGTTGAGCTGGCGCACAGCATACGTCGGTCGAGCCGTAGGCGCGAGGACCTAACCTCATGGCTCGTCGGCGGGTGTACGATCGGGCGCCCCAGACAGTTGCGACAGCGCCTCAGGCGTGTCGGCCGCAACGATAGTCAAATCGGCGGTCGCGCATCTCCGGGTAACCAACACCCGACTGGTCGGTTCATGGGTTGACTTGAGGCCAGGGCTGGGGCATCGTACGCCGCAACAGAGGAGCGAGGTGTTCCATGACTGATCGAACTCTCCGAGTGGCCGCGGTCGTGTTCGCAGGCGCGTTCACTCTCCTCGTGGCGAGTCCGTCGGGTCAGGCGCCCGCGGCAACTGAACGCAGCACGAAAGCGAAACCCTCCACGAAGTGGACGCCCCCGCGAACCCCGTGGGGCGATCCCGATCTCCAGGGCACCTGGAACAACGGAACGATTACACCGCTCGAACGCGCCCGCGGCGCCGGCGAGAAGGAACTGCTGACGAAGGAGGAGGAAGAGGAGGTCAACGAGCAGTCCGACGCGCGTGCGACGCCGGAAAACCGTCCTCGCGACGCGGCCCAGGACGTGGAACTGGCCTACGACCAGGTGTGGTGGGATCGCGGCAAGTCGATCGGCCGCACGTCGCTCATCGTTGACCCGAAAGATGGGCGGCTCCCGCCGCTCACGCCTCAGGGTGAGAAGCTGATGGCCGAACGCGCCGCGGCTCGCGCCGGGAGGGGCGCATTCGATTCGTGGACCGACCGCCCGCTGCAGGAGCGCTGCATTCTCTATCACGGCGTGCCGCCGCTGCCGACCGGCTACAACAACAATTACGAGATCACGCAGGCCCCCGGCGTAGTCGCCATCTTGCACGAAGAGATCCACGAAGTGCGGATCATCCCGCTCGACGGTCGCCCGCACGCCGGCTCGTCGATCCGTCAGTGGATGGGCGATTCACGTGGCCACTGGGAAGGCGACACGCTCGTCGTCGAAACGACGAACTTCCGACCGGACGCGACGTTCAGGTTTCCTGCTGATCCCGCCACGTTGCGCATCGTCGAGCGCTTCCGTCGCGTTGCGCCGGACGGCATCGATTACCAGTTCACGGTCGAGAACCCGACGTTCTATTCATCGACGTGGACGGCGACGCTGCCCATGCGGCCAGGCGACGGGCTGATTTACGAATACGCATGCCACGAGGGGAACTACGCGATTGTGCACGTGCTCCAGGGACACCGCGCGGAGGAAAAACGCGCGGAAGAAGCGGCGAAGGGCGAGGCCACGCCGCCGCGCTGAGGGTCTACTTCTTCCGCAGGTGCCCGTACATCAGTTCCTCGACGAACTCGACACACTTGTACTCGAACAACTGCGCGTTCTTCTCGATTCGTCGGTAGAGCGGCATGCTCATCTTCCACGGCCGGGTGAAAACCTTCGGGTCTTCGACCGTGGCCTCGTAGAGCAACTGGTCCGGGCCGGTCCGCGTGTACCGCTCGACGACGTGGAGCGCTTCGCTGTGGAAGTTCCCCGCGCGATCGAACCACGTCTGCTCGTTCAGGCCGGTCACGTCGACAACCAGCGTGTCGCCGTCCCACCGTCCGCGCGACCATCCCATCCAGGAATCCAGCGGTGCAGCTCCGACGTCCTTCATGTGCACGATGCGGCTGGCGCTGGCGAATTCGTATGAAATCAGGATCGTGCTCGTGGACTGCACGATCTGAAACGGATGCGGCATGTAGGTCGCACGCGGGACGCCGGGCAAGTAGCACTTGACCTCGGGATCGAGCGTCAGCCAGTTTGAAGCATTCTTCTGTTTCTGTGTCGCCGCCCACGGCTGATACGGCAGCTCGTTACCCTCCACGACGCCCGCTCCGCCTGGAACGCTGAACGAAGCACCGAGCGCCGCCACCGGCCCTTGCCGCGCGGCGTGATCCTGGATGTCCCAGTTCGCCGTATTCATCGCCTGCCAGATGCCGTTCAAGTCGGCATGGCCGTCCGCGGCGCGGGGCGCGCGGTACCCTGCAGGCGCCGCAGCCCGTTGCGCAGCGCGAGCGTTCTGGAACGCTGACACGGTCGGGAGGGCTACGCCTGGGCCCCCTGCGGCGGCCAACACCAGCACGACAGCGACGCTTGGATAGATTTGCATTGGATGCCTCACCGTGGACGCGATGTCAGCGCGGTTCAGGCGCTGGAGACTGCGAATTCTCGGGTCCACTGGTCCGGCTGTCAACTTCTGCGACGCTGTGCTTGATGCGCCGCTTCAAATGCACGCGGTCGCGGTGAGAATCGGCCCCGAAACGTCGGGGCCGACCATTGACCTGTGGCGAATGCCGGTGTGTCGACGTGCTTACTGAGCGGGTTTCGCGCGGCCCACGTAAGCGCCGCGAGCCACGATTTTGCCTTCCATCGCTTTCTCGACGTCCGCACGCGTCGCCGTGGCAGGAAGCTCCAGCGCGGCGCTGAGCGCGTACACCTGGAAGATGTAGTGATGGTAGGGGTGGCCAGGCGGCGGCGCAGGCCCCATGTACTGCGGTCCACGCATGCTTATTTGATTCGCGCCGGATGGAACCGGGCCGCCCTCAGGAATGGACGTGGCGCTGCCCGGGATGTTCCAGACAACCCAGTGCGTAATGTCGTTGGCCAGGTTGCCTGCCGGAATGGCCACGTCGACGTCGTGCATGACGAGCACGTAGCTCGTCGCAGTCGCCGGTGCGCCGGTCCAGCTCAATTGCGGCGAAACGCCCTGCCCGCCGGCGTACTTCGCGGGAATCTCCGCGCCATCCGCAAACGATGTAGACGTCACGGTCAGCATCGCGAGGCCGCCGCCACCCCGGCCTCCGCGCCCGGCGCCCTGGGCGGCGCCAGCACCGGCGCCAGCGCCGCGGTCCTGCGCAGAAGCAAGACCGACTGTCAGGAACGTGACGACAACCGACATCAACAGGTGCCCTGTCAAACGTGTTCGCATAGTGCGTCTCTCCTCATTTATCACGGTGGATCACTTTAGCAGAGATCACGTCGGTGCCCGGCCCTGGGCGGAATGCGCGAGGTCTATCGTGCCCGGAGGCGACGCGGCACGCGCGACGGATATACTCGGCAAAAAGGTGAGCGGCCTTCACGAACTTCGCTACGCGATTCGCGTGCTTCGCAACAGCCCGGGATTTTCGGCTGTCGCGATTGCCAGCATTGCCCTCGCGATCGGCGCGAACACGGCCATGTTCAGTTTCGTGAACGGCATCCTGCTCCGTCCTTTGCCATATCCCGAATCGGACCGGATCGTACGCGTTCTCGAACGACTTCCCAGCGGTGGACCCAATGGCATCTCCACCCTGAACTATCTCGATTGGACCCGCCAGAGTAGCGCCTTCGAGTACATGGCCGCGGAGGCTGGTTGGAGTGCAACGTTGACCGGAGGGGAGGAGCCGCTCCTGATCCGGGGCGCCCGAGTCTCGGTGCACTACTTCGACATCTATGCCGGCAAGCCGGCGCTGGGGCGGATGTTCGTTCCGGGCGAAGACCAGGCCGGTCACGACCGCGTGGTGCTCCTGAGCTATCGGCTCTGGGAAAGCCGGTTCGGTGCCGATCCCGCCATGCTGGGACGGGACATTCGGCTGAACGGCGAGGCATACACCGTGATTGGCGTTCTTCCGAAAGGCGGTCCGTTCGATCGCGCCGTGGCCCAGATTTGGAGTCCCCTCGCCTTCCTGCCAGCAAACATGACGCGGGACTTTCGCTGGCTTGGCGCGAGCGCCAGGCTCAAACGCGGCGTGACCATCGAGCAGGCGCGGGCCGAAATGACTGTCATCGCGCAGCGTATTGCCGATGCCTATCCAGACTCGAACAAGGGCTGGGGTGTTGCCGTCGACCGTCTCGCCGACGTGATGATCGGCCCGGGACTCCGTACAGCCGTCACGGTCCTGTTTGCCGCCACCCTGTTCGTGTTGCTGATCGCCTGCGCCAACCTGGCAAACCTCACGCTTGCACGCGGTATCTCACGTCAGAGTGAGATGGCGGTGCGCGCGGCGCTCGGTGCAAGCCGCTGGCAGTTAGTACGGCAACTGCTGATCGAGAACGCCGTGATCTCTGCGTGCGGCGGCATCGTCGGGATCGGCATTGGTTACGCGCTGTTGAAGTGGATTCTGTCGTTGATCCCGCCTTCAGCGCTGCCCCCCGCAATCGACGTCGGGATGGATACGTCCGCACTTGTCTTCACGATATGCGTCGTCGTCCTGACGGGACTGCTCGGCATGGTGCCAGCTTCGCAGGTCACGGCTCCAGGCCTGGTGAGCTCGTTGAAGAAAGGCGGCCAGGGCACGACGACGGTCAGCCCCGGTCGCCGGATGCGGAGCATGCTCGTCACTGCAGAAGTCGCGCTGGCTTTTGTGATGTTGGTCGCCTCCGGACTGCTGGTGCGCAGCGCCTTCAATCTGCTCGAAATCGACCCGGGGTTCGATGGAACGAATGTGCTGACGGCAGGTCTGCCGATCCATCCGGATCAGCATCCCGATCGCGCGGAACTGAACGCATATGTCGCCGCAATCCGCGCCGCAGTGGAGGCGGTACCGGGCGTTCGTGAGACGGCGATAACGTCGGCGTTACCGCTGCAGGGCTGGGGCTACGGCGTGCCGTATTCGATCGCCGGTCGCGAGTTGGTGGTGGACCCGGTCAATCGCCGGCCGGCGTTCTTCAAGATAGTCAGCCCGTCGTACTTCGGAACCCTTGGCATCAAGCTGGTTGCAGGACGCGCGTTGAGCGACAACGACGTCGCGGGCGCACCGCCCGTGGCGCTGGTCAACGAGACGCTGGCAAAGCGCGAATTTCCCGGAGCAAACCCGATCGGCCAGCGTATCGTGGCGCGGGAACTCGTACCCGGCACGACCGGACTCGGAAAGGAGATCGCGTGGGAAATCGTGGGTGTCATTGCCGGCGAGAAGATCACCGGACTCGGCGATGCGATCAGTGCCGGCATGTATGTCTCGAACCAGCAGAGCCCGACCTACGGAATCAATTTCATTGTGCGGGCCGCCGTGCCGCCGCAATCCCTGCAGCGAGCTCTCCGCACAGCCATTGATACCGTGAGCAGGGACCAGGCGTTCAGCGACGTCCGCACGCTCGACGACATCGTGGCGCAGTCCATGCTGGCTACCCGCGTCGTGAGCACGCTCCTCGCGGCCTTTGCCTCCACTGCGCTGCTGCTTGCTGCGGTCGGCATTTATGGGGTGATTTCCTACTCCGCCGTCCGGCGGACGCAGGAGATGGGCATTCGGGCGGCCCTTGGGGCCAACGTGAGCACGCTGCGCATGCTGATCGTCCTGGGAGGGATGCGATTGACGGTGATCGGACTTGCAATCGGACTCACCGCAACGTTTCCAACGACTGACGTGCTGTCGTCGATGCTGTACGGCATCGGGCCCTACGATCCGCTGACCATCGCAATTGTGGTGGCGGTGCTCTCGGGAGTAGCCGCGGTCGCGTGCTTCTTACCAGCCTGGCGGATTACGAAAGCCGACCCGCTGCAGGCGCTGCGACATCATTGACAATAGCTGCGGATTTTGAGGAGAGGGTTGGCCCCGATCGAACACGAGGCCAACCCATGGGAGTTCAATCTGTGCTCGCGAGCGTCAGCTCAATTCCCCCTGCAGGCGGTGCCTGGAAACCCTTTTGGCAAGTGGTAGTACTTCCACGAATCGGCCGCTGTCTGAACCTGCGACGCGGTCTGTCCCTCTTCCTCGTCGTAGTCATTCAGCCCGCTGGCGGCGCAGGCCGACTGCGCGTGGTCCAGAGCGCCGGTCTCGTTGGTATTGTTGATGGTGCCCGGCGGTCCCTTCACCTCGCCCGCGAATGCTCCGCCAGCCGCGAGTGCGGCCACCGCAGCGGCCATAACAAAGAGTCGTCTCATCTGTCACCCTCCTTCTTTTTCCGACCGGCTCCAAACGATGCGCGCGATGCTGGCCGGAATTTCGGGCCGGGTCGCGGCTGCAAGACGCCCACCTTGAAAGCGCGGATGAGCTCGCACAATTTAGGAGCATTCGCACGCCATGGGCAAGAAAAAACGCGGGGCCAACGCGCGCTAGGACTTTGGTCTGAGGACATCAGACTAAAGTCGCCAGCTGCTCCAGCCATCCCGTTCTCACGCAAACGCACCTCGCTCGGCCCCTTCGCAGCAGAGAACGGCACCGGATGATCCGGGCGCGCAGCGAGCACCGACACGATCGTTGCCACTTCAGCACCCGCGCGATCCAGTGCCGCTGACCGTGGGAACCGATCTGCAGTGCACGCCGATCCATTGATTGAACTGTCGCCCGACCAGGCGCAGTTCCTCAGCCGCAGAGCAGTAAAGTGGATGCGTTCGCATGCCAGCCATCCAGACGCTGGGACTGACCAAGCATTACCGCGCCGGGCCGCGACTGCCGTTCAGCCGAGCGCGTGCAGCGGCGATTGCCGCCGTCGACTCGCTCGACCTGTCGGTGAACGAGGGCGAGATCTTCGGCTTTCTCGGTCCCAACGGCGCCGGCAAGAGCACGACGATCCGGATGCTGCTCGGATTTCTGCACCCGTCTGCGGGCGGCGGACGCGTGCTCGGCCTCGACATCGTTCGGGAGAGTGTCGCCATTCGCCGCCGAACGGGTTACCTTCCCGGCGGGATCGCGCTCTACGACTCGCTGACCGGCGAGGCGCTGCTCGACTACCTGGCGCGACTGAGCGATCGACCACCGGTTCGACGCGCCGACCTCTGCGAGCGGCTCGAGCTGTCTCAACGAACGCTCCGCCGCAAGATTCGCGACTACTCGCGCGGCATGCGCCAGAAGATCGGGATCGTTCAGGCGCTGCAGCACGACCCCGAGGTGGCGATTCTGGACGAGCCGAGTGAGGGGCTCGATCCGCTGATGCAGCGCGCTTTCTACGACATCCTCGATCGGCTCAAGGCGGCGGGACGAACCGTGTTCTTCTCCTCGCACGTGCTCTCGGAAGTGGAACGGCTGTGCGATCGGGTGGCAATCATCCGCCGTGGCCGGCTGGTGGCGCTGGAGAATGTCGCGTCGCTGCTCGCGCGCGCGCGTCGCCAGGTGACCCTGCGAGTGGAGGGCGCGCCCCCGTCGCTCGCCGAGGTCGCCGGAGTGTCGCACCTCGAGGAGCGCGGAGACCTCCTCACGTGTCGCCTGGAAGGCGACCCGCGGCCTTTTCTGGTGGCGATTCAGCGGTCTGTCGTTCTCGATCTCACGATCGAACCGGCCCGCCTCGAAGAGGCCTTCGTCGACTTCTACGAGGACGTGGACCCGTGATCGACCGACAGCTGTTCAAGCACGCCTGGCGCATGCAGGGCGTCAAGCTCGCGGTGGTGTGTCTCGGCCTGATCGCCTGGGGGTTCATCACCCCGGTCGTGTACGCGCAGTTCGGCGCGCAGTTCCGCGCGCTCCTGGAGAATGGCCTCATCCCCGAGCAGTTCGTGCAGTTTGGCGGCGGGGATATTTTTTCGCTGCCCGGCTCGATCGCCCTTGGATTCATCCACCCGATTTCGCTCATCCTGAACTCGGTGTTCGCGGTGGGCTATTCAACGGCAGCGATCGCGGGCGAGCGTCAGCGCGGCACGCTGGAGCTGACGCTGTCACGGCCGATTTCGCGCCGCACGCTGTATGGCACGCTGTTCGTGGCCTCGTTCACATTTCTGGCGGCGACAACGATGGCGCTGATTGCCGGTGGCGTTGCCGGCGCGACGTTCGAAGGTGTACGCAGTGAGCTTTCGCTGGAATCGCTCCCACTGCTGTGGCTGAACGGCATCTTGCTGTTTGGTGTGATTGCGTCGATCGGGCTTGCCGCCTCGCTCTCGTTCGACCGTTTTGCGCCCGCGCTTGGCCTTACGCTCGGCGTTGTCGTGGTTTCGTATTTCCTGGAGGTCATTGGATCGCTATGGCCTGATGCCCGGCCGCTTCAGCCATATTCGCTGTTCCACTACCTGCAGCCGAAGGCGATCCTCACAGGCCACGTCGCCGCGTCCGACTTTGCGGTGTTGGCGCTGGTCCTCACGTTCGCCGTGACCTATGCGCTCGTCGTCTTTCCACGCCGCGATCTGCCGGCGCCGAGCTGACGCGGTACACCGTCTCGAGTCAGGTGTTCTTCGTCCAGCGGCACCTTCGTCAAAGTCCGATCCCCGCATGACTGTCGCCATTATAGGCGTCGTCCGCCAGCCACCCGCTGCCGGTTGACACTCACAAACGCGTCGTGTCGGGTGTCCCTGAGGGCGGACCTCGTCGACCGCGATCTTCAGCGCGCCTCATACCTCTCAATGAGCAGCGAACGCGCGACTCGGATCCCGAGTTGCCCGGTGGCTCCGACGTGAGAATCGTGGCGCGAGAGATTATGCTCTACGCACCGTGACAGACAACTCGCACTGGCCCGCTGCTGTGGGAGCGTCCATCGCCGCGCTCGACGCTCAACGGGCCTTGCTCGGCGACGCGGTCGTCGACGCGGCGATCGATGCCATGCGGCGGCAAGCGGCGCAGGAGGCGACGAACCCGCCGGAACCAGCCTCGGAAGCCGAACGCCGCATCGTGACGGTGATGTTCGCCGATGTATCCGGCTTCACGGCGCTCTCCGAGACCCTCGACGCCGAGCACGTGCGTGAGTTGATGAACGGCTGTTTCAACGCGCTGGTGCCGGTCATCGAGCGCTACGGCGGGACGATCGACAAGTTCATCGGGGACGAGGTAATGGCGTTGTTCGGCGCCCCGACGGCCCATGAGAACGACCCGGAGCGTGCGCTGCGGGCTGCGCTCGACATGCAACGCGCGATGGCCGAGTTCAACGATCGGACGGGGACCAGCCTCGGCCTGCATTTCGGCATCAACACCGGCGGCGTCATCGCCGGCAGTGTGGGTGCCGCCGCACGCCAGCAGTACTCGGTAATGGGAGACGCGGTCAACCTCGCCGCACGGCTCGAAGACGCCTCGGAGAGTGGCGAGATTCTCGTTGGTCCCGACACCTACCGCCTGACCACCGCGCTGTTCGACTTCGACGCGCCACGTGCGATGTCTCTCAAGGGGAAGACCGACCCGGTGATGGTGTACCGGCTCGTCCGGGTGAAGCCTGCGCCAGCACCAGACAGAGGCATCGCCGGTCTCAGTGCACCGCTCGTCGGGCGCGACCGTGAGCTTACGGCCGTGCAGGAGGTGTTTCGCGGCCTGGCTCGCGGTGAAGGGCGCGTGGTGGCCATCCGCGCGGAGGCCGGACTGGGCAAGAGCCGGCTCGTGGCGGAAGCGCGTCAGCTCCTCGGCGTCGAAGTGCTGTGGGCCGAGGGCAGAGGCCTGTCGTACACGCAGGGCACAAACTATTCGGTCGTGCGCGAGATGCTGTACGCGCTGCTCGGCGTCCACAACGAGGACAGCCTTTCAGCAATCGCCGGCGCCCTTCACGACCGGATTCGCGTGCGGTCTTCTGATGCCGCCGCTGACGTCCATCCGTACCTCGCCCGGCTCCTCGACCTCCCCATCCCGGCGCAGTTCGAGGAGGACATGCGCCGCGTCAGCGGTGAACTGCTGCACGCCCGCATCCTGCAGGCAGTTTCGCTGTTCGTCCAGGCATCGGCCGTCGTGCGGCCGGTCGTCCTGGCGTTCGAAGATCTCCATTGGTCCGACCCGTCATCGCTCCAGCTGATCAAGACGCTGCTGCCGCTGACCGCACAGTTGCCAATCGTGGTGCTGCTGGCCTACCGGCCGGACGAACGCGGGCTGCAGGTGGAATCGGACGTGGTCGCGCCGTTCGAGGGCCGCCTCCTGCGCATGGACCTCGGGCCTCTCTCTCCGGACGACAGCCTGGCGATGGTCGAGAGGCTGCTGTCGGGCGGCGACATGCCGGACCCGACGAGACGTCTCATCCTCGATCGTGCTGAGGGCAACCCGTTCTTCATAGAGGAGGTGCTGCGCAGCCTGATCGAAGCCGGTGTCGTGAAGGTTGAAAACGGCCGGGCTATCGCCGTCGGCGAAGTGAATTCGATCACGGTTCCTACCACGCTCCAGGGTGTGCTGATGGCCCGGCTGGATCGACTAAGCGGGCCGAGCCGCTCGCTGTTGCAGACCGCGTCGGTTATCGGCCGCCTGTTCCAGCAACGGCTGCTGGTGCATGTTCGAGCGCTCGAAGAGCGGCGCGCCCGCGCCATCGACACGTCGCTTGATGAGCTCAAGGATCGGGACTTCATTCATGCGCGATCCGGCCAGGACAGCGCGTTCGCGGGCATGGAGTGGGCGTTCAAGCACGCAGTAACGCACGACGTGGCCTATAACAGCCTGCTCATGGAACGGCGCCGGTACCTGCACGGCGTCGTCGGCGACGCGATCGAGGCACTGTTTTCTGATCGGCTCGACGAACTGGCCGCGGCACTGGGCCATCACTTCGCGCGCGCGGGCCGCGCGCCTGACGCGGTCCGCTTCTTGACGCGCGCCGGTTACCGCGCACAAGCGACGTTCGCAAATGGCGAAGCCGCAACCTTCTTCCGGGCCGCCCTCGACCAATATTCGCGCATCCCGTTGGGCACGCCGGTGGCTGGAAGCCGCACGGACCTGCTCGAGCGGCTGGGCGACATGCTCGAACTGAGGGGCGACCACGACGGCGCGCGTGAGGCCTACCAGCAGGCCTTGCGCGAAGCGGATGGCGGACAGGGGATCTCGGCTGCGCGGCGCCACCGGAAGCGCGGTACGACCTTCGTTATCCCGCGGTTCTTCGATGAGGCGATGCCGGAATACCGTGCCGCGGAGGATCTGCTCCGAGCTGTGGGTCCGGGCCCCGCCGACTCCGCATGGTGGGAGGAGTGGCTCGACCTTCAGCTCGCGCTGATGTGGCTGCACTACTGGCGTGGGCAGACCGAAGAGATGACTGCCATCGCCGACGCGGCGCACGAGGCGATCGAGCGGCACGGGTCGGGTCGGCAGCGGGCGCATTTCCTGATGCAGCTCACCCTGCGGAACCTGCGGCGCGACAACTACCTGGCGAACGACGAGACGGTTTCGTTGGTCGACCGACTCAAAGATACGCTTGCCGACGTCGAAGAGCTGATCGAGGTCCCTCATTTTGCGTTCGTGATCGGTTTCGCGCAGATGTGGCGAGGCAACCTCGACGTCGCGCTGCGTCAACTCGGCGAGGCGCTGGCCATGGGCGAGCAGGTCGGCGACACCATCATGCAGTTGCGATGCGTCACGTACCTCGCGCTCACACAGCGCAAGCGTGGCGACCCGGACGCCTGCGAACCTCTCGCCTTTCGCGCGTTGACGCTTGCCACGACGATGAAGATGACCGAGTACATCGCGGCGGCACACGGCAACCTGGCGTGGGTCGCCTGGCGGCGCGGGCACCTGGATGAAGCCATCACGCGAGCGCGCGAGGCGCTCGCGACGTGGCACGCGATGCCGGTCCCCTACATGTTCGACTGGATGGCCGCGTGGCCCCTGATTGCGGCGACCTTCCGCCAGAACCGCATCGAGGAGAGCATCGCCGCGGCACGATTGATGTTCATTCGGACCCAGCAGCCCTTGCCCTCGTCGCTGGCAGACACCACACAGCGGGCGATCGGCGCGTGGGAGTCCGGGGCGATCGAGGAGACGGCAGACCTTCTCGAGGCGGCCATCGATGCTGCACGTGCGTGGGGCTATGCCTGACCCAACGGAGACATCGCGTCTGATTGCTAATTTCTAATTGCTAATCGCAAATCTCAATGCGTTGCCAATCAGCAGTCAGCAATTGGCAATTAGCAATTAGCAATTGGCTGTGTTCGCCCGCGCGCTCCCATGGCCGGGTCTGTGCTCTTGATGAGTGCCAACCGGCACGCAGATGGCAGACGCAGCGCACTCAGGAGGTAGAGATTGATGACGAATGCGTACATCCGCGCCCTCATGTGTGCCGGTATCTTGACGGTTGGACTGCCGCAGATCGGGCAGGCTCAGGCACAGCAAGAGCCGTCCAATCAGCAACAGTCGGCGCAGCAGGCGCCGCCGGCCGCCGCTGCACAGGAGACGGTTACGTCAGCTGACGTCGGCGACCAGGAACTGGAGCAGTTCGCCAAGAGCATCCAGGAGGTCATCCAAATTCAGCAGGACACGAACAAGCAACTCGAGAGCGTTCAGGACAGCGCCGGAGTCGCAAAGGTGAAGCAGGAAGCCAATCAGAAAATGGCCGCGGCCGTTGAGGGCCATGGACTGAAGGTCGAGCGCTTCAACCTCATCGCGCGTTCGATGAATCAGGATGCAACGCTGAAGCAGCGAGTCCAGCAGAAAATCCAGGAACTTCGCCAACCCGCGTAGCGAGTGAGCAGGGCAGGCACGCAAGCGAATCCGTACGTCAGCAACAAATCCTGCCCGGATAGAAGCGATGCGTGCCCGTCCTGCGCTTTGCCTGAGTTCCTGCCGCGCGCTTACGGTCGCGCCCGCCAGTAGTACGTCCCATGGTGTAACTACACACCGCACACACGAGCTTCAACCCACGTCCGCTTGAATTGCTAATTGCTGATTGCCAATTGCTGAATGCCGATCAGGATTGGCGATTGAATTCAATAAGCTGACCCGTATTGCGGTTAGCATAGCGGGCGTTCTCGATCCCATCTGAGGGCTTCGACACATAGGACTTGTCTGTCATCGCGACGCTCGAGGCAAGAGCGCCGCGGTACGAGTTGATCGCGGTTCACGTTCAGGGAGGCCGGTATGCCTGTAACCAGACGCACAATCTTGAAGGCTGGTGCTGCCGCAGCCGCGACAGCGGCGATGCCGAACGTTCTTGCCCAGCAGGCAAACAGAACAGGAACCGGCAAGTTCTACGAAAAGGGCGCGGTCCGCATCCACTACGACGAGACCGGTTCCGGTTTTCCGCTGCTTCTGCTCCCGGGAGGCGGGCTGAATGCAACGATGGCGTTCTTCACCGGTAACGCACCATTCAACGCGATCGAGGAATTCAAGGGACGTTATCGCTGCATCGCGGCGGACCTGCGCAACGCCCCAAACGGCCAGTCCACGGGCCCCGTCGAAGCCGACCGGCCGTGGGAATCCCATGCTGACGACCAACTCGGCTTGATGGACCACCTGGGCATCGACAAGTTCATGGTGATGGGTTTTTGTATTGGCGGTCCCTTCATCTGGAGCCTGTTAAAACGCGCGCCCGATCGCATTACCGCGGCGGTGCTGGCGCAACCCGTAGGCTGGCGTCCCGAAATGCGCGACCCTTCCTACTCCGGCAGATTCTGGACAACCTGGGGCAAGGCGCTAGTCGAAAAGCGCCCCGAGATCGCAATGGCGACCACGGAGAAATTTGTGACCAGGATGTTCGAAACCGACGCCGACTTCGTCTTCACGGTGACGCGGGACTTTGTCCGCAGTTGCCAAAACCCGGTTCTCATCCTTCCGGATGAAGTCCCTGCGCATCCGTACGCCGTCGCCATGGAGTGCGCCATGCTCGCACCCAGGGCCGAGGTCAGCATGTTTCCGTGGAAGGAACCCAAGGAGCGAATTCCCCTGGCCGTACGCCAGATTCATTCGTTCCTGCGCGCGCATCAGCCCGGCTAGTAATTGCTAATTGCCAAATGCTAATTGCTAATTGCTAATTGCGAATCGCGAACCGCGAATCTGAATGCCCCCTTCAATCAGCATTCAGCAATTGGCAATCAGCAATGTTCGTTACTCGCCTGTGGCTACTGCACCGGGCCGAGGTTCTCGCCAGGCAACGCCGGACGCTTCGGATACGCGGTGAGGATGTCGACCGGTCTGTCACCCGGTCGCGGGAGGGCGAACGCCACCAGCGTCTGGTGGAACGCAAAGTTCTCGTTGGTCGATCGGCGTCTCGCGTTGCCGGGGCCGCCTGCGGCAATCACCACATACTGACGGCCGTCCTTGCCGATGTAGGTCATCGGGCCGGCGTTCGATGAAGTGCTCATCTTCGTCTGCCAGAGGAGCTTGCCGGTCCGGGTGTCGTAGGCGTGGAAACGTTCGTCGGTTGCAGCGCCGATGAACACCACGCCGCCCTTGGTGACCAGCGACGGACCGATGTTGGTCGCTCCACTCAGTTTGCCGTTCTCGCCGTACTCGTCCTCCAGCGTGCCGAGCGGCACCGTCCAGACGACCGCGCCCGTGGCGATGTTTACCGCGACGAGCTCGCCCATGCGGCCACCGCTGCACGGCCGTCCGTTGCTGTCGGAGAAGCGCACGTAACCGCTCGAGAAGGTGTAGCCGTCATTGCCGCGGACGCCGCCCTTGCCATCGCCTTTAGTCACCTGGATCATCGTCGGCATGTTGACGACGTTGGTGATGGCATAGCCGAGTCCTGGATCGACCGATGCTCCGCCCCAGTCGATTCCACCGATGGCGCCCGGTTGCATGACAGTCCAGGCACCGTCCGCTGCTGGCGGAGTGTACGGTCCGGAATTCTGCAGCTTCTTCTCGTCCCACACAGCCTTGCATTCGGCATTCGACTTCGCCGAGAGCTGGCTGAGATGTTCGCGATCGATGCTCATCTGCCCGAGCGGAGGCGGCGCAAGGGTGAAGAGTTGCGTGGCCGCGGTCTTCTCTCCCGGAATCTTGCTCTGCGCGATCGGCCGTTCTTCGAAGGGATGGATCGGCTTGCCGGTGGCGGCATCGACGATCCACATCATGCCCTGCTTGGTGGTCTGGACGATCACCGGGACCTTCTGACCGTTCCTGGTGATGTCTACCGGCACGGGCGCTGCCATCGTGTCGTAGTCGTAGATATCGTGGCGGTGATTCTGGAAGGCCCACTTCATCTTGCCGGTGGCCGCGTCGAGCGCAACCGTGGAGTTCGCCCACTTGTTATCGCCTGGCCGCCAGATGCCGACGAGATCGGGACTGCCCGAGTCGGTCGGCACATACACGGTGCCGGTCTTCTCGTCCAGCGAGAGGATGCCCCACGACCCGTTGCCCGCGACACTCCTTGGATCGGGTCCCCACGAATCGCCACCTTCCTCGCCAGGATTGGGCACCAGGCGCGAGATCCAGGTCAGCTTCCCGGTGCGCAAATCGTAGGCGCGCGGATCCGCTGGACGCACCGGGTACGGCAGGAAGCCGCTGGCGTCTGCGAGGATGATGAGGTTCTTGTAAATCACGGGCGGCGATTTCTGAGGCACGCCCCCGCACGCGCTCTCCGTCTCGCACGACATTCCAACGGGCGGAAGCATGATGTTGTGACCGGTCGCCGGCCAGTCTCCAGACAACTGTCCGGACTTCGGATCCAGTCCGAACATGTTGTGGCCCCAGATCATGATGATCCGCGGCTTCATCGAGCCGTCACCTTCCCAATACGACAGCCCACGGATGTCGCCGCCGGTCAAACCGGACGGAGGCTTGTGCCGCCACAGCTCCTTGCCGGTCTCTGGCTCCAGCGCGACGACGTCGGTTGTCTTGGGGTCCGCGATGTAGAGCAAACCGTCAACCAGCAGCGGTGTCACTTCCCAGGAGCGCCCAAACGTGGCGGTGTCGTACACCCACGCCGGCTGCAACTGGGCGACATTTGCAGCCGTGATCTGATCGAGCGGCGAGAAGCGGCTCACCCCGGGATCGCCGCCCCAGTGTTTCCACTCGGTCGGTCCCACGACGGCGTCTGGCGCGGCGGCGCCGACGATGAGGCCGGACGCAGCCAGGGCCGTGGCGCCCAGTGCCGCCCACAGGACCACGAGCGGCGACTTTCGCGGCGAGGAGTTTCTCATGGCTTCCGGACCCTCCGTGATTAGCACCGAGACGATCGGATGTCGCTGTCTGCCTCGGATTGTCGGTAAGGACACCGCAGAAGGCAAGCACAGATACAGGAGAATTGCTAATTGCTAATCGCTAATCGCGAATCTGAAAGACGGCCTGGAATCGATCGCCGAACGGGAGGATCGTGACGAGCGACAACTCCGGTCTGGCCCGTATCGCGTCGATCATTGGTGCCCACCGTTCAGGCGGGTACTCCTCGCCCCGAAGCACCACGTAGTCGACGCGACGCTCGCGCAGAGCGGCGATCGACCGATCGTCGGGGAATCCGATCATCTGATCGAGCATCACGTAGTACGAGCCCGGTGCGTAGCCGCTGTAGCCGTTGAGCATGCGCTGGCGATGCTCGATGCCTTCGTACATGTACAGCCAGTCGATCGAATTACCACCACGATGCGACGCGAGGGGGAGTTCGACGATCACAGACGGCGGTTGACGCGCGAGCCATTTGTCGATCCGCGAGACTTCCGGGGCGACGGCCAGCACCGGCGCCGACGCATATTCGACGAGAAGAGCCGCGGTGACGACCGCGGTTGCAGCGGCGCGGACGCGAACGTCTGTGATCCAGGACAGCAGCCACTGGAGCCCATAACCGGCGAGGACCGCGAGCGACAGGTTGACGAGAATGCCGATGCGGGCGGGGACGCGCAGGGCGCGGAATGCCTGGACGTGTTCGAAGAGCCACGGAAAAGCCAATCCGTTGAGACCACGTGAGATCTCGAACGCGACGAGGAGGCCGGCCAGGTATGCGAAGCGCCGGCGATCGTGCGCGCAGACGAGACCGACCCCGGCGAGGAGAAGAGCCACATATCCCGGAAACAGGTACAGCTCGCTGGTACCGGGGCGCGCTCCCTCGCGCCCGAACAGACGGTTCATCGGCGGCGTGGCGCGATAACTCCACATCGTCGCGCCGTAGTGACGCACGTCACGGTGTGGGGCAATCCTTGGTGACGCAGGCAAGCCCACAGGGCGGGGCCCGCAGGCCCCGTCCCGATTACGATGATGTTCGGCCGCCTCCATCCTGGAGCGCGCGAGACTACTTCTTCATTTCGTTCTGCAGCACCTCGATACGTCCAGCGAGCCCACCGAAGTTCGCGCCAACGGTGGCTGAATATCCCTTGTATTTCTCCGGCAGTTTCCACTCCGTTGCCGCCTGCGCAGGTGTCTTGCCGGCTTTCAATTCGGACTGCATCCAGGCGACCAGGTCCTTGTTGAAGTCGGAGAATTCCTTCAAGTCTGCCCAGGTGGTCTGCGTCGGCATGTGACCGTTGATGATCGTGTCGACGTTCTTGATGCCGTTGTACGCCTTCAGCAGCGAGTCCGAGATCTCGGCCATGCTGCCGCCGTTGGCCGCGTCGATGAGCGGCACCGCCTTGCTTGCGAAGATGTCGCCGCTGTGCGCCACGCGCAGAGCCGGGAACACGACGAAGGCATCGCCGTTTGTATGGCCGCGTCCGAAGTAGTACAGGTCAATCTGGTCGGCGCCCGTGCCGAGGGTCATCTTGTCCTTGAACGTCCGCTTCGCCATGCCGGCGTTGTTGTGCTCCTTGAAGATCGGCATCTTCTCCATGTTGGCCTTCGTGTTTTCCTGCACGATCACTTCGACCGACGCCGGGAATTCCACGTTGCCGCTCACATGGTCGCCGTGCGTATGTGTATTGATGAGGGTCGTGATGGGCTTGGGCGTGAGTTCCTTGATCTTGTTCAGAATCGGTTGACCCCATCCCGGGTTCTTCGCATCGACCACGACGACGCCATTTGCCGTGATGAAGACAGCGGTGTTTCCGCCGCCGCCCCTCAGCACGAACAGGTTGTCCTTGACCTTCTCGACCTCGACGACCTTCGGCGCATCGGCCGCTGGTTGCTGCGCCCTGGCCACCGCGAAGGCGCCGATCGCCAGCAGCACTCCGAGAACCATCGTTCGCTTCATGAGTCCTCCTCAACAGGTATCGCGAAGTTACACGATCTTCGGGCTCCCGCCCTTCCGGAATTCACTTCGAGCATGACCCGCTAAGCACCTCGACGGTACCCGCGGCGGGCCACCCACCCGCGATAGAGTTCCACCTTCAAGTTCTATGGAAGCGTAAACACGAAGAGCGTAAGACCGGCCATCGCTGCCACATACTGCTTGCCGTTCACCGCATAGGTGATCGGATTGTTCAGCATCTGCGCACCGAGCCTGGTCTTCCATAGGAGCGCCCCGTTCCGTGCGTCGAGGAACTGCAGATACCCCTCGCGTCCGCCCGTGATCAGCAGATCGCTCGCCGTCGTCACGATGCCGGTGTCGGTAACGTCGTACATCGAGAACCGCCACTTCGGCTCCCCGGTAGTCGGATCGATGGCCAGCACTGCCCCGTGGCCCGCAGCGTCGGTCCAGTTGTTGATGGGACCGCGTCGAAGATTCGGGATCGGCGGCGCGCCGGGGATGGTCTTCGTCGGATCGCTCGCAGAGGGGACGAGAAGCGTCAGATTGCCTCCACCGAAGCCCCGTCCCCCTTCCTTGTACTCGACCGGTACTCCGGAGAAGAACTCCCCTTCGTCTTCCCACGCCGATACGTACATCAGCTTTGTCCGGGGGCTGTAGGAGGGCGAATACCAGTTCGTGCCGCCCTGGACCGCCGGGAACGTAGGCAATCCGGGCGGTTGCGGCGTCTGAATTGGTCGGCCGTTCGCGTCGAAGCCGCTCATCCAGTTGACCCGCACGAACGGCTTACCGAGGAGAAATTTACCGTTTGTCCGATCGAGCATGTAGAAGTTGCCGTTGCGATTCGCAAACAGCAGGCCTTTGAGTGGAGCACCACGAAACGTCATGTCGACCAACACGGGTACTTGAACCGAGTCGAAGTCGTAGACGTCGTGCGGCGTGAACTGGTAGTGCCACTTAAGGGAGCCGGTGTTGAGATCGAGGGCAACCACCGAGGCGGTGTACAGGTTGTCGCCAGGTCGCTGCGCCCCGTTGTAGTCCGGGCCGACGTTGCCGATTCCCCAGTACGTCAGATTCAGGGCCGGATCGTACGAGCCGGTTACCCACACCGATCCGCCGCCATGCGTCCACGCTTCGGGATCGCAATATGTCGTCGAATTCGGCGGACACGCTTCCCACGTTTCGTGGCCCGGCTCGCCGGGGCCTGGAATCGTGTTGAAGCGCCACAATTCCTTTCCTGACTGCGCGTCGAACGCGGCAATCGCACCGCGAATCCCGAACTCGCCGCCGCCGAGTCCGACGATCACCCGATCCTTGACCGCCAGCGGCGCGACCGTCAGAGACTGCCCCAGGTGGCTGTCGCCGACCTTGGCCTTCCACACGGCCATGCCGCTCTTCGTGTCAATCGCCACCAGGTGCGCATCGAGTGTGCCCATGAAGAGCGTGTCGCCGAGGATCGCAAGGCCGCGATTGTTCGCTCCGCAGCACACGCCGATGTCGTCCGAATTGGTGTAGCGGTACATCCAGAACACGCGGCCTGTCGCAGCGTCGAGAGCGACCACATCATTGGGCCGCTGCGTCAAGTACATCACGCCGTCGACCACGAGAGGCGTCGCCTGCCAGCTTCCGGTGTTCGGCGACTGGTAGGCCCAGGCGTACGCGAGGCTCTTCACGTTCTGTGGTGTGATCTGCGTGAGACTGCTGTAACGATGGCTCGAGTAATCGGCGCCGTACATCATCCAGTTCTGCGGCTCTTTCTCGGCGTCGAGCAGCCGCTCCGCAGGAACCGGCGTCTGAGCGACCAGACGCATCGACAGCGCAAGCACACCGGTGAGGACGACGGTCGTTGCCAGTCGAACCATGTCACAGCCCTTTCAGCGTCAGCAGGAACGTGACGACGTCCGACAACTCGTCGGGTGTCAGCTTGTCTTTGTACGACGGCATGGGTGAGTGGACGGACACCTCGAATCGACGGATGTCGGACTTATTGAGG
>Ga0207701_10001039_pt1 | contig 29411 bp, 23 predicted proteins | sample KBSSwiSSwithPhiX_FD_184294 | JGI IMG/M metagenome (GOLD analysis project Ga0207701, IMG submission 184294) | Switchgrass rhizosphere bulk soil microbial communities from Kellogg Biological Station, Michigan, USA, with PhiX - S5 (SPAdes) (version 2) | ecosystem: Environmental > Terrestrial >... | reverse complement strand
GATACCAGCGCCGCGCTGCACTGGATGAAGCTCAAGGGCGCGGTTCCCTACGCCTACACCGCCAATCTCGGGCAGCCCGACGAGCCCGACTACGACGAGATCCCGCGCAAGGCGACGCTCTACGGCGCCGAGAAGGCGCGCCTCGTCGATTGCCGCAGCCAGCTCGCCGCCGAGGGCCTGGCGGCGCTGCAGTGCGGCGCCTTCCACATCGTCACCGCCGGCGCCACCTACTTCAACACGACGCCGCTCGGCCGCGCGGTTACCGGCACGATGCTCGTCGCCGCGATGAAGGAGGACGGCGTCGACATCTGGGGCGACGGAAGCACCTTCAAGGGCAACGACATCGAGCGCTTCTACCGCTACGGGCTGCTCGTCAACCCGTCGCTTCGCATCTACAAGCCGTGGCTCGACCAGGCCTTCATCGACGAGCTCGGTGGCCGCGCCGAGATGTCGGCGTTCATGACCCAGGCCGGCTTCGCCTACAAGATGTCGGCCGAGAAGGCCTACTCGACCGATTCCAACATGCTCGGCGCCACGCACGAGGCGAAGGACCTGGAGCAGCTTTCGAGCGGCATCGCCATCGTCCAGCCGATCATGGGCGTGGCCTCCTGGCGCGACGAGGTCGAGGTGAAGCGCGAGACCGTGACCGTGCGCTTCGAGGAAGGCCGGCCGATGGGCCTCAACGGCCGCGACTACGCCGACCTGGTCGAGCTGCTGCTCGAGGCCAACCGCATCGGCGGCCGGCACGGCCTCGGCATGAGCGACCAGATCGAGAACCGCATCATCGAGGCGAAGAGCCGCGGCATCTACGAGGCGCCCGGCCTCGCCCTGCTCTTCATCGCGTACGAGCGGCTCATCACCGGCATCCACAACGAGGACACGATCGAGCAGTACCGCGACCACGGCCGGCGGCTCGGCCGTCTGCTCTACCAGGGCCGCTGGTTCGACCCGCAATCGATCATGCTGCGCGAGACCGCCGAGCGCTGGGTCGCGCGGGCGATCAGCGGTGAGGTGCGCATCGAGCTTCGTCGCGGCAACGACTACTCGATCCTTGACACGGTGTCGCCGAACCTCACCTACAAGCCAGAACGGCTGACGATGGAGAAAGGCGAGTCGAGCTTCTCGCCGCAGGACCGCATCGGCCAGCTGACGATGCGCAATCTCGACATCGCCGACACGCGCGAGAAGCTCGCGACCTATGCGAAGGTCGGCCTGCTCGCCGCCGGTGCGTTGTCGCCGGTGTCGGCGCTGCCGCTTCTGAAGACGGACGACAAGTCCTGAGCAACGCGCCGGTTGGGGCGCGGGCTGGCGTGGCGCGTACACGTAGGTCGATGCAACGGCCAACTAAAGGCCTGACGGTCGGCGCGAGGCGATTCGCCCGCCTGCTCAACGCTCAATCGCCGCCGCAGCCGCCCCCGCCGTCGCCCGAATCGCCGCTGCCGTCCGACGAATCGACGCCGCCCATCGAGTCGGCATCGCCGCTGAACGAACCGTCCGCGAAACTCGTCCCGCAGTGAACGTTGCCGTTGGCGGCCGCCGCCCCGGCCGCCAGCATCAGCCTGCAATCGGCCGCATAGACGAAGCCGTTCGCGATGCGCAGCTTGGCGTCGAGCGCGAACAGCAGCGGCAGCCGGGACGGCTTCTTTGGATCGATCGACTCGTCGCGGCAGGCCCAGTACCAGGCGCGCCGCAGACCGTCGTTGGTCTCGGCCTTCGGGCCGAGCACCTCGGCCGGCGTGTGATGCAGGAAGCGCCCGAGCACGAGATCGCACCAGTCGCGGTAGCCGCGGGTGTGCAGGATGAACTCGTGCCACATCGCATCGACGGCGCGCGACGGCATCGCGACGAAGCGGCCGTTGCTGCGCAGACAGGCCAAAAAGAACTGGCGCAGCCCGCGCTCGACGAGGTCGCAGTCCTTGCCGGTCAGGTGCGGATAGGTCTCGCGCAGCTTTCGCTTCAGGAACTGGGGGATCGAGGCCTCGCGCACCGCGAGTTCGCGCTGCCAGCGCGACCACAGCGCGAGGATCGCGGCACCGCAGAACGACGCCACCAGCAGCGCGACGAGCACCGGCTTCGGCCGCCACAAGCCGCCGATGGCACCGGCAATGCCGACCAACCATACCACTGCAAGCGGCAGCAGGGCGTGGCCGGCATGACGGAGCAGCCGGCGGCGCCAGCGGTTCATCGGAAGCAGCGAATGGTCGATGCGACGCCGAGCAATGGCAGGTGCCGAAGCCGCCTGCCGATCACCCGTGCCGCGCGCGTCACACCACCACCGGTTCGGGCTCGAGGCGGATGCCGAAGCGGCCGTACACGCTCTCCTGAATCGCGCGCGCCAGGGTCATCACCTCGGAGCCGATCGCCGCGCCACGGTTGACGAGCACCAGCGCCTGCTTCTCGTAGACCCCCGCTTGGCCGACGCTTTTGCCCTTCCAGCCGCAGGCGTCGATCATCCAGCCCGCCGCGAGCTTGACGCTGCCGTCCGGCAGCGGGTAGTGAACGATCTCCGGGTCGCGGCCGATGATGTCGCGGCACTGCTCCGGCGTGACGACCGGGTTCTTGAAGAAGCTGCCGGCATTGCCGACCGCCGCCGGGTCGGGCAGCTTCGCGCGCCGGATCGCGCAGACCCAGTCGAACAGCTGGCGCGCATCGGGCGCCTCGATGCCGGTCTCGGCGAGCTTGCGCTGGATGTCGAGGTAGCCGAGCACCGGCTGCCAGGGCCGCGGCAAGCGGAAGCGGACCCGCGTGATGACGCTGCGGCCGGCGAGCGAGTGCTTGAACACGCTGTCGCGGTAGCCGAATTCACAGATCGGCGCGCGCAAAGTCACGCTGCGGCCGATGACCAGGTCGACCGCGTCGAGCGACTCGAAGCGATCCTTCAGCTCGACCCCATAGGCCCCGATGTTCTGCACCGGCGCGGCGCCGACGGTGCCCGGAATCAGCGCGAGGTTCTCGAGGCCGTAAAAGCCCTGCGCGACCGTGTAGGCGACGAAGTCGTGCCAGTTCTCGCCGGCGCCGGCCTCGACGATCCAGGCGTCGGGCCGCTCCTCGACGAGGCGCATGCCGCGCACCTCGACCTTCAGCACGACTTGCGGCATGTCGCGCGTCAGGATGATGTTGCTGCCGCCGCCGAGGATGAATTTCGGCGCGCGGCCGAGCTTCGGGTCGTCGACCACCCGACGGACGTCGGCATCGCTCGCAACCCGCACCAGAGTGTGCGCAACCGCCGGAAGACCGAACGTGTTGTAGGGTTTGAGGCTGACGCCCGACTCGATTTGCATGGGAGAATTTTCACCGATTCCCGTCACCGGATGTGCGCCATGCCGAGCTTCGATGCCGTCCTCGAACCCAATCTCGTCGAAGTCAAGAACGCGGTCGATCAGACCGCGAAGGAGATCGGCACGCGCTTCGATTTCAAGGGCTCGTCGGCCCGCACCGAGCTGAAGGAGAAGGAGCTGACGATCTGGGCCGACAGCGAGTTCCAGATCGGCCAGGTGATGGACATCCTCGTCGCCAAGCTGACCAAGCGCAGCGTCGACATCCGCTTCATCGACCGCAGCGCGAAGATCGAGAAGATCGGGGGTGACAAGGTCAAGCAGCTGCTGATCGTCAAGAGCGGCATCGACACCGAGACCGCGAAGAAAATCCAGACCCTCGTCAAGCAGAGCAAGCTGAAGGTGCAGGCCGCGATCCAGGGCGACACGGTGCGCGTGACCGGCACCAAGCGCGACGACCTGCAGGGCGCGATCGCGTTGATCCGCAAGGACATCGCCGACGCGCCGCTCTCCTTCACGAACTTCCGCGACTAGGATGAACCAGCCCCGACGCTCACGGCGTCCGCTTGCCCCCGAGGGGGCGCGTCAGCGCTTTCGGGCGCCGGGCGGCACTGACGTGGCGCGCCGCCTCGCCGCGGCCTGCGCCGCACTGTTGCTCGCGGCCCCGGCCGGCTGGGCGCAGACCGTTTCGCTCGGCGGCACTTTCGGCGACAAGGCGCTGCTGGTCATCGACGGTAGCCCGCGCACGTTGGCGGTCGGCGCCAAGGTCAACGATGTGCGCCTCGTCAGTGTGCAGGCCGCCGATGCGATCGTCGAGATCAAGGGCAGGCGCGTCGCCCTGACGCTCGGCGGCGCTCAGGTCAATCTCGGCGGCAGCGCGCCGGTCGAGAGCCAGACCGGCCAGATCGTGCTGACCGCGGACGGCGCCGGCCACTTCTTCACCAACGGCACGATCAACGGCAAGACCGTGCGCTTCCTGGTCGACACCGGCGCCACGAACATCGGCATCGGCCAGGCCGAGGCCGAGCGCCTCGGCATCGACTACCGCGCCGGCCGACGCGGCTACAGCGGCACCGCGAACGGGGCTGTGCCGGTCTATATGGTGCCGATCGGCAGCGTGCGGATCGGCGATGTGCAGGTCTACAACGTCGAGGCCACAGTGCTGCCGGCGACGATGACCCACGTGCTGCTCGGCAACAGCTTCCTGACGCGCTTCCAGATGAAGCGCGAGAACGACAAGCTCACGCTCGATCGCCGGTTCTAGCGTCGGTCGACGCGACGGCGGATCAGGCCGCCTTTGCCAGCGGCGGCAGTGCGGCCGCTTCCTCGCGCTGGAACGCGAGGTGGTCCTTCAGCACCATGTAGAGCGACTTGTCGGAGATGCCGAGCGTCGCCGCCGTCATCTCGCGCTTGCCGAGGTGCTCGAACGTCGCGAGGGTGACGCGCCGCTTTACATCCTTCAGGCTCATGCCGAGCGGCAGCGAGATCGCGGGCGCATCGACCTGCGCCTCCTCCTCGGGCTGCGGCAGGCACGGGTCGCCGATCAACGAGCCGGGCGCCATCAGGTAGGCGCGATAGACGATGTTGCGCAGCTCGCGGACGTTGCCGGGCCAGCGGTATCCGCCGAGCTGCGCCAGCGCTTCCGGTGTGAACGACTTCTGCCGTCCCTCGACACTCGAGATCTCGCGCAGGAAGTGATCGGCGATCAGGCCGATGTCGTCGAGGCGATCGCGCAGCGGCGGCATCTCGATCGGGAACACGTTGAGCCGGTAGAACAGGTCGGCGCGCAAGGTGCCGTCGTCGACCGCCTTCTGCGGGTCCTTGTTGGTCGCCGCGATGATGCGGACGTCGACCTCGCGGGTCTGCGTCGAGCCGACTCGCAGCAGCGTGCCGCTCTCGAGCACGCGCAGCAGCCGGACCTGGAGATCGGCCGGCATCTCGGTCACCTCGTCGAGGAACAGGGTGCCGCCATGTGCGCGCTCGAAGAAGCCGATGTGCTGGCGGTCGGCGCCGGTGAAGCTGCCCTTCTCGTGGCCAAACAATTCGCTCTCGATCAGCTTCGGCGAAATGGCGCCGCAATTGACGGCCATGAAGTGCTCGCCGCGCCGCCGGCTCAGATCGTGGATCGTCTTCGCGACAACTTCCTTGCCGGTGCCGCTTTCGCCGGTGATCAGTACCGCAGCACCGGTGCGCGAAACGCGCGACATCCGGTCGTAGACGCGCCGCATCGGCGCAGAGCGTCCCCACAGTTGGCCGAAGTGGCCGCGCGTCTCGACGTCGTCGGCCAGGTCGCCGATCTCGCTGTTGAAGGCGGCCGGCGGTGAGAGGCGGGCCAGCACCGCCTGCAGCTGCAGCTCGGAAACAGGTTTGCTCAGGTAGTCGGCGGCATGCAGGCGAAGTGCCTCGATCGAGCTGTCGAACGTGGGGCGGTCGGCCAGCAGCACAACCTCGGCCCCGGCCAGTTGCCCGCCTTCCTGAAGGAGTTGCAGGCCGCTGCCGTCCGGCAGGCGGACGTCGACGAAGGCGATGTCGGGCTTCTGCAGCGCGATCTGGCCGTGGGCCTCGCGCAGCGAGCGCGCAGTCGCGCACGTGAAGCCGCTGGCAGCGGCTACGCCGGCCAAGCGGTCGGTGGCGGCGCGGTCTTCATCGACGATCAGGATATGTCGCATTGGCAGAGATCAATGGCAATCGATTCGAGTGGAGCTAAGTAGAGTCCCTGAGTCGTTCGGCGTCTGTCGGAAAGGGACTACTCGCCGAGTGAGCCCCGTCTCACGTCTCACGCATTCGGGCCAGGCACATTCGCCTGCTGCCGGCGCGGTTGAGAAAGGCGGCACGGTAGTCGCAATCGTCGCGCGTGCCTGTGACAAATCGTTGAATCGCACGATCGTGCTAAAACATCGGCTGGCATTGGGACGGGAGCTCCGCATGGACCTGAATTTCACCTCCGAGGAACTCGCGTTCCGCGAGAAGATCCGCGGCTGGGTGGCCGAACATCTGCCCAAGGACATCAGCCACAAGGTCCACAACGCGCTGCGCTTGTCGCGCGACGATATGCAGCGCTGGGCCAAGATCCTCGGCAAGCAAGGCTGGCTCGGCTGGGGCTGGCCGAAGGAATTCGGCGGGCCGGGCTGGAACGCGATCCAGCGTCATTTGTTCGAAGAGGAATGCGCCCTCGCCGGCTCGCCCCGCGTGGTGCCATTCGGCCCGGTGATGGTCGCACCGGTCATCATGGCGTTCGGCACGCCCGAGCAGCAGAAACGCTTCCTGCCCGGCATCGCGAGCGGCGAGGTCTGGTGGAGCCAGGGCTACAGCGAGCCGGGTTCGGGCTCCGACCTCGCGTCGCTGAAGACCAAGGCCGAGCGGCGCGGCGACTACTACGTCGTCAACGGCCAGAAGACCTGGACCACGCTCGGCCAGTACGGAGAATGGATCTTCTGCCTGGTGCGGACCAGCAGCGACGGCAAGCCGCAGACCGGCATCAGCTTTCTGCTGATCGACATGAAGAGTCCCGGCATCACAGTGCGCCCGATCATCACGATGGACGGCGAGCACGAGGTCAACGAGGTCTGGTTCGACAACGTCGAGGTGCCGGCCGACAACCTGATCGGCGAAGAGAACAAGGGCTGGACCTACGCGAAGTACCTGCTCGCGCATGAGCGCACCAACATCGCCGACGTCAACCGAGCAAAGCGCGAACTCGAGCGGCTGAAGCGGATCGCGAAATCGGAAGGCGTCTATACCGACACGCGCTTCCGCGACGAGATCGCGAAGCTCGAGGTCGACATCGTCGCGCTCGAGATGATGGTGCTGCGCGTGCTGTCGGCCGAGAAGAGCGGCAAGCAGAGCCTCGACGTGGCCGGCCTGCTGAAGATCCGCGGCAGCGAGATCCAGCAGCGCTATTCGGAGCTGATGATGCTCGCCGCCGGGCCTGCCACGGTGCCCTATGTGCGCGAGGCGATGGAAGCCGGCTGGCAGGGCGATCAGGCCGGCGGCACCGTCGTCGCGCCGCTCGCGGGGACCTACTTCAACATGCGCAAGACGACGATCTACGGCGGGTCGAACGAGGTTCAACGGAACATCGTCGCCCAAACGGTCCTCGGCTGAATCGACAGGATCAGGAGAACGACGATGGACTTCGATTTCAGCGACGAGCAGGAGATGCTGCGCGACTCGGTGCACAAGTGGGTCGACAAGGCCTACGACCTCGAGCGCCGGCGCGCGATCGTCAAGGCGGGCGGCTACTCGGCCGATGCGTGGCGCGAGATCGCCGAGCTCGGGCTGACCGGGTTACAGGTGCCGGAGGCGAATGGCGGGCTCGGCTTCGGGCCGGTCGAGGCGATGGTGGTAATGGAAGAGCTCGGCCGCGGCATCGTGCTCGAGCCGTTTGCGGCCGCGTCGCTGGTCGCCGTCAGCCTGCTGCGCGACGGTCACGCGCCGTCGGCGGAGCTCTGGCTGCAAGGCATCGCCGAAGGCAAGGAAACCGTCGTCCTCGCGCACCAGGAGCGGACCGCGCGCTATCGCCTGGCGAACGTCACGACCAAGGCCGAGCATGCCGGCGGCACCTGGCAACTGAGCGGCAAGAAGATCATGGTGCCGGCCGGCATGCACGCCGGCGCCTTCATCGTGCCGGCGCGCGTCAGCGGCAATGACGACGATCCGGCCGGCATCGGCCTCTTCATCGTCTCGAAGGGCGAAGGCGGTGTCGAGGTGCGCGGCTACCCGACCCAGGACGGCGCCAGCGCCGCCGACCTGACCCTGAACCGCGCCAACGCGATCGAGCTCATGGCGCCCGGCGAAGCCTATGCGGCGCTCGAGCGCGCGATCGACGTCGGCATCGCCGCGCTCTGTGCGGAGGCGGTCGGCGTGATGGACAAGCTGGTCGCGATCACAGTCGAGTACATGAACACGCGCAAGCAGTTCGGCGTGCCGATCGCGACGTTCCAGGCCCTCCGCCACCGCATGGCCGACGTCAAGATGCAGCTCGAGCTGGCGCGTTCGATGAGCTTCTTCGCGACCCTGAAGCTCGACGAGCCGGCGCCGTCGCGCCGACGCGCCCTCGCCCAGGCCAAGCTGCAGCTCGGCCAATCGATGCGCTACGTCGGCCAGCAGTGCATCCAGCTGCACGGCGGCATCGGCGTGACCGACGAGTACTCGGCCGGCCACTATTTCAAGCGCCTGACGGTCATGGAGATGACCTACGGCGACTCGATGCACCAGCTCGGCGAGGTCGCTGCGCGGATGCAGGACACCGCCGGCGTCTTCGCCTGAACCGCCGGCCCTGCCCGTCGTGTCGCTCGAGCCGACGACCCGCGGACTGACGGCCGTCGAAGGCCTTCAGGTTGGCCACTTCACTGAGACACGCCGGCCGACCGGCTGCACCGTGATCCTCGCGCCGACCGGCGCGGTGGCCGGCGTCGACGTGCGCGGCGCATCACCCGGCACGCGCGAGACCGAGCTGCTGTCGCCGCTCAACGCGGTCGAGAAGGTCCACGCGATCCTGCTCGCGGGCGGCAGTGCGTTCGGGCTCGATGCTGCCGGCGGCGTGATGCGCTGGCTCGACGAGCGCGGCATCGGCGTGCAGTTGCCGCGCGTCGCCGCGGCGGGCCCGCAAGCCAGGCAACCGATCCGCGTGCCGATCGTGCCGTCCGCGATCCTGTTCGACTTGTGGCTCGGCGATCCGACGATCCGGCCGGACGCGGCCGCCGGCTACGCCGCCTGTGAAGCAGCCACGAACGAGCCACCCGAGCAGGGCAATGTCGGGGCCGGCGCGGGCGCTTCGGTCGGCAAGCTGTTCGGGATCGAGCGCGCGATGAAAGGCGGCCTGGGCAGTGCCGCGGTCACGGTCGGCGGCGTCACCGTCGGCGCGCTCGCCGCGGTGAACGCGGCCGGTGACATCGTCGATCCGGCCACCGGCGCGGTCGTCGCTGGCGCGAGAACCGTCGAAGGCAATGCCCTGCTCGGCTCGATGCGCGCAATCCTCGCAGGCGAGTGGCCCGGGCTGGCCACGGCCGGCAGCGCGACGACGCTCGGCGTCGTCGCCACCGACGCGCAATTGACCAAGGCCGAGGCCAACAAGGTCGCGCAGATGGCACAGGATGGCCTGGCGCGCAGCATCAACCCGGCCCACACGATGACTGACGGTGACGTCGTCTTCGCGCTCGCAACCGGCACCCGGCCCGGACCTGCGAACGTCACGTTGATCGGCGCGCTCGCCGCCGAGATGCTGGCCGAAGCGGTGCTGCGCGGCGTGCTCGCGGCACGCGGCCTCGAAGGCGACGGCCTGCCGAATCTGCCGGCGGTCGGCGACCTCTGAGATCGCCTTTCACACCAAGGCCCTCGATGCACTCCACCCTGACGCGCCGCGTGCTGCTGTTCTGTGCCGCGCTCGGTGCCGCCCTGCTCGCCGCTTGCGCGATCCGCTCGCCCGCGGTATCCGACCGCCCACCGGTCGTCTTCGTGCACGGCAACGGCGACACCGCCGGGCTCTGGATCACGACGATGTGGCGTTTCGAGTCGAACGGCTGGCCGCGCGATCGCCTCCATGCGATCGACGTGCCCTACCCGCTCGCCCGCGACGACGACAGCAAGGCGCAGCCAGGCAGGACTTCGAGCGCCGAGCACATGGCCTGGCTCTCCGCCGAGGTCGACAAGGTGCTGGCTGCGACCGGCGCGAAGCAGGTCGTGCTGATCGGCAACTCGCGCGGCGGGATTGCGATCCGCAACTACATCGCGGGCGGCGGCGCCGCGCGGGTCTCGCACGTCGTGCTCGGCGGCGTACCGAACCACGGCGTCTGGAACGATCCGGCAGTGCTGCCGGGCAACGAGTTCAACGGCGCCGGACCGGTATTGACGCGCCTCAACACGCTGCAAGGCGCCGAAGGGCTCGAGGTCGCGCCAGGCATCCGCTGGCTGACGATCCGCTCCGACACCAACGACAAGTTCGCGCAGCCCGACGCGGTCTGGGTCGGCCGGCGCGGTCAGGCGACGAACGTGACCTACGACGGGCCCGCGCTGAAGGGCGCCGAGAACATCGTGATTCCCGGCATCGACCACCGCGAGACTTCGTTCAGCGTGCCGGCCTTCGAGCAGACTTGGCGATTCCTGACCGGCAGCGCACCGGCGACCACCGCGATCACGCCGGAGTCGCCGATCGTCCTCGATGGCAAGGTCAGCGGGCTCGGCCTGAACAACCGCGACGGCGCGTTCGCGACCAACCTGCCGCTGGTCGGCGCCACGCTCGAGGTCTACGCCACCGATCCGTCGAGCGGCGAGCGGCGCGGCGCCGCGGTGCACCGCAAGACGATCGGCGCCGACGGCCTGTGGGGACCGTTCACTGCCGCCTCGAACACGCCGTACGAAGTCGTCATCGCGGCGCCTGGCTACGCGACCACGCACATCTACCGGTCGCCGTTCCCGCGCAGCTCGCGCATCGTCAACCTGCGCGCCGAGCGCCTGCTCGATGCCGACCGCGAGGCGACCGCGGTCGTCGTGCTGACGCGGCCGCGCGGCTACTTCGGGCTGCAGCGCGACCGCATCGCGCTCGACGGCAAGGCGCCGCCCGGCGTGCCGCCCGGCACTGCGGGCATCTCGAGCTCGCGCCTGAAGGTGGCCGAGCCGGGCCGCAGCGTGGTCGGCGAGTTCAACGGCGAGCGAATCGCCGGCCGGGCCTGGCCGGTCGCGTCCAACGAACTGACGTTGCTCGAGCTGCACTACTGAGCCGAGACGCACCGCAGGATTGATCGCGGGACCGTGACGCGCCGTTCCTCGAAACGGTGCATCCGGCGACGGCGACCGTGAACGCGGCTGGCATTCTTCGTGCTCCTGCCCGTCGGTCGCGCCGCTCGGGTCCGACCCGGTTGAAGACGCCCCGCGCTTTGCGATGATGGGCGGCGCGATCGGCGCATCCGGAGCGCGGCCGCCACCGACCGCCTCGTCCGTTCACCTCAAGGAGACACCATGCGTTTTTCATCTGTGCGTCGCACCCAGCTGGCGGCCCTGGTCGCCGTCCTCGCCTCGTCGTTGCCGGGAATCGCAGCGGCCCAGGGCAAGACCAAGGTGGCGGCGATCTACACCGTGCCGTTCGAGCAGCAATGGGTCAGCCGCATCCACAAGGCGCTGAAGGCGGCCGAGGCGCGCGGCGAGATCGAATACAAGGCCAGCGAGAACGTCAGCAACGCCGACTACGAGCGCGTGATGCGCGAATACGCGACCGGCGGCAGCAACCTGATCGTCGGCGAGGCGTTCGCGGTCGAGGCCGCGGCGCGCAAGGTGGCGAAGGACTTCCCGAAGGTCTCGTTCCTGCTCGGCAGCTCGGGCAAGCCGCAGGAGCCGAACTTCAGCGTGTTCGACAACTACATCCAGGAGCCGGCCTACCTGAGCGGCATGGTCGCCGGCGGCGTGACCAAGACCAACAAAATCGGGATGGTCGGCGGCTTCCCGATTCCCGAGGTCAACCGGCTGATGAACGCGTTCATGGCCGGCGCGACCGAGGTCAATCCGAAGGTCGAGTTCACGGTCAGCTTCATCAACAGCTGGTTCGATCCGCCGAAGGCGAAGGAAGCCGCGTTCGCGATGATCGACAAGGGCGCCGACGTGCTCTACGCCGAACGCTTCGGCGTGTCGGATGCGGCCAAGGAAAAGGGCAAGCTCGCAATCGGCAATGTCATCAACACGCAGGACAAGTACCCCGACACCGTCGTCTCGTCGGCGCTCTGGAACATGGAGCCGACAATCGACCGCGCGTTGAAGCTCGTCAAGGACGGCAAGTTCAAGCCCGAGGACTACGGCTCCTATTCGATGATGAAACACAAGGGCTCGGAGCTGGCGCCACTCGGCACGTTCGAGAAGAAGGTGCCGGCCGAGATCGCGACCAAGGTCAAGGCGAAGGAGAAGGACATCCTCGACGGCAAGTTCACGGTCAAGGTCGACGACAACCAGCCGAAGTCGACCGCGAAGTGACGCGAGTGGCGGGCACCTGATGCGAGCCCGCCCGGGCTGCGGCGCGGGCCGGATGGACGGGGATCGGCCGGCGCGCATGGCATCGGCCGTCCGTGCCGATTCCGCTGCCCCGTCCGCGACGGCCTGACTTCATCACACCGTTATGAGCGAACGCGTCCTGCGGCTCGACCGCATCACGAAGCGGTTTGGTCGGCTGCTCGCGAACGACGCGATCTCGCTCGACCTGCAAGCCGGCGAGGTGCTCGCGCTGCTCGGCGAAAACGGCGCCGGCAAGTCGACCCTGGTCTCGATCCTGTTCGGCCACTACAGCGCCGACGACGGCTCGATCGAGGCGTTCGGCCGGCCGCTGCCCCCGGGCAATCCTCGCGCCGCGTTGGCCGCCGGCATCGGCATGGTGCACCAGCACTTCACGCTGGCCGACAACCTCAGCGTGCTCGACAACGTTGCGATGGGCACCGAGCCGTTGTGGCAGCCGTTCTCGCGCCGCGCGCAGGCGCGGGCTCGGCTGCTCGATGTCGCTCAGCGCTTCGGCCTGCCGGTCGATCCTTATGCACGGGTCGGCGATCTGACCGTCGGCGAGCGACAGCGCGTCGAGATCCTGAAGGCGCTGGTGCGCGGCGCGCGCATCCTGATCCTCGACGAGCCGACCGCAGTGCTGACGCCGCAGGAAAGCGAATCGCTGTTCACGACGCTCGGCCAGATGGTCGCGAGCGGCCTGTCGATCATCTTCATCAGCCACAAGCTCGCCGAGGTGCTGCGCGTCTCGGACCGCGTCGCGGTGCTGCGCGCCGGCAAGCTGGTCGCCGAAGCGCGCGCCGCCGAGACGACGCGCGAGCAACTCGCTGCGTGGATGGTCGGCCACGCGGTGCAGGAGAGCGTCAGGCGGCCGACTGCGCGCGTCGGCGCAGCGCTCTGCGTGCTCGATCGAATCGGTACCGACGGCGCCGGGCGCGACCGGCTCGACGACGTCTCGCTGACTTTGCGCGCCGGCGAGATCGTCGCGATCGCCGGCGTCTCCGGCAATGGCCAGGTCGCGCTCGCCGACGTGCTGTGCGGGACGCGCGAGATCGCTTCGGGCTCGCTGCGGCTGCGCGACGACGCGCTGCGCGCGAATCCGGTCTGGCTGGTCCATCGCGGCGTCGCACGCATTCCCGAAGACCGTTCCGGCGTCGGCGTGATCGGCAATCTGACGGTGTGGGAGAACGCGGTCTCCGAACGTCTGCGCAGCCCGGCGTTCTCGCGGGGTGGTTGGGTCCGACGCAATGCGGCCCGGCGCCATGCCGAACATGTGGTGAAGACATTCGATGTGCGCGGCGGAGGTCCGCTCGCGCCGGCGCGCGCGCTGTCCGGCGGCAACATGCAGAAGCTGATCCTCGGCCGCGCCTTGCTGCCGGTCGAAGGTGATGCACCGACCTCCTTGATCGTTGCCCACCAGCCGACCTGGGGCCTCGATGTCGGCGCAGTCGCGTTCGTCCATGACCGGTTGATCGCGGCACGCGACGCCGGGGCTGCGGTGCTCGTGATCAGCGACGACCTCGACGAGGTGCTTGCACTCGGCGACCGGGTCGCGGTGATGCACGCCGGCCATCTGACCGAAGCGATCGACGCGACGCGGTGGACCCGCGCGGCGATCGGCCTCGCGATGACCGGTGTGCCGGAGAGCGACGCGTTGCGACGCGAGGCCGCGTGAGGCTTGATGACTGGGTCCGCCTCGAGGACCGCGCCGCGAAAGGACACTGTGTGAGACCCAACCGCACGGTCTCATCCGCCTCGGCGGCTACGCTGCCGAAGGACGCATCGTGAGACTCGAGAAGCGACCGGCGCGCTCGGCGGCGGCGCTGGTGCTGGCGCCGACCGGCGCAGTCGCGTTCACCCTGGTCGTCAGTGCGCTGCTGGTGCTGTGGGCCGGTGCGCCGGTCCTGCGCACCTACGGCCTCTTGTTTCAGGGCGGCTTCGGCTCGGTGTTCGCGCTCAGCGAGACCTTGACCCGGGCGACGCCGCTGGTGCTGACCGGGCTCGCGGCCACCGTCGCGTTCAAGGCGCGCCTCTTCAACATCGGCGCCGAAGGCCAGCTTTACGCCGGTGCGATCGCCGCGATCGCGGTCGGCGGGTTGCACGGCGGCAGCGGCTTCACGCAACCGCCATGGCTGCTGTTCCCGCTGATGATGGCCGCCGCTGCGCTCGCCGGCGCACTGCTGCTGCTCGGCCCGGCGTGGCTGAAGCTGCGCCTCGGCGTGGACGAGGTCGTGACGACCCTGCTGCTGAACTTCATCGTGCTGCTCGGCGTCGGCGCGCTGCTCGACGGCCCGATGAAGGATCCGACGGCGATGGGCTGGCCGCAGAGCGTCGCGCTGCAGGGCGAGCTCGAATTGGCGAAGCTGATCCCGCAGACGCGCGTCCACACCGGCTTGGTCTGGGCGATCGCGCTGGCCGCAATGCTGTGGGCGCTGATGAAGTACTCGGTGCTCGGCTTCGACATCCGCGCGCTCGGCGCGAACGCGCGCGCCGCTGCATTCGCCGGCGTGCCGGTGACGCGCACGATGGTCGCCGTCGCGCTGCTGTCGGGCGCGCTCGCCGGGCTGGCCGGCGCGATCGAGGTCGCCGGCCGGACCGGCTACGTCACGCTCGACATGTCGCCGGGCTATGGCTATGGCGGCATCGTGATCGCGATGCTGGCCGGGCTGCATCCGCTCGGCGTGCTGGCTGCCGGCGTGTTCGTCGCCGGCGTGCAGGTCGGCGCCGACAGCATGAGTCGCGCGCTGGCGGTGCCGACCTACATCGCCGACGTGATCGTCGCGGCTTCGCTGCTCGCGGTGCTGGTCGCGACGCTGCTGACGCAGTATCGGGTGCGGATGCGATGAGCGTCGCCGCAGACGATCGATTGCGCGCGCTCTGTGCGACGCCAGGGCTCGTGAGATGAGCGCCTTCGCCGAAATCCTCGCGAACCCCGCGTTCTGGGTTGCGACCCTGCGCATCGCGACCCCACTGATCCTCGGCACGCTCGGCGTGCTGCTGTGCGAGCGCGCCGGCGTGCTCAACCTGGGCATCGAAGGAATCATGGTGGCCGGCGCATTCACCAGCTGGCTTGCGGTCTACCTTGGCCTGCCGCTCTGGGGCGGCGTAGCGGTCGCAGCGCTGACCGGCGCCACATTCGGCCTGCTGCATGCAGCACTGACCGTCGGCCTTGCACTGTCGCAGCACGTCACCGGGCTCGGCATCACGTTGCTCGCGACGTCGCTCAGCTACTACGGCTATCGCGTCAGCTTCCCGAAGGTCAACACACCGCCGACGATCGTGCCGTTCGGCGAGATGAGCGGGCTGGGCGTGCCGATCCTCGATGCGCAGACACCGCTGACCCTGTTCGCGCTGCTGCTGGTGCCGCTAATCGCCTATGCACTGCACCGCACGCCGCTCGGCCTCGCGGTGCGGATGGTGGGCGAGAACCCGCAGGCGGCCGAGGGCCAGGGCGTCTCGGTCGCCGCGACGCGGACCGGCGCGATCGTCGCCGGCTCGGCGCTGATGGGGATCGCCGGCTCGTTCCTCACGCTGTCGGCCTTCAACGCGTTCTTCTTCAACATGATCAACGGCCGCGGCTGGGTCTGCGTCGCGCTGGTCGTCTTCGCTTCGTGGCGGCCGGGCAAGGCGCTGCTCGGCGCGCTGCTGTTCGGTTTCTGCGATGCGCTGCAGCTGCGCTTGCAGCAGTCGGGCGCGGGCCAGGTGCTGCCGTACCAGATCTACCTGATGCTGCCGTATGCGCTGTCGATCGTCGCGCTCGTGCTGGTCGCACGCAAGGCGGCCTATCCTCACGCGCTGATGAAGCCGTATCGCAAGGGAGAACGCTGATGCTCGACCTGCTGGTCACTAACGCGACGCTGCCGGACGGCCGCAGCGGCATGTCAGTCGCGGTGGCGAACGGCCGCATCGTCGAGGTAACGGCCGGGCTCGACGCGCCGGCGGGGGACAAGGTCGATGCGAACGGCTTGCTCCTTTCGCCGCCGTTCATCGACGCGCACTTCCACATGGACGCGACGTTGAGCCACGGCCTGCCACGCATCAACCAGAGCGGCACGCTGCTTGAAGGCATCGCGCTGTGGGGCGAACTGAAGCCAGACCTGACCCACGAGGCGCTTGTCGAGCGCGCCCTCGCCTACTGCGACTGGGCGGTTGCGCGCGGCATCGGTGCGATCCGCTCGCACGTCGACGTCTGCGATGCCCGCCTGCTCGCGGTCGAGGCGCTGCTCGACGTCAGGAAGCGGGTCGCGCCGTACCTCGACCTGCAGCTCGTCGCGTTCCCGCAGGACGGCGTGCTGCGCGCGCCGGGCGCGCTCGACAACCTGAAGCGCGCGCTCGAGATGGGCGTCGACGTGGTCGGCGGCATCCCGCACTTCGAGCGCACAATGGCCGACGGCGCGGCCAGCGTGAAGCTGCTCTGCGAGCTCGCGGCCGAGCAAGGCCGCCTCGTCGACATGCATTGCGACGAATCCGACGACCCGCTGTCGCGCCACGTCGAGACGCTCGCTGCCGAGACGCATCGACTCGGCCTACACGGCCGCGTGACCGGCTCGCACCTGACGTCGATGCATTCGATGGACAACTACTACGTCTCGAAGCTGCTGCCGCTGATGGCCGAGGCGCAGCTCAACGTGGTCTCGAACCCGCTCATCAACATCACCTTGCAAGGCCGCCACGACACCTACCCGAAGCGACGCGGCATGACGCGCGTGCCCGAGCAGATGGCGGCCGGCCTGACCGTCGCGTTCGGCCACGACTGCGTGATGGACCCGTGGTACCCGATGGGGAGCGCCTGCATGCTCGAGGTCGCCTCAATGGGGCTGCACGTCGCGCAGATGACGAGCCAGGCTGCGATGCGGCAATGCTTCGACGCGGTCACCGTCAACCCGGCGCGCATCCTGCACCTCGACGGCTACGGGATCGCCGCGGGCTGCCACGCCGACTTCGTGCTGCTGCAGGCGCGCGACCCGATCGAGGCGATCCGGCTGCGCGCGACCCGGCTGCGGGTCTGGCGGCGCGGCCGCTGCATCGCGGAGTCGCCGGCGGCGGTCGCGTCGCTGCACCTCGACGGCCGCCCGCCGTCGACCGCCTTCATGGCCGCCCGGGCAGCGCCCGCTGGACGGTCGGCCTGAAACGGCGCATAAACTGGATTTCGCAGCAGCCACCGGGAGCACGCCATGGGCGACGCCAAGTCATCGGAACTGAGGATCAACGGCAATCGCCTGTGGGCGAGCCTGATGGAGATGGCGAAGATCGGCGCGACGCCGAAAGGAGGCGTCTGCCGCCTGACCCTGACCGATCTCGACAAGCAGGGCCGCGACCTGTTCGTGCGCTGGTGCCAGGAGGCCGGCTGCTCGGTCAAGGTCGACCAGATGGGCAACATCTTCGCGCGCCGGCCGGGTCGCAACAACAACCTCGCGCCGGTCGGCACCGGCAGCCACCTCGACAGCCAGCCGACCGGCGGCCGCTTCGACGGCGTCTACGGCGTGCTGGCCGGACTCGAAGTGATTCGGACGTTGAACGACCACGGCATCGAGACCGAGCGGCCGGTCGAGGCGTCGGTCTGGACCAACGAGGAAGGCTCGCGCTTCGCGCCGGCGATGGTCGGCTCGGGCGTCTACGCTGGCGTGTTCTCGCTCGAATACGGCCACTCGCGCACCGATCAGGACGGCGAGACGCTCGGCGAAGAGCTTAAGCGCATCGGCTACCTCGGCAGCGAGCCGATGGGCAACCGCCCGGTCCACGCGTTCTTCGAGACCCACATCGAGCAGGGCCCGATCCTCGAGGCCGAAGGCCAGACGATTGGCGTCGTCACCGATGCGCAGGGCCAGCGCTGGTACGAGTTGACGTTGACCGGCCAAGAATCGCACGCCGGCCCGACGCCGATGCCGGTGCGCCGCGACGCGCTGCTCGGCGCCGCGAAGGTTGTGCAGTTGGTGCGCGAGATCGGCCTGAAGCACGCGCCGCTGGCTGTCTCGACGGTCGGCATGCTGAACGTCTACCCGAACTCGCGGAACGTGATACCGGGGCGCGCGTGGCTGACGGTCGATTTCCGCTGCCCGCACGACGACCAGCTGCTGCAGATGGAGGCCGAGCTGAAGGAAGGCGTCGCGAAGATCGCCGCCGAGAGCAAGCTCGAGCACGACCTGAAGCAGATCTTCCAGTACGACTGCGTCCACTTCGACGAGAGCTGCGTCGAGATGGTGCGGTCGGGTGCGAAGCGGCTCGGCTACGTGACGCGCGAGATCGTCTCGGGCGCCGGTCATGACGCCTGCTACATGTCGACGGTGACGCCGACTGCGATGATCTTTGTGCCGTGCATCGGCGGCATCAGCCACAACGAGATCGAGGACGCGAAGCCCGAGTGGATCGAGGCCGGCGGCAACGTGCTGTTCCAGGCGATGCTCGCAAAGGCGAACGAGCTGCCGGTCACCGGCAAGAGCCGCGAAACGGTCGCGGTCGCGTGAGCCGCGGCGCCATCGTCGGCAGTGAGATCACATCGAGAACGACAGGGAGTCTGAAGTCATGAGCAGCGTTTTGATCCGCGGCGGCACCGTCGTCAATGCCGAGTCGAGCGTGCGCGCCGACGTGCTGTGCGAAGGCGGCCTGATCCGCGCGGTCGGGCCGGACTTGCAGGCGCCCGCCGGTGCGACCATCGTCGATGCCGGCGGTGCGCTCGTGCTGCCCGGCGGCATCGATCCGCACACCCACATGGAGCTGCCCTTCATGGGCACGGTGACGAAGGACGACTTCTATACCGGCACCGCAGCGGGCGTGTCCGGCGGCACGACGATGATCATCGACTTCGTCATTCCGAATGCGAAGCAGCCGCTGATGCAGGCCTGGAACGACTGGCGCGGCTGGGCCGAAAAGGCCTGTGCCGACTACAGCTTCCACGTCGCAGTGACGTGGTGGGACGACAGCGTGCATGCCGACATGGGGACGTTGGTGCACGAGCACGGCGTCAACAGCTTCAAGCACTTCATGGCCTACAAGAACGCGATCATGGCCGACGACGAGGTGCTGGTGAACAGCTTCAGCCGGGCGCTCGAGCTCGGCGCATTGCCGACGGTGCACGCCGAGAACGGCGAGCTCGTGTTTCAGATGCAGAAGAAGCTGGTCGAGGCCGGCATCACCGGGCCCGAGGGCCATCCGCTGTCGCGCCCGCCGGCGGTCGAGGCCGAAGCGGCCGAGCGCGCGATCCGGATCGCCGAGGTGCTCGGCACGCCGCTCTACATCGTCCACGTCTCGTGTGCCGACTCCGTCAACGCGATCATTCGCGCGCGCAGCCACGGCCAGCGCGTCTACGGCGAAGCGCTCGCCGGGCACCTGACGATCGATGAATCCGTCTACCAAAACCCGGACTGGAACGTCGCCGCGGCGCACGTGATGAGCCCGCCGTTCCGCGCCAAGCACCACCAGGACGCGCTGTGGGGCGCGCTCGCTGCCGGCCACCTGCACACGACCGCGACCGACCATTGCGCGTTCTGCGGCGACCAGAAGGGCATGGGCCGCAACGACTTCAGCAAGATCCCGAACGGCTGCGCCGGCGTCGAGGACCGCATGTCGGTGCTGTGGGATGCCGGCGTGCGCACCGGCCGGCTGACGCAGAACGAATTCGTCCGCGTGACGTCGGCCAATGCGGCGCAAATCTTCAACCTCTATCCGCGCAAGGGCGCGATCGCCGCGGGCAGCGATGCCGACCTCGTGGTCTGGGACCCGAACGCGACGAAGACAATCTCGACCGCAACCAGCATCTCGAAGGTCGGCTACAACGTGTTCGAGGGCCGCAACGTGACCGGCCTCGCGAAGGTCACGCTGTCGCAGGGCAAGATCGTCTGGGCCGACGGCGAGCTGCGCACCGAGCGCGGCGCCGGCCGCTACGTGAAGCGGCCCGCATTCGCACCGGTGTTCGACGCGCTCAAGCGACAGGCCGAGCTGCACGTGCCGCAGCCGGTCGCGCGCGCCGCCTGAGCGCGATGCCGAAGCCCGATATCCAGGCCGGCCGCCTGACGGACGCCCAGTACGCCGACAACTTCGGCGACGCCCATCCGCCGCTGACCCGCGCCCAGGCGCTGATCGAGGCCGAGCGCTGCTACTACTGCCACGACGCGCCCTGCATCCAGGCCTGCCCGACGGGCATCGACATCCCGTCGTTCATCCGCCGGATCGGCGAGGACAACCCGCGCGGCGCGGCGCGCGCGATCCTCGAGGCCAACGTGTTCGGCGGCATGTGCGCCCGCGTCTGCCCGACCGAGGTGCTGTGCGAGCAGGCCTGCGTGCGCAACACGCACGAGGACAAGCCGGTCGAGATCGGCCTGCTGCAGCGCCATGCGACCGACCACTATTTTTCGAAGCCCGGCGCGCCGATGTTCCAGCGCGCGGCATCGACCGGCCGGCGCATCGCGGTGGTCGGCGCCGGGCCGGCCGGACTGTCGTGCGCGCACCGCGCCGCGCTGCTCGGTCACGACGTCACCGTGTTCGACGCGAGGCCGAAGCCGGGTGGCCTGAATGAGTACGGGCTCGCGACCTACAAGACGGTCGACGGCTTCGCGCAGAAGGAGATCGACTGGCTGCTCTCGATCGGCGGCATCGAGCTGCAATGCGGGCAGGCGCTCGGTGAACAGCTTTTGCTCGATGACCTGACGCAGCGCTTCAACGCGGTCTTCATCGGCGTCGGCCTCGCCGGCGTCAACGCGCTCGGCCTGGCCGACGAGAGCGCGAACGGCGTGCAGAACGCGGTCGACTTCATCGCCGCGCTGCGCCAGGTCGCCGACTACAGTGCGCTGCCGGTCGGCCGCCGCGTCGTCGTGCTCGGTGGCGGCATGACCGCGGTCGACGCGGCGGTGCAGTCGCGCAAGCTCGGCGCCGACGTCGTGACGATCGTTTACCGGCGCGACCAGGCGCAGATGCCGGCCTCGACCTATGAGCGCGAGTGGGCGCAGTTGAACGGCGTGACGATCCGGACGTGGAGCGTGCTGAAGTCACTCGAGGTCGCCGACAGCGCGGTTGTCGGCGCGACGTTCGCGACGGTGCGCGAAACCGATGGCCGCTTGCTGGAGACCGGCGAGACCTCGACCACATCGGTCGACACTGTCTTCAAGGCGATCGGTCAGACTCTCGTGCTCGCCGATCCGACACTGGCGACTTTGCGGCTGCGCGCCGGCCGCATCGAAGTCGACGCCGAAGGCCGCACCTCGCTGCCCGGCGTCTGGGCCGGCGGCGACTGCACGTTCGGCGGGCAGGACCTGACCGTCGAGGCGGTCGAGCACGGCAAGATCGCCGCGCATTCGATCGATCGTGCGCTCGCGACGTCGCCTCGCGCCGCCTCCTTCAACCGCGTCCGGCGCACCGCAGCCTGATCCATCGAGCACCGCCATGGCCGACCTTCGCAGCACCTTCGCCGGCATCGAAAGCCCGAATCCTTTCTGGCTCGCGTCGGCGCCGCCGACCGACAAGGAATACAACGTCGTCCGCGCCTTCGAGGCAGGCTGGGGGGGCGTGGTCTGGAAGACGCTCGGCGAGGCGGGGCCGCCGATCGTCAACGTCAACGGGCCACGCTACGCCGCGCTCTATTCGCAGGACCGGCGCCTGATCGGCTTCAACAACATCGAGCTGATCACGGATCGGCCGCTCGAGGTCAACCTCGAAGAGATCCGGCGCGTCAAGCGCGATTGGCCGGACCGCGCGCTGGTCGTCTCGATCATGGTGCCGTGCCAGGAAGAGGCGTGGAAGGCGATCCTGCCGATGGTCGAGGACACCGGCTGCGACGGCGTCGAGTTGAACTTTGGCTGCCCGCACGGCATGAGCGAGCGCGGCATGGGCTCGGCGGTCGGCCAGGTGCCCGAGTACATCGAGATGGTCACGCGCTGGTGCAAGCACTACACCAGGCTGCCGGTCATCGTGAAGCTGACGCCGAACGTCGCCGACATCAAGCCGCCGGCGCTCGCGGCGCACCGCGGCGGCGCCGACGCGGTGTCGCTGATCAACACGATCAACTCGGTGATGGGCGTGGACCTCGATTCGCTCTTGATCGTGCCGAGCACCGGCGGCCAGGGATCTCACGGCGGCTATTGCGGACCGGCGGTCAAGCCGATCGCGCAGAACATGGTCGCCGAAATCGCGCGTGCGCCGTCGATGGCGGGGCTGCCGATCTCCGGCATCGGCGGCATCACGACGTGGAAGGACGCGGCCGAGTTCATCGCGCTCGGCTGCGGCAACGTGCAGATCTGCACCGCGGCGATGACCTACGGGTTCAAGATCGCGCAGGACCTCTGCGACGGCCTCTCGGAGTACCTCGACGCGAAGGGCATGGCGAACATCGACGCGCTGCGCGGGCGCGCGGTGCCGTCGATCGTCGACTGGAACCAGCTGAACCTGAACCACGTCGAGAAGGCGCGCATCGAACAGAGCCTGTGCATCCAGTGCGGGCGCTGCCACATCGTCTGCGAGGACACCTCGCACCAGGCGATCTCGGCCACGCTGAACGGCAAGCGCCACTTCGAGGTGATGGACGACGAGTGCGTCGGCTGCAACCTCTGCGTCTCGGTCTGCCCGGTGCCCGACTGCATCACGATGCATGCGCTGCCGGCCGGCGCGGTCGACCCGCGCACCGGACAGGTCGTCAGCGGCGAGTACGCGAACTGGACCACGCACCCGAACAATCCGGCGCGCGTCTGACTGTTCGATGCGCAATCCGCCTTCGGCTGCCGCGGCGAGCACCACCACCGTCGACATCCAGCAGGTCTCGGTCGTCTACCCGGCCGCCGAACACACCGTCACGGCGCTCGACAAGGTCAGCCTGACGATCCACGAAGGCGAGTTCGTCTCGCTGATCGGGCCATCGGGCTGCGGCAAGACGACCCTGCTGCGGGTGATCGCCGACCTGGAACAAGTGACGTCGGGCAATGTCCGCGTCAACGGCCTGACTCCGCAAGAGGCGCGGCTCGCGCGCTCCTACGGCTACGTGTTCCAGGCACCCGCGCTGTTTCCGTGGCGCACCGTGCTCGCCAACGTCTGCCTGCCGCTCGAGATCCACGGCATCGAGAAGGACGCGGCACGCCGCACCGCGCTGCAGCACCTCGAGCGCGTGGGCCTGAAGGGCTTCGAAGGCAAATACCCGTGGCAGCTGTCGGGCGGCATGCAGCAGCGCGTCTCGATCGCGCGCGCACTCGGTTTCGAGCCGAAGCTGCTGATGATGGACGAGCCGTTCGGCGCGCTCGACGAAATCACGCGCGATCGCCTCAATGAGCAGCTGCTGCGGCTCTGGGAACGCGAGCGCCGCACCGTCGTCTTCGTCACGCACTCGATTCCCGAGGCGGTGTTCCTGTCGTCGCGAATTGTCGTGATGTCGCCGCGGCCGGGCCGCATCGTCGACGTCATCGAGTCGGACCTGCCGGCCGATCGCACGCTCGACATCCGCGACACCGCGCAGTTCACCGACATCGCGCATCGCGTGCGCGTCGCGTTGCGCGAGGGTCATGGCGAGCACTGAAGCGGTCGCGCCGCGCGCACCAATCGCGCCGGGTGCCGCGTCGTCGATAGATGCAGCCTGGGCGCGCATCGGCCCGGTGCTGGCGGTGCTCGCGATCCTGATCGCGCTTTGGTACGCCGCCGCAGTCGGCTTGAACGCGGCCCAGGTCATCGAGCGCACGTTGTCGTCGCAGCCTGGTTGGGGCTTCGCCGATCTTGTGAAACTGACTCTGTCTATGGACCGGCCCGTGCTGCCGGCGCCGCACCAGATCGCGCTCGACCTGTTCGACTCGGTGTTCGGCTGGCCGCTCGACTCGCCGCGCAACCTGCTTTTTCACGCTGCCGTCACCAGCTCGGCGACCCTGCTCGGCTTCGTGATGGGCACCGCGCTCGGCGCGCTGCTCGCGGTCGCGATCGTCCACTCGCGCACGCTCGAACGGAGCCTCTTCCCCTGGGTGATCGCGTCGCAGACCGTGCCGGTGCTCGCGATCGCGCCGATCGTCATCGTGATCCTCGGCAGCCTCGGGCTGACCGGCGTGTTCCCGAAGGCGATCATCTCGATGTACCTGTGCTTCTTTCCGGTCGCGGTCGCGCTGGTCAAGGGGTTGCGCTCGCCGGGCGTGCTCGAGCTGGAGCTGCTGCGCACCTACGCCGCGTCGAAGAAGCACACCTTCTGGAAGGTGCGCGTGCCGGCGTCGCTGCCGTTCCTGTTTCCATCGCTGCGGGTCGGCATTGCAGCCGGGCTGGTCGGCGCGATCGTCGGCGAGTTGCCGACCGGCGCGCAGGCCGGTCTCGGTGCGCGCCTGCTGACCGGCTCGTACTACGGCAACACCGTGCAGATTTGGTCCGCGCTCGTGATGTCGGCGCTGCTCGGGCTCGCGCTAACGGGTTGCGTCGCGCTCGCCGAGCGTTTGCTGACGCCGGGAGGCAAGCGATGAGTGGCGGCGGGCTGGCGGCGCTTCTCACTGCGCTGCTCGCGCTTGCCGTCTTCAGCGTGCGCGCATTAGCAGCGGTCGACGAGCGAAACCCGATCGGCCGCTTCGGCACCCCGCTGCTCTTCGGTGCCTGGGTCCTGGTGTTCTGGCAGGCCCTGACGCAGGCCTTCGAGGTGCCGCAGGTTCTGCTGCCGGCGCCGAGCCTGATCGGTCGTGCGCTCGTCGCGAGCTTCGGCGTGCTGATGTCCGACTTCAACCAGACCGTCCTGCACTCGGTACTGATCGGCCTCGTCGTCGGCTGCGCGCTCGGCTTCGCGACCGGCGTGCTGATCGACCGCAGCCCCTTCCTGCAGCGCGGCTTCCTGCCGATCGCCGCGCTCGCGAGCACGGTGCCGCTGATCGGCATCGCACCGATCATGGTGATGTGGTTCGGCTTCGACTGGCATTCGAAGGCTGCGGTCGTCGTCGTGATGACGTTCTTCCCGATGCTCGTCAACACGCTCGCCGGGCTCGCCGAATCGGGCCACATGGAGCGCGACCTGATGCGTTCGTACGGCGCCGGCTATTGGCGCACGCTGTTGGCACTGCGCATTCCGGTCGCGCTGCCGTTCGTCTTCAACGCGCTGAAGGTCAACTCGACCCTCGCGATGATCGGCGCGATCGTCGCCGAGTTCTTCGGCTCGCCGACGTCGGGCCTCGGCTTCCGAATCTCGACCGAGGCAGCGCGCCTCAACATGGGCCTGGTCTGGGCCGCGATCCTGGTCGCCGCGCTGGCCGGCTCCTTGCTTTACGGGCTGCTCGGCTGGATCGAGCGGCGCGCGACGTTCTGGCACCCGTCGATCCGCACGTCGGCTTGATCCGAGCCCTTACCATTCCCACGCCGCAAGGCTCAACTCCCGGAGTTCTCTGATGCGCAAGACAAGCTACCTGGTCTCGATGCTGCTGGCGGGTGTCGCCGGTTCCGCCGCTGCGGCCGACAAGGTCACGGTGCAGCTCAAGTGGCTGCCGCAGGCCCAGTTCGCCGGCTACTACGTGGCCCAGGCGAAAGGCTTCTACAAGGAGGCTGACCTCGACGTCACGATCAAGCCCGGCGGCCCCGATATCGCGCCGGCGCAGGTCCTCGCCGCGAAGGGCGCCGACCTCACGGTCGACTGGATGCCGAGCGCATTGGCGGCGCGCGAAGCCGGCGTGCCGATGGTCAACGTCGCGCAGATCTTCAACCGCTCCGGGATGATGCTGACCTGCAAGAAGTCGAGCGGCGTCGCGACCTCGAAGGACTTCAAGGGCAAGACGCTCGGCGTCTGGTTTGGCGGCAACGAGTACCCGTTCCTGAGCTGGATGGGCACGCTTGGCCTGAAGACCGGCGGCGCGTCACCCGACGTCAAGGTGTTGAAGCAGGGCTTCAACGTCGATCCGCTACTGCAGAACCAGGCGGCGTGCATCTCGACCATGATCTACAACGAGTACTGGCAGGTCATCGACGCGGGCGTCAAGCCGGCCGACCTCGTCACCTTCCCGTACGAAGACCAGGGCGTCGCGACGCTCGAGGACGGCCTCTACGCGCGGGAGCCGGATCTGAAGGACGCCGCCTATGTCGCCAAGCTCGGCCGCTTCGTCAAGGCGAGCCTGCGCGGCTGGGAATACGCGCTGAAGAACCAGGACGAGGCCGTCAAGATCGTGCTCGCCGCCGACACGTCGGGCGGCTCGACGGCGGCGGTGCAGAAGCGCCAGCTCGAGAACGTCGGCAAGCTGATCACCACCGCCGGCACGCCGAAGATGGGCCAGCTCGACCCGGCCGCGTACCAGCGCACCGTCAAGGTCCTGCTGGCCGGCGGCAGTGATCCGGTGATCAAGAAGGACCCGGGCGCAGCGGCCTGGACGCACGCGGTCTGGGACAAGGCGATGGCGAAATAGGCAAGGCCCTCGGAACGCGCATCACGATGCGCGTTCCGCTTCTCAAACTCCGGGCCGTGTGCGCCCGGAACCGCGCGGCGCGATGAAGCTCGGGCAGGTGCTGTTCTCGCAGGGCTTCGGCACGCGGCGCGAGTGCGCCGCGCTGATTCACGCCGCCGAAGTGACCGTGCACGGCACGGTCTGCGACGACCCGGACCACGAGGTCGATCCGGAAGGGCTCGTGTTCGAGGTGCAGGGCGAGCCGTGGCCCTACCGGGCGCGCGCGCTGATCGCGATGAACAAGCCGGCCGGCCGCGAGTGCTCGCAGAAGCCGAAGCACCACCCGAGCGTCTACGGGCTGCTGCCGGCGCCGCTCCGGCGCCGCGACGTGCAGGCGATCGGTCGCCTCGATGAAGACACGACCGGCCTCTTGCTGTTCACCGACGACGGCACGCTGATCCACCGCTGGACCTCGCCGAAGCGCCACATCCCGAAGGTCTACGACGTGACCTGCAAGCACCCGGTCGACGACGCGCTGGTCGCCCGGCTTCGGGCCGGCGTGACCCTGCTCGATGCGCCCGAGCCGGTGCGCGCCGCCGACTGCGAACGAATCGGCGAACTGGCGCTCTGCCTCACCCTGACCGAAGGCAAGTACCACCAGGTCAAGCGGATGGTCGCCGCTGCCGGCAACCGGGTCGAGGCGCTGCACCGCAGCCGGTACGGCGCGCTCGCGCTGCCGGCGGAACTCGCGCCGGGACAGTGGTGCTGGCTCGACGGAGCGCAAGCGATTGAGCCCACTGCGGGATAGCAAGGGGTTGGGCTAAAGGCATTAGGTTTGCATTGGGGGCGGCGCCGACGTTTTCATGTCGCGAGGCGGCGTCGACCATTCCGACTCAATCTCAGCAGTTGGCCGACGCATCGTCCCGTCGTCGGTGACGTTGAACAAAGGCATCTCGCCAGCGTGCGGACGAACCGGTCGTGCGTTTACCCGGGCATTCCTCCGACACACCGGCCCTTAGACTCGTGGCGCCGCGCGAGACGACGGCTGCAACGGCTTGTTCCAGTTCCGAGAACGTCGCTGACAAGCAGGTGATCTCGTCGCATTCGGCTCGATTCCTCCATCCGATGGCCAACCACATGTTCAGGACGACAGCCGCAGCGCTCGGCATCGCGGCGCTCCCTTGTATCGGATCGGCCCAGACGACGGCCGGCGAAGCGACGACGCGGCTCGCGCCGGTCGTCGTCACGGCGACGCGGACCGAGGTGCTGCCGTTCGACGTGCCGGCCTCGATCGACCGGATCGACGGCTCCGGCATCCGCGATGCGCGGCTGCAGGTCAACCTGTCCGAAAGCCTCGGTGGCGTGCCCGGCTTGCTCGCTCGCGACCGTCAGAACTACGCCCAGGACGTGCAGATTTCGGTGCGCGGCTTCGGCGCACGCTCGACCTTCGGCATCCGCGGCGTGCGTCTCTACGTCGACGGCATCCCGGCCACCCTCCCCGACGGTCAGGGCCAGCTCTCGAACGTCGACCTCGGCTCGGCCGATCGCATCGAGGTGCTGCGCGGCCCGTTCTCGGCGCTGTATGGCAACTCGTCCGGCGGCGTGATCCAGGTGTTCACCGAGGAAGGCACTTCGCCGTCGACCTTCACGACCTCATTGACCGGCGGCAGCGACGGCACGGTGCGCCTGGGCATGAAGGCGAGCGGTGCGAGCGGATCGTTCGGCTACCTGGTCAGCGCGAGCGAGTTCTCGACCGACGGCTACCGCGAGCACAGCGCGGCCGAACGGCGCCTCGGCAATGCGAAATTCACCTGGAGGCCGGACGACGCGAGCAAGCTGACCTTGGTCGCCAACAGCGTCGCGCTGCCGGAGGCGCAGGACCCGCTCGGCCTGAGCCGCGCGCAGTTCGAAGCCGACCCGCGCAGCGTCGATCCTTCGGCAATCGCATTCGACACCCGCAAGACCGTCGACCAGACCCAGCTCGGCCTCGTCTATGAACGGCGCCTCGACGAGGCGCAGTCGGTGCGGGCGCTGTTCTACGGCGGCCATCGCAACACCCAGCAGTTCCAGGCGATTCCGCTCGGCCCGCAGGCGAGCCCGCTGCATCCGGGCGGCGTGATCGTGCTCGGCCGCGACTACACCGGCACCGACCTGCGCTGGACCTTGAAGACGCGCGTCGGGGATCGGCCCTTCACGCTGGTCGGCGGGGTCGCGTACGACGCGCTGTCCGAGCACCGCCAGGGCTACCAGAACTTCATCGGCACGACGCAGGGCGTGCAGGGCGCACTGCGCCGCGACGAGGACAACGACGTCTCGAACTTCGACCAGTACCTGCAAGGCTCGTGGCGCGTCGCCGAGCGCTGGACGCTGGATGTCGGTGTGCGCCACAGCAGTGTGCGCTTCAAGTCGGTCGACAAGTACATCGTCGGACCCAACCCGGACGACAGTGGCAGCGTGCGCTACAGCGCGACGCTGCCGGTGGTCGGGCTGATGTTCGCGGCGAGTGATGCGGTTCATCTCTACGCGACCGTCGGGCGCGGCTTCGAGACGCCGACCTTGAACGAGCTGGCCTACCGTTCGAGCGGTGCGACGGGGCTGAACCTCGACCTGCAGGCGTCGCGGAGCGACAGCGTCGAGGCTGGCATCAAGACGCGGCTCGGCATCTGGGGCGCGTTCGACGTCGCGCTGTTCGAGACCCGCACGCACGACGAGATCGTGACGCAGACCAATGTCGGTGGGCGCTCGACCTTCCAGAACGCCGGCGCGACGCGGCGCCGCGGCTTCGAGGCGGCGTGGAGCGGCCGCTGGCTGGAGAACCTGCGCGCGCAGGTCGCGGCGACCTGGCTCGACGCGCGCTACCGCGACG
>Ga0207701_10001035_pt1 | contig 29455 bp, 28 predicted proteins | sample KBSSwiSSwithPhiX_FD_184294 | JGI IMG/M metagenome (GOLD analysis project Ga0207701, IMG submission 184294) | Switchgrass rhizosphere bulk soil microbial communities from Kellogg Biological Station, Michigan, USA, with PhiX - S5 (SPAdes) (version 2) | ecosystem: Environmental > Terrestrial >... | reverse complement strand
GGGGAGCTACACCGTCAGCCTGCTGCAGCCCAAGGTCATCCGCGACATGGAACTGGAGCGGCACGGCCTGAAGGTCGTGCTCCGCAAGCGCGACAATTTCTTGCCCGGGGACGGCGATTATCTCGTGACGGGGCGAGGTGGCCTTACGCGCAAGGACATCAAGCGGCTGAATGCCGCCGACGCCGACGGCTACGGCCGTTACGTCGCAGAGCTTGAGACCGTCGTCCGGCTGCTCAAGAAATGGCTCCTGCGTGCGCCACCCAACGTTGGCCGGAAGGTGAGCGCGATTCCCAAGCTGCTTAGCCTTGGCCGCGACATGGCCGGGCTTTCGCTCAACGAAACCCGGACTGTCTTTGATTTCGCGGTGAAGAGCGCTGGAGACATACTCGACCGGCACTTCGAGAACGACCTCACCAAGGCGCTTTTCGGCTTCGACGGGGTCGTCGGCAACTTCGCATCGCCATACGATTCCGGTACAGCGTATGTGCTTCTTCATCACCTATTTGGTGAGGCGGCAGGCGTCGAAGGCGCTTGGGGTCATTCCATCGGCGGGATGGGTTCAATCACCCAGGCAATGGCTCGCGCCTGCCGCGAGAAGGGCGTCGACATCATCCTCAACACCCCGGTGGAGGAGGTCATCGTCGAGCGAGGACGTGCGGCGGGTGTCGTCGCCGGCGGCAAGGCGATGCGCGCACCAGTCGTGGTCGCGGGCGTTAATCCCAAGCTGCTGTTCGACCGCCTGCTTCCGGACGGGGCAGTGCCCGAGGATGTGGCTTCGCGGATGCACGGCTGGCGCTGCGAAAGCGCGACCTTCCGGATGAACGTTGCCCTCTCCGAGCTTCCCAAGTTCACGGTGCTTCCGAAGAAAGGGGACCACCTGACGGCCGGCATCATCATGGCGCCGAGCCTCGCCTACATGGACCACGCCTACGTCGACGCGCGTGTAGACGGCTGGTCCAAGCAGCCGATCATCGAGATGCTGATCCCGTCGACGCTCGACCAGAGCCTCGCGCCGAAGGGCAAGCATGTCGCGTCGCTCTTCTGCCAGCACTTCCGTTACGACCTCGGCCCGGGGCGGAGCTGGGACAAGGAGCGCGAGAAGGCTGCAGACACGGTCATCGCGACTGTAGAAGCCCATGCGCCGGGCTTTGCGGGATCCATGCTCGGCCGGCAGATCCATTCGCCTCTGGACCTGGAAAGGCGCTTCGGCCTGATTGGCGGCGATATCTTCCACGGCAAGATGAGCCTCGACCAGCTGTTCAGCGCCCGGCCGATGATCGGCGCCGCCGATTACCGGATGCCGCTCAAGGGACTCTATCTCTGTGGGTCCGGCGCGCACCCGGGCGGCGGAGTCACCGGCGCTCCAGGGCACAATGCGGCGCAGTCGATCCTCGCCGACCGCAAGCCGTGGCGCAGGCGTTCCGCGTGAACGCGCCGCTCGCGGGGATTCGCGTGCTCGATCTTAGCCGGGTCCTCGCCGGGCCCTGGTGCACGCAGCTGCTGGCTGACCTCGGTGCGGAGGTGCTGAAGATCGAGCGGCCGGGTGCCGGAGACGACACACGACACTGGGGTCCTCCCTGGCATGAGCACAACGGCGAGAAGGTGGCCGCCTATTTCCTGTCCGCCAATCGCGGGAAACGGTCTGCGGCGATCGATTTCGCGACCGACGAAGGCGCCTCGATCGTCCGCGACCTCGCCCGCAAGGCGGATGTCGTCGTCGAGAATTTCAAGGTCGGGGGGCTGGCGAAGTTTGCACTCGACGCCAGGTCGCTGCTCAAGCTCAATCCAGGCCTGGTGATCGCCTCGATCACCGGCTTCGGCCAGAACGGGCCGTACGCCGAGCGCGCCGGGTACGATTACATCATCCAGGGCATGGGCGGCCTGATGAGTATCACCGGTAAGCCCGACGACGAACCGGGCGGGGAGCCAATGCGTGTCGGCGTCGCCGTCGCGGACCTTTTCACGGGAATGTACACCGCCGTTGCCATCCTTTCGGCACTCTATCGCCGCGAGAAGAAAGGCGAGGGCGCCCATATCGACATGGCGTTGTTCGACACGCAGCTGGCGATGCTCGCGAATCAGGCGTCGAACGCGCTCATTTCCGCGCAGGACCCGCCCCGGCAGGGCAATACCCACCCGAACATCGTGCCCTACCAGACGTTCCAGACGGCGGACCAATGGATCATCATTGCGGTCGGCAACGACCGCCAGTTCGCGCGGCTCGCCGAAATGTGCGGACATCCAGAGTGGACGACGGACGAGCGTTTCGCGTCCAATTCCGAGCGTGTCGCGAACCGCCAAGCCATGGTCGCAGCCGTTGCTGAGTGCGTCCGCACGCGCCCGGCTTCCGAATGGCTGGAAAGCCTGGAAAATGCGGGGATTCCGGCGGGCCCGATCAACACAATCACCCAGGCGTTTGCCGACATTCAGGCGCAGCACCGGGCGATGGTCCGAACCATCGCAGGAACGCAACTTGTAGGCTCGCCTGTCAGGATCGACGGGAAGCGCGCGGATTCAGACCTTCCGCCGCCCGCGCTTGGCGAGCACACGGCGGAAGTCCTGGCGGAGCTCGGTATTTCAGACGCCGATCTGATCCGCCTCAGGCGAGACGGGATCGTCGGCTAGGACAGGTCAGTCTGTGCTCGGCGATCCATCCACAAGCACGTCGAGCTGATTGTCGCATCCGTTCGCGATCAACGACTGTGCCGTGCCGATCGAGTCCGCCGGCGGATTGACCAGGGTGACGAACGTGACCCGCGCCATGTCGCCGCTGTCCGGCTGGCTGAGCTGATATTCGGCCCCCGTCGTAACCGGCAGCGACGCCGGCCAGGCGATCGTGTCCCTGCCAGCAGGCCAGTCGAGCGTCTGCTCGCTTCCGCCGCCGCGAATCGTTAGCTTGATTTCATCATCCTTTTGCGGACGCCACAGCGTTAGATGGCTGGGGTTCGCAACACAGAGCTTACCGCTCTGGGTGATGTCCAGGTTCCACGGACTCGGGTTGAGCGGCACTTCGCTGCTTCGCATCGAGCTCACGCGAGCGCGGCGGTTCGCGGCTTCCGCAAGGCCTTCGCCGGATGCTGCCACCGTGAACGTACCGGGCCCACGCAGGGTCCGAGCACCGTTGGTATTGAGCAGCATGACGCTGTCACCGGGTTGAAGCTGGATTTTCGCCGACTCGGGCAGAGCTTTTCCGGGCGGGTAGACCTTGGCGGACGGACCTGCAGCACGAACCACCAGGACGGTAGCAAGCGATGCACTCGATGCCGCGAGCGCGATTGCCGCCGCCGTGATCGTGAAAACCTTACGAGCCGTCATGTGATGGTCCTCCTAATTCCCGGTTCCAAGGAGTTCTCGCGACGCAACAAAGGCGAGATCAAACCACGATAAGCTGCCTCTCCGATTCCCCTGGATTAACCGTAACTATTCCGCCCGGTTAACGCGGTCAACGAAGTGAAACAGCTTTGCGTCGAATTAGGACTTCAGCTTGAGAGCCTTTTCGATGCGGGCGAGCCGCTCCCCTTGATCTTCGATGAGCTTCATCATGTGCTGCCGCTCCTCTTCGCGGCTAAGGACGATGCGCACCGATCGGCCTAGCGTTCCTGCGATTTTCTCAAGTGCTTCTTGCTCGTCTTCGCCGGGAATGCTCCCATCCGGCCGCGGGCCGATGAGCAGCCAGCCGAAGGATTCCGCGCTCGTCTCCACCTCCAGGCGAAGCGGGAACTCATGATCTTCGGGAACGCAGTCGAGAACGTTGCGGTCGAATTTCGGATCATATTTGTTCTTCCATCGAAGCACGTCCGCATTTGTGGTGCCGATCGCCTGCTTGACCTCGTCATCGAGGATCACGGCTCCGCGAACCGACAGCACACCAGTCAGCAGGCGCTGCAGAACGGTTTCGAGGAACTCGTCGAGCGAGGTCGAATCGCGAGTGTCCCGCATCAGCTCTGGAACGTTCTCGCGGATATCGAGAAGTGCCTTGTGGAATCGCCGCTCGACCCATGCATGCGTTTTCCGGTTCACCGGCTCGATGAAAACGGCGGCGACAACCGCTCCGCCCATCGCGGCGATCGTCTGGCTGGCTTCGCTCTCCGGGTAAACGAACTGGATGCCGGTGATGATGCCTTCCATTACCGCCGCGAAAGTGCCGCCGATCGCCACGGTGAGGATCGCAGCCGTCGCAGTCCGGCTGATAATGGCCTCGGCGTCGTAGAGGCGATAGCGAATGAGCGCCACGAGCAGGCCAAGCTGGAGAACCAGCATCGAAAGGCCGAACGTCAGCCCGGCCGTCAGCTCGAACCCGAGCTGCGCACCGAAACTTCCGGTGGAATATTTAAACAGGTCCGCGAGGTAGGAAATCGCCTTGAAGGTCGCGTAGCCGGTAAAGCCGAACAGCGCCCAGCGGATCTGCTGCTTGAGGTCTGCCGCTTCGGACGTCCTAAGGCTCCTGATCTGGATGAGGACCGCGATGATCAGGAGGATCAGGAAATAGGACTCATAGATCTGTCCCGACAGGAACAGTAGCAGCGGCGACGAGGCGATCAGGGCCGTAAGTCGAGGGGAAAGATTTCCGTGCGGAAAAAGCAGGATTCCCGTGACCAGAAGGACATTCCCAATGTCGTAGATCGCGACGTGAAGGGCGCGCGGCACGCCGATGTTCGACAGGAAATTGGATGACGGGAGCTCGGCTCCGATCATCAGGAGGATCGCGAGCGAAAGTATGGAGCTGACGGCATCGCGTGAATTGCGCCGATGCAGGATCCACGCGGCCCAGATCAGGAACGGGTAGAAAATGACGTGTACGACATCGATGAAGTTCAGGAGGATCGGCGGCACATGATCCTGCCGCGAAGCCTCGTCGATATGCTGCTCGCCCGTCGTGACCGTCACTTCATGCACTTTGCCGTCAGCCGAGTGGATGGTGAGCGGGAAGGGCAGATTGTCCGTCCCGAACAGCAGGTTCTCCATCGCGACATAGGCAGGATCGTCGCCCTTAGCGGCCATCACGCGCTCCGTGACCGGCATCTTCTCCGGCATCGGCAGGCCGTAGATGGCCACGATATGGTCGCCCTTGCGGATTCCGGCCTCACGGGCATCCCTGCCGACGACGAACCGGATGTAGGTCGCGTCCTGCGGGGACACTGCAAATCCGGCACGGCTACCCAGCATGAGCTGTGAGTTGTCGCCGGGCGAAGTGTAGCGGTCATATAGCGCCATGACCGGCCCGATGATCGCGAGCAGCAGAGCGGCTACCCAGATTGCGGTGAAAATCCGATAAGCGGTCGCGTTGAACGGCGGCAATCGCTTCGGGATCTTGATGCGCCGAAGCGGCTCGAACCTGTCGCCGATTGCCAGGGCGGCGGTCACGCCAGGAAGCTCCGGCCGCTAGGCATCGGGGCCCTCGTCGCCGCTACTCTTATGCCGCTCGATTCCTTCCGTGAAAGACGCGGCGAAAAGGCCGGTCGGAAGTGCGATCAGCATCACTCCGGTGATTGCCGCAAAGGAGGCCGCGATCTTGCCCAATGTCGTTACCGGATAGGCGTCGCCGTAGCCGACTGTCGTCAGCGTCACGATCGCCCACCACATGGCACGGGGGATGCTTCCGAATTTTTCCGGCTGAGCGTCGGCTTCGGCCCAGTAAAGGAGTGAGCCGGAGATGAGCACGTCGATGGCGACCAGGCCGAGCACGAGTCCGAATTCGTACCTTTTTTCGTAAAAGGCCTCACGGATCGTCAGCCAGGCGCGGGACGTTCGGCCAAGCTTTGCAAGCCGGATCATCCGGAACACGCGGAAGAAGCGGAGAACGAGGCTGGACGCTCCGCCAAAGGCGAAGAATGCCGGGAGAATCGCGGCCATATCGATGAGCGCGATCGGCGTCAGCGCATAGCGAAGACGAGGAAAGCGGTAGCCGGCGAAGCGCGGATTTTCGACGACCGTCCAGACCCTCGCGATATATTCTATGAGGAAAATGCTGGCGACGCCGACTTCGAGATCGTCGAAGAAGGACTCGTGTCCGCCGGAGATCGAGGGCTCCGTTTCGATGATCGCGTTGACGACCGCGATCAGGATCAGGAGCGCCAGCATCATGTTGGTTGGCGAAAGGCCCTTGCGGGGCCATGCGGTCGGCTCGAGCTGGCGGTAGACGCTCAACCGGATCGATCGCAACGACATCCCCGGCAATCCCCCTTCGCTGTCGGTCCGCTATGGACTGCCCCTGAGCGAGGCCCGCTGCAAGCTTTTCGTGAGACAGTGCAGCGCACTAGCGCGCGCGTTTATTGATCGATCGTCTCGTCGCCGTAGCGAGACTTGATGAAGCGGCCCTGCGTCTCGAATGCGTTGAGGTCGTTTCGCGCCAAGTCCTGCGATATCTCGTCGAGCGCGCTTCGCGCCGCGCCAAGACCTTCCACCAGCCGCTGATCCACGGTCAGGCCCTCGCCGTCAGCCTGGGAGCGAAATTCGGCTGGAACGTTCATGTAGCGCTCGATCAGGCCGGGCAGGTGGACCGACATCAGCCGGCGGGCATCCTGCGCTTTCGGGTCCAGTGTTTCGACCCGTTCAAGGACCTGCTTCAGAGCCGGAAGCCGTGCGCTGATCGCGTCGATCTCGGCGCGTGCGGGAGCAGGGAGGGCGGCGCGGGTCCGATAAAGATAGGAATCGAAACGCTGGACCATCTGACCGTTGGGGAGGTCCGTGCTCGGAGCCTTCACCTGGCTCTCGCCCGGCATGAACGCGAGGAGAGCGGCGATCCCGACGGCGAGCCCGACGGCGGCAAGGAAGCCGAACATTCCGATCGGTATGATGAGTCCCACGACGATCGTGGCGATGCTGACGAGGCCGATGCCGACGCCCACGCGAGCGACACGGCGGCCCAGGTCCCGATTCAGCCGCTGACGTTCACGTGTCGCGGCCTCGCGCGCAGCACCGTCGCGCTCGTCGAGCGCGCGAGTGACGCGATCGAACCGAGCTAAGGCGCGCTCGACCTTGACGTTGACGTCCCTCACTTACTCTCGATCGGAATCAGCGGCGAGGAGACATTCTCGAGTCTCCCTTTTTCCACGCCCTCGGCGCGGGCGATGTAGCCCTTCGACTTCTCGACCTCGCTCGTAAGCGTGCTCACCGTCTGCTTCATATTGTCGAGCGCCTCGAGCTTGAAGCGGTCGATCTGGTCCATCGTGTCGTAGATATTCTGGAACGCGCGCTGCAGCGTCTCCAGGGGGATGGTGGACGACGCCGCCTGCTCGTGGATCGCGCCGGTTTGCGTTCGAAGCATTTCGCCGGTGGTGTCGATCATCCCGGCCGTGGTCGTATTGAGCGCCCCGATCTGCTCCAGCACCAGTTTCTGGTTCGTCAGCGCCTGGGCAACGGTCACTGCGGTGCGAAGCGCCGAGACGGTCGTCGTAGACGCGCGGTCCACGCCCTTCACCAGCTCGACATTGTTCTTCTTGACGAGGTCCAGCGCCAGATAGCCCTGAACCGTCACCGCCATCTGCGTAAGGAGGTCGGTCGTGCGCTGGCGGGTATAGAAGAGCGCTGTTTCGCGGATCGCCTTGGCCTTCGCCGGGTCCGTCGCGTCGAGATCGTTGGCCTTGTCCTCCAGCCGCTGGTCCAGAGTCTTGGAGATGTGCACCATCTGCTCGAGCTTGTGCATCGTCTTCCACAGGTTCGCTCGCTCGGTGTCGATGGCGGCATTATCCATCAGAAGCTCGTCCTTGCCGTTGGCAAGGCTGCCGAGAATCTTGGAAATGTGGGTCTGCGAGCTGCGATACTTGTCGAAATAGCGATCGACCCTGTTCCCGAAGGGGATCAGGCCGAGGAACTTCTTTACCTTGGTCGCTTCCTTTGGGTCCAGCGCCTCGACGGTGCGGCGCAGCTCGGTGAGGTCCGCGCCGATGCCTGTGTCCTTGTCTATCGCCTTAACCGGCCGGTCGAGAAATCGGTTGGACGCTCCGGCCGCCTCGGCAATCTCCTTGCGGCCCATCGCGGTCAGCTGGTCGACCTTCTTCCCGAATTCAGGACTGTTGGAATCGAGCTTCGCAAGCTCGTCGACGAACTGCGCCACGCGCTTGTCCAGCTCCGTCGTCTCTTCCTTCTTCAGGGGAACAAGCCCGGCCGCTTCGGCGGGCGCCACAGGGTTAAGTGCCTCGGGCGGGTCCAGCTTGAGCTTGGTTGCGGTCTCTGTGGCTTCCTTGGCCATGTCTACTGCCCTTTCAATGCTCGGCTAGCTAGCACCGACCTTTGACGCGGTGGGACGGCCATGCAAGCGCCTTTGACTGTATTATAAGTATAATACGGTGGTGTGCGCAAGGAGTCGCGTTCGATACGGTTGAGGAACATTAACCACGACGTTGAACGGTTTGCTCACCTTGTCCGCGATAGACCGACGGAAGCGCTTGGTGTGCCTGGGGCAGCTCTTATGATCCGATTCCTTCGTAAGCTTTCGCAAGACAAGCGTGGCAATGCGCTTATCATTGCCGGGGCGTCGCTTCCGCTGCTCGTTGGCGCCGCAGGGTTGGGCAGCGATACGGTCCAGTGGGTACTGTGGAAGCGCGAGCTACAGCGCGCGGCGGATTCGGGCGCTCTGGCGGGTGCTTATGCCGAGTTGCAGACCGCGTCGGTGAGCGACGCGGTTTCGGCGCACCTCGCTGACAACAATCATACCGGCATTACCCTCGAGGCCGGCTATCCCCAGATCGGATATCCCGCCGACACCGGCACATATACCAAGGCCGTCCAGGTCACGCTGGCGATCCAGAAGACCCTCGGCTTCTCGTCGCTCTTCATGTCCAGCGCGCCGACGATCACCGCGACCGCCACGGCCGCGCTCGTCAACACCGGCAGCTATTGCGTGGTCGGACTCAACAGCACGACGGCATCCTCGATTACGATCGGCGGTAGTGCAGCAGTCAGCATGGGTTGCGGCGCGATCTCGGATTCGACGAGCAGCACGGCTTCGGTCGGCACAAACGGATCGACTTACAATTTCACTGCCGATCCCGTCGCCGGGGTCGGCGGAATGCCCAGCTCGATCAATGGCGCGACCGAGATTCAGCCGCACCACGTCGCGCTGCCTGATCCTTATGCGGGCGACTATTCGACGTCGATCACGGGAATGACCTGCAACAAGCAGGTCAACGGCGGCAACACCAACCTTACGCCGGGCTGCTACAAGAGCTTCAAGTTTACCGGTAATACGAACTACACGCTCGCTGCGGGCGTCTATTATTTGGACAGCACCAACTTCGACGTCCAGGGAACGGGTTCGATTACCGGCACGGGAGTGACGATCATCCTGACGGGCGCCACGCCGGGCAGCATCACGACCAACGGTAACACGACAATCAAGTTGAGCGCGCCGACCAGCGGCTCGTACGAGAACATGCTGTTCATCGGGAACGCTTCGGGGCTTCAGAAGATCAACGGAAACAACGGGTCCTTCTACGACGGCGCGATGTATTTCCCGAATGGGACGGCGCAGTTTCTGGGCAGCTCGGCCGGCATGTTCAACTGCGCGATGGTCGTCGCGAACTTCGTCGATTTCAGCGGCAATGCGTCGATCCAGAACAGCTTGACTCACCCGGACGGGACGGCCTGCCTCGCGGACACCCAGGTGCAGGGCAAGGCCGTGAGGTTGATCGCATGATCGCCCGGACCCGTTCAATCTGGCGCGACGAGCGCGGAAACTCCTTCCTGGAAATGGCGCTTGCAGCACCACTCCTGGCGGCATTGTTTATCGGCATGGTCGACATAAGCCGATCCGTGTCGACCAAGATCGACTTGGAACAGGCAGCTCAGCGCGCGGTCGAACGCGTGCAGGCGACGGAATACAAGACCGCCGACGCTACGGACGTCCAGGACGACGCCGAAGCGGCCGCCGGGACCGGGTCGAGCGCCACAGTCGATGCCTGGCTGGAATGCAACCACGACGGAACACACCTCGACTTCGACACGGGTTCCTGTAGCGCCGGCCAGAGCTACGCGCGCTACGTCGAGGTGAACGTCCAGAAGCCGTTCACCCCAATGTACGGCGGCATGTTCCCTGGAGCGGACTCGAACGGAGAGGTGCAGGTGAACGGCCAGGCTACGGTCAGGGTGCAGTGAAGATGCGTAGCCGTCTCCTTCGCAACGATCGCGGCTCGGCGGCTATCGAATTCGCCGTTGCCGTGCCCGTCCTGATCGTCATGATCTGGGGCATTTTCCAGGTGGCGATCGTGCTGCAGGCGCGGGCCGGCGTGCAGCAGGCGCTTGGAGAAGGCGCGCGTCTGGCAACGATCTATGACACGACCACCAATGCACGCCCGACGGACACCGAGATTTCCGACAAGATCGTCGCCGCCAAGTTCGGTATTCGCAACGGTACGTGGCACACGCCGACGATCGACACGACGAACGAAACGACGGACGGCTATATCGACATCAGCGTCCAATATGATGTTCCGACGGATTTCCTGATCTTCGCCGGCCCGGAGATCACTCTGAGCCAGTCCAAGCGGGTTTACGTTCAGTCCGTTTAACGGCCGGACTTTCGCTGGAAGAAGGCGTTGATCGCCTGCGCGACTTCCGGCGACTGCAATCGCTCCGAAAAGTGGCTGCTTTCCATTTGCATCCGCTCGACGATTTCCGCGGCGCTGGATTGCCGAAGCAATTTCTGCGTCAGCCAAAGCGCCTCCGGCGGCTTGGCGAGCAGCCTCGCAACGATCCCCTCGAAGGCGCTGTCGAGCTCGCCATCCGCGACCATATGGCTGACCAACCCGGCTTCGGCGGCTTCCGGGGTGCCAAAAGACTCACCAAGTAGGAGGTAACGCGCCGCTCGCCGGCGGCCGGCCAGGCGCGGCAGGAGCAAGGTGCTCGCCGCTTCCGGCACCAGCCCGAGTTCGACGAAAGGTAGGGAGAAGCGCGCGCTCGCCGCCGCAATCACCAAATCGCAGTGAAGCAGCATCGTCGTTCCAATTCCAACGGCATTGCCCTGGACGGCTGCGAGTATCGGCACCTCATTGTGAGCAAGCGCCCGTAGGAACCTCCACACGGGAATATCGTCGGAGTCCCTCGGCAGTGCCTGCATGAAGTCCATCAGGTCGTTGCCGGCGGCGAAGTCCTGGCCTTCGCCGCGAATAGTGATCAGCCTCAGCGACTTGTCGTCGGCCGCGCCTTCGATTGCATCTGCAAGAACGGCGTACATGGCGACCGTAAGGGCATTGCGGCGCTCCGGGCGAGAGAGGGTGATTGCCAGAACCGCGCCGTCCCGCTCGATCCGTACGTCGCTCATATTATAGCCCCCCGAATCGGATGACTGTTTGTGTAGCAGCCGCTATCGCGCTGGAAACTGCCGGGAAGAGTCATGAAATTTTTCGCAGACACTGCCGAAATTGCCGAAATCCGCGACCTCGCGGCGACCGGCCTCTTGGATGGTGTGACCACCAATCCGTCGCTGGTGCAGAAATCCGGACGCGATTTCATTGAAGTTCTTCGTGAGATCACCGCCGCCTGCAGCGGGCCGGTTTCGGCCGAGGTCGTCGCGCTCGACTATGACGGGATGATGGCGCAGGCGGAAAAGCTCCGCAAAGTAGCCGACAATATCGCCATAAAGGTTCCGTTGACCGAGGCGGGTCTCAAGGCCTGCCGCGCACTCACCCTAGACGGGACGATGGTGAACGTGACCTTGTGCTTCTCGGCCGCCCAGGCGCTTCTCGCGGCGAAGGCCGGAGCCAGCTTCATTTCGCCCTTTGTGGGCCGCCATGACGATGTCGGTTTCAGCGGCATGGAGCTGATCTCCGACATTCGGCTGATCTACGACAATTACGATTTCACGACCGAGATACTTGTCGCGTCGGTGCGCAGCCCTATGCACGTGGTCGAAGCGGCGAAGATCGGGGCGGACGTCATGACGGCGCCCCCCAAGATCATCCACCAGCTGTTCAAGCATCCGCTGACCGACGCCGGTCTCGAAGCCTTCCTCAAGGATTGGGAAGCGACGGGCCAGCAGATTTAAGCGAAGCTCAGCGTCCCGCGTTGAACTTCACTGCAGCGGTCTTCACCGCAGTCACCGGCTGTCCCGTCGGGGTGACCACCGGCGTGCGCGGAATGCTCTGCAGCAATTCCTTGCATCCGACCTCGATAAGCGACTCGGGCTGCGCGGGGGTGAACCGCATGAGCGCGCAGGATGATGGGTTGCCTTGCGGATCGACCGCATAAGCGAGCTTGACGATGGGCGGATCGATGGTTCCTTCGGGCAGCTTGTTGACGCTTACCTCGAGGTCCGGACCGGGATTGGCGCCGATCATCTTGCGCTCGGGAAAGACCCAAACCGCCTGGCTGCGATAGACGCCGTAAGTCAGTTCCCCGCTCGGCCCATGGGCTGGCCGGAACTTGGCGCGCTTCGATGCAAGGAAACAGGTTTTCTGGTCCAGGATCTCGTGGCCGCTTGACTCGGTCACCTTGCAGCTGGCGATCGATCCGTCCGGCGCAATCAACAGCTCGAACTTTGTGACGCCCTCCCACTGCTTCTCGAATGCCTGCATCGGATAGTCCTTGAACTCGAACCACGGCTCCGGCGAGGCCGGCGTCGCTGCGACCAAAGAGCTTGCGAGCATCGACAAAACTAGACCCGGCATTTTTCTGCCCTCCTCCAATACGTTGGCTCCAAGATAAGCCCGTCTGCCACCGCTGGCCACAGGAAATTAACTGGTGCGCGGATAAGGCGAGGCGGTGGCCCAGGTAATTTCTTTCGAGCAACAGGCGGTCGCGCGGCTGCGCGAGCGGCTGGGTGCAATCGAAGAGGCAAATGAAGACCTCGTCGCCTTCGCTCGGGGCCATTCCGACGCCGTAGCATCGATCAATGCGGCCGCCCTGGAAGCCATCGAGGCGGTCTCCGTGGACTCGCTGTTCGACGTCATCTCGCGGCGCTGGCCGGCAATCCTGGGAATCGACTATGCCGCCATCGGCCTCGTCGTCGGTGATCGCGCTTTTCGAGCCGATTGCGATTCGATCGAGCTTGTGGAGCCGGCCTTTGTCGAGCGCATGGTTCGCGAGATTGCGCCGGTGCAGGTGAGGAGCGTCAACGCCGGCCATCCCTTGTTCGGACCCACCGCTTGCAAGGCGGTGCGCGCTGAGGCGTTGATCCGGATTGACGGGCCGCCGCCCTATCCGCAGGGACTGCTCGCCTTGGGGCAGGCCACAGAGCTAGCGGAAGACAGCAGCCAGGGTTCAGCGCTCCTGATGTTCCTTGGCCGAGTAGTGGCCGCAACCATCCGCCGCTGCGTCGCCGCATCCTGAACTGGCGCGGCCTGCCGAAGGCCCCGCTGGACGTCCCTTCACTGCAGCCCTATCTCGCAGCCGAATCTTCGAGAAGGTGTGCGAATGAGCCAATTTGACGATCTGGAGCGGGCCTATGAGGCGAAGTTCGCTCACGATGAGGAAATGAACTTCCGAATCGTCGCTCGGCGTAACCGGCTGATTGGTGAATGGGCAGGGCGCAAGATGGGTCTGACGGAGGAGGAAACCTCTTCATACGCCAAGGACGTTGTCAGGGCCGACTTCGAATCCGCCGGAGACGACGACGTCGTCCGGAAGCTCTTGGGCGATCTCACGTCGGCGGAAGTCGACATTGAGGAAGAACAGATCCGCGAGGCGCTCGGACACAAGCTCGTGGAGGCCAAGCGGCAGATCATGCAGGAGCAGAGCTGATCGTGGCCATGGCTGCCGCACAGATCGAGGCGCTCATCAAAGCCGGAATCCCGGACGCGGAAGTGACGATTACCGACCTCGCCGGGGACGGCGATCACTATTCAGCGCGCGTCGTCAGCGGCAGCTTTGCCGGCCTCACGCGCGTTCAACAGCATCAAAAGGTGTATGCCGCGCTTGGCGGCCGAGTGGGTGGGCAATTGCACGCGCTGCAGCTTCAGACTGCGGCGCCCAAGGAGACTGCAAGTGACTAGCGCAAAAGAGCGGATCGACGAGATTGTCCGCGGCAACGACGTCGTTCTCTTCATGAAAGGGACCGAGCTCTTCCCCCAATGCGGGTTTTCGAGCCGCGCAGTGGCGATCCTCGAGCACCTGTCCGTGCCGTTCAAGACGGTCGACGTGCTTCAGGATCCGGAAATTCGCCAGGGCATCAAGGAATTTAGCGACTGGCCGACGATCCCACAGCTGTATGTGAAAGGCGAATTCGTCGGCGGCTCGGACATTATGATGGAGATGTTCGAGAGCGGAGAGCTTCACCAACTGGTTGGAGCGACCGCCGGCTAAACCGTGAAAGGGGCGGCGGCGCGGGACCAGAGAGAGCCGCGCCACCGCCCCTTTAGGTGGTTTGTGGAACCAAGTGGACGCTAATATCTAAGCAACAGGCGTGCCAAATGCATAAAATTACAGTTTTCTGCGGTTTTCGTGAAAACACGCACGCCTCACTTTTGCGCGAGTGTAAAGTGATCCGACGCTTTGAGGCCGAAATCGGCCGTAGGCACGTTGCCGCCTCGACTGCGTTGAGGTGTGGATGAGCGAGATGTCTCCAGGTTCGCAGCTCTTTTGCGACATTACGCAAAGCTGGTCCGACGTTGGCGGCGGAGTGGGCACCTATTTGCGCCGTAAGCGCGAGCACATTCTGACCCACACGCCGCACCGCCATCTGCTGATCGTGCCGGGCGCGGAGGACGCGGTCGTCGAGGACCGACGGTCGATCACGGTCACCATCGCCTCGCCGCCGGTGCCCACCAGCCCGAAGTACCGCCTGTTGCTTCGCAACGGTGCCGTTCGCGCCGCGCTCAATCAGTACCGGCCGCAGCTCGTCGAGTGCCAGGACGCTTACAATCTGCCCTGGGCCGTATTCGGCTATCGCAAGCGTCACCCGGAGACGGCTGCTGTGGCGGTCTACATGACCGACTTCCCGACGGCCTATGTCCACCGCCCGCTCAAGGGCGTGTTTGGCGAGACGATCGCAGGTCAGCTGCGCTCACTGGCATACCGCTACTGCGGCTTCCTTTATCGGCACTTCGATGCCGTCTTTGCGCTTAGCGAGAATGGGGGCGCCGAAAAGCTGCGCCGCCGTGGAGTCGCTGACGTCGAGATCGTCCCGCTTGGTGTCGAGCTAATGGATTTCAGCCCGGCCAATCGCGATCCGCAGCTTCGCCGGTCGCTGGGGGTCAACGAAAGCCAGCCGCTTCTCATTTACGTTGGCCGGCTCGACCGCGAACGCCGCGCTCAGGTCGTGGTCGACGCGTTCAAAAAGCTACCGGAATCGCTTGGAGCGCGGCTTGCGCTGGTTGGCGACGGGCCGGTCCGGGACGCTTTGGAAGCGGGCGACGATCGCATCATCGCACCCGGCTATCTCAGCGACCGTGCCGAATTGGCAAAATGGCTGGCCAGCGCGGACATCTACGTTTCCGGAATGGCTGACGAGACCTTCGGGGTGTCGGTCGTCGAAGCGCAGGCTTCCGGGCTTCCGGTAGTGGGAGTTTCCGCCGGGGCGATGCTCGACCGCGTCGATGAAGCGAGCGGGCGCCTGGGACCCGTCGACGACGCCGACGCCATGGCCAGGAATATTCTCGACGTTTGGGCGTCGGACCCGCGGGCGATGGGAGCTGCCGCGCGCGCGCATGTCGAGGAAAGCCGTTTCAGCTGGGACTATTCGTTCGAGCGCCTCTTTGGCGACATCTACCCTCGGGCGATCGAGGCCCGGCGCTTGATGGCCGAACAGCTTGCATCCGAACCTTTTGCGGAAAGCGTCGCCTGACGCCATTCATCAATCGTCCAGCCTCGCGGGCGGACATGACCGCCATCTCTTGCTAGGAAGTCCGGATGAACCGTTTCGTCATGCTTTCGATCGCGCTTGCAGTTGCCGGCCCGGCCATCGCCCAGGACCAGTCCAAGGCCACGCCGAAAACCCCAGAAGCACCGCCAGAGAAGCTTCAGACGCTTCTTCAGAATTGTGACGCGCATAAATTCGAAACGATCGTCGAAACGACGGTCGACGGCCAGCCGCATCGCTCCAAGTTCAAGATGTGCGGCAATGAAGGCCAAACCGACGCCGAGTGGCTCATCACGCTGCAGGACGCGATTACAAAGCTGGAGGCCAATACGGAACTCCCCGCTTCCACGCGCGACCAGATCGTGACCGCGATCAAGGGCGAGATCGGTCGCTTGCAGAGCGGCGGCGCAGCCTCGGCCTCAACTCCCATCGCGACCATGCCGGAAGGACGTGCTGCGAATGGCGCTCCGGCCCCGCTGTCCCAGGACTATTCAGTGCTTCCGCCAATTCCGCAAAACGATCCACCAAAGGTGAAAATTCTTCCGGACACGGCCTCGGCGGTTGCGGCAGTTTCCGACCAGCCGCCGCCCGAGCCAACGGTCCAGGCCGCGCCGACAACCGAGACCGTGCCGCCACCGACCGTCGAAGCCGCGGCTCCCCCGCCGGTCGTTTCCGTTCCGGCGAAAGCGCCTCCTCCGGCCAAACCGCGCCTCACTTTCTCCTGCATCAGCCCGGAATATCCGGGCGGCGGCGAGTGCATCACGCTGAGCCGTGATACGATCCTCAGCATCCGGCCTGCGGAAGCTCTTCCGGCCGGCGTTTCGCTGCGCTTCTTCCGCCGCGGCGAACAGCGCGCCGAAATCGCTCTGGGCGCAATGCGCAGCGGCCGCTCCGTCAACTTCGCCCTGCCGCAACAGCTTTGCTCCGGTGTCGTCAGCAGCGAAGTCGAAATCGCTGTATTTCGGAACGGCCAGTCCGTGGAGCGCCGGGGCCCCTATTTGCTGCACTGCTGATGCGGTGAAACCGACATACGAAGTCCTTGAGGAGCTGGAGCCGGGCGTTGCCCGGGTCCTTGCCCATAATCCGTCCGCCTTCACCTATTACGGCACCCAGACGTATGTCGTGGGGGAGCATGAGGTCGCAGTGATCGATCCCGGCCCCGACGAGCCGGAGCACGTGGACGCCTTGGTCGAAGCCATCGGTCATCGAAAGCTCGTCGCAATCCTGTGCACGCACACGCACCGCGACCATAGCCCCGCTGCGCGGCCGCTCGCCGACCGCACCGCAGCTCCGATCGTAGGATGCGCACCGCTTGCGCTGGAAACCGTGGGCCCTCGCGCGGATGCGTCGTTCGATGGCGCTTATCTGCCGGACCGCATCCTTACCGACGGCGAGACGATCCAGGTGGGCAAGCAGGCGCTGACAGCAGTCGCTACTCCCGGACACACGTCCAACCACCTCTGCTTTGCCTGGGGAGACGCCTTGTTCACTGGGGACCATGTGATGGGGTGGTCGACGACGGTCGTCGTGCCGCCCGATGGGGACATGGCGGCCTATATGCAGAGCCTCGACAAGCTCCGTGAGCGCGATCACCGCATTTATTTTCCAGCGCACGGGCCGCCCGTGACGAACCCCAGGCAATATGTCCGGCACCTGATGGGCCACCGGAAACAGCGCGAGCGCCAGATCCTGAAGCTGGTGTCGCAAAAGCCGCGCAATATCCCGGACATCGTCGCCAATGCTTATCCGGGGCTCGATCCGCGCCTCGTGACGGCCGCCGGCGGTTCGGTCTACGCGCATTTGCTGGACCTGCAGCGCCGCGCAATGGTTGTTCAGGACGGAGATTTATGGACAGGGACCGGATCCGAACCCCGCTCTTGATCGGAGCGGTGGTAATCGCCCTCCTGCTTGGGCTGGCGCTCGGGGGAGCGGGGCTGGTCGATCGCCTTTTCGGTGGGCCCGACCCGAAGGTCATTGCGACCTCCAGCCTCGAATCCATGCGTGCTCAGAACAGGCTAAGCGTTTTCGTCGCCCGCTATGTATCGGTCACCAGCGCCAAGCAGTCGCAGCTGGGCCTGACCACGGAACGCACTTTGATTCTCCCCGGCGACGTTCGGTACGAGCTCGACCTGTCGAAGCTGAGCGAAGACGACGTGAAGTGGGACAAGGGATCGAGCACGCTGTTCGTTCGCCTTCCCGACGTGGAAATTGCCGGGCCCGACGTCGATCTGGCGCATGCCCGCGAATATGGATCGGGCGGGCTGCTCGCGACCTTCACCAACGCCGAACAAAGTCTCGACCAGGCGAATCGTGCGAAGGCGGTCGCTGACCTCCGCAGCCAGGCGCGCGGCGAAGTGCCAATGCGCCTTGCGCGCGAAGCCGCCCGCCAGGCTGTCGAACGAAGCTTCGCGATGCCGCTCAAAGCCGCCGGCTTCAAGGACGCGAAGGTCGTCGCCCGTTTTCCGCAGGAGGGCGACGCCACTAGTCAGTGGGACGTGTCGACCTCATATGAGAATGCGATCAAAGAGGCTGACAATCGCGAGGCTGCGCAAGGGCAGAGATGACGGTTCAGAGTAGCAGTTTGAAAGGCGTCGACCTTCTCGCCGAGATCGAGCGCCTGAAACGCGAGCGAAACGCCGTTATCCTCGCCCATTACTACCAGAAGCCGGAAATCCAGGACCTGGCCGACTTCGTCGGTGACAGCCTCGACCTTTCGCGCAAGGCGGCGGCCACGGACGCGGACGTGATCGCATTCTGTGGCGTTCGGTTCATGGCTGAGACCGCGAAGATCCTGTCACCCGAAAAGACGGTGATCCTGCCGGACATGGACGCCGGATGCAGCCTGGAGGATAGCTGTCCACCCGACCAGTTCGCAGCCTTCCGCAGGGCGCATCCCGACCATATCGCGCTGACCTACATCAACTGCTCGGCGGCGGTGAAAGCGCATAGCGACATCATCGTCACCAGCTCGTCGGCCCAGACGATCCTTGACCAGATTCCGCCCGAACAGAAAATTATCTTCGGCCCCGACCGGCACCTCGGCGGCTACCTCAAGCGGAAGACCGGACGAGACATGCTTTTGTGGCCGGGGATTTGCATCGTGCACCAGGCTTTCAGCGAGACCGAGCTATTGAAGCTGAAGGCCGAGCACCCCGATGCGCCGGTGGCCGCTCATCCGGAGTGCCCGCCGCACATCATCGAGCATTCCGATCATGTTGGCTCGACCAAGTCGATCCTCGATTTCGCGCTAAGCAGTCCCGCCCAGACGATCCTCGTCGCGACCGAGCCTCACATCATCCACCAGATGGAGAAGGCCGCGCCGCAAAAGACGTTCATCGGCGTCCCCGGCGGCGACGGGAACTGCAACTGCAACATGTGCCCCTATATGGCACTGAACACGCTGGAGAAGCTGTACGTCGCCCTCCGCGACCTCGAACCGCGGATCGAGCTTGAGCCGGAGGTGATGAAGGCCGCGCGTGTGCCGCTCGAACGGATGCTCGAAATGGCGGGCGGAACCGTCGGCAAGGGTGACGTCGGAACGCCCATCATCGAAGATAGGGACGGCGGCGTTCCGCCCGAGGACATCGATCCAGAAATTAGCGGCGACTAAGCCCGCTACCCTCCAGCTAATGCTGCATCTGCAGGTTCATGAGCGACGGGTCCGGCATCATGTTGGCGTTCATATGGGACATGATCCAGATCGTCCCGACCATCACCAGGAAGACGATCAGCACGCCAAAGGCGAGCGCCAGCACATTGTTGGTGTTGTCCGGGCCGCTTGTGATGTGGAGGAAGAAGACGAGGTGAACGCCCATCTGCGCGATCGCCAGCACGACTAGTCCCGTTGCCACTCCGGGTCCCCAAAGAACTCCCGTCGACGCCACCCAGAAGGAAACGCCCGTCAGGATGAGCGCGAGCGCAAGGCCGATCACGTAGCTGATCGTCTCGCTCAGCATGCTGTCGTGCGGCGTTCCCGGTGCGACGTTCTGCCGCTCGAGTTCGGGTTCGTTCATGGCAGTGTCCCGATCAGATAGACGATGGTGAAGATGGCCACCCAGATGATGTCGAGGGCGTGCCAGAAGACGCTAAGGCACAGGAGCCGCCGCATGATGTGCGGCTGGAAACCTTTGGCCCAGATCTGGGCCATCATTGTGCCGATCCAGAGCAGGCCGCAGGTGACGTGCGCGCCATGGCACCCGACCAAAGTGAAAAAGGCGGACAGGAAAGCGCTCCGCTGCGGACCAGCGCCGTCGGAGATCATGTGCGCGAATTCGTAGAGCTCGATTCCGAGGAAGACCGCGCCAAGCAGGCCTGTGATGAGCAGCCAGATCTGGGTCCAGACCATGTTCCCGCGCTTGGCGGTGATCATCGCCAGGCCGCAGACGAAGCTCGAGACCAGCAGCGCGATCGTCTCGATCGCAACGAGGGTCCGGTCGAACAGCTCGTTCGTCGTTGGGCCGCCGTCGGTTGCGTGGACCAGCGTCGCGTAACTCGCGAACAGCGCCGAGAAGAGCACCATGTCGGAGAGCACGAACAGCCAGAAGCCGTAGGGAACGACGATGCTCTTGGACTCGGGCCCGCGATGGCCGAGCCCGGTATCTTCCGACGCCCGGTGGGTCAGCCCTACGATTGGCGCTTCGGTGCCGACCGTCATGTGGATTGGCTCACTGTGTGGAGGTGTTCCATGCGTATGCGGCGCCGCTCGCGGGCGTTCGCACGAACCTCCTCGACCGGGATTATGTGCTCATGCTCGTCCCGCCAGGCGTACCAGACGAAGACCGCGAAGGCGCCAATCAGGCCAAGGATTGCGAGCCACCAGATGTACCAGATCACCGCGAAGCCGCAGACCGACGCGAAGAAGGCGACGATGACGCCCGTCGGCGTGTTCACCGGCATTTCGATCGGCTGATAGTCGGGCTCGTCGATCAGCTTCTCTTCCTTGATCGCCGTCTGCTTGCGCGTCCAATAGGCCTCTTCGCCGTGAACGTCGGGAAGCACCGCGAAGTTGTAATGCGGCGGCGGCGACAGGGTCAGCCACTCCAGCGTGCGGCCGTCCCACGGATCGCCGGAGATGTCCCGACGCTGGTCGCGCGTCTTGATCGAATAGAGCAACTGCACGACCGTCAGGACGATCCCCAGGCCGATGATCACCGAACCAACGAGCGCGACGTTGAGCCAGGGCGCCCAGGTCGGATCGTTGATGTGCTGCATCCGCCGGGTCCCGCCCCAGAAGCCGAGCACATAGAGCGGCATGAAGGCGAGGTGGAATCCGATGAACCAGCACCAGAAGATCCACTTGCCGATACGCTCGTCGAGGGTGAAGCCGAAGGCTTTCGGGAACCAGTACGTGTAACCGGCCATCAGCGCGAAGACGACGCCGCCGATGATGACCTGGTGGAAGTGTGCGACCAGGAACAGGCTGTTGTGGACGACGAAGTCGACGGGCGGAATTGCAAGCAGGACGCCCGTTAGCCCGCCGATCACGAAGGTCAGCATGAAGCCGATCAGCCAGTAAACCGGCACATTGAAGCGGACCCGGCCGCCGTACATCGTGAAAAGCCAGTTGTAGATCTTCACGCCTGTCGGGATACCGATGATCATGCTGGCGATTCCGAAGACGGCGTTGATGTCCGCGCCTGCCCCCATCGTGAAAAAATGGTGGAGCCATACACAGTAAGAGATGATGCAGATGGCGAGGGTCGCGAAAACCATCGACCGGTAGCCGAAGAGCGGTTTGCCGGAGAAGGTCGCGGCGACTTCGGAATAAATTCCGAAGGCGGGGAGAACGAGGATGTAGACCTCCGGATGCCCCCAAACCCAGATGAGGTTCATGTAGAGCATCGAGTTGCCGCCGCCGTCATTCGTGAAGAAATGGAAGCCGAGGTAACGGTCGAGCATCAGCTGCGCCAAGGCGACTGTGAGCACCGGAAAGGCTGCCAGCATGATCAGGTTGGACGCGAGCGCGGTCCAGCAGAAGACCGGCATGCGCAGGTAGCTCATGCCCGGCGCGCGCGTCTTCAGGATCGTCGTCACGAAGTTGACCGCCGTCAACACCGTTCCGACCCCGGATATCTGTAGCGCCACAAGATAATAATCGACGCCCACCCCGGGCGAGAATTGCGTTTCGCTCAAGGGCGGGAAAGCGAGCCAGCCGGTGCGTGCGAATTCGCCGAGGACGAGGCTGAGATTGACCAGCAGAGCGCCTGAAGCATTCAGCCAGAAGCTCACGTTGTTCATTGTCGGGAAGGCGACGTCGCGCACGCCCAGCTGCAGCGGAACGACGAAGTTCATGAACCCGATGACGAAGGGCATCGCCACGAAGAAGATCATGATCGTGCCGTGCGCGGAGAAGATCTGGTTGTAATGTTCGGGCGGCAGATAGCCTTGCGATGCGCCGATCGCGAGCGACTGCTGAGCGCGCATCATGATCGCGTCCGAAAAGCCGCGAACAAGCATGAGCAGCGCAAGCACGATGTACATCACACCGATGTGCTTGTGATCCGTGGACGTGATGTATTCGTTCCAAAGATAGGGCCACCAGCCCTTGCGCCACACCCAGACGGCGATTGCGGCGACCGCGGCAATCACGACGAGTGAGGTGATGAGCGGGATTGGCTCGTCGAACGGGATCGCGTGCCAGCTCAGTCTTCCGAACAATGTCATGTCTTCGATCCCGGACCGGGCTGGTTATGCTGCTGGGGAGGTACCGGGTTCGGCGGCACACGGTTGGCAACGATCGCATCGAACAAGCCCGGCGCAACGGCGCCGTATGTCATCGGCTTGACGTAGCTGCTTGGCTTCGACAGCTCCGCATATCCCCGTCCGTCGAGGGCCAACCCCTGGCCGCGCGCGCCCTGCGCCCACATCGCGAACTGGTCAGGCGGAAGCGACTGGACCTTGAACTCCATGCCCGGGAAGCCGTCGCCGCTGAAATGAGAGGACAGGCCGTTGAATACGCCGGTCTTGTCCGCCTGCAGGTTCAGGCGGGTCGTCATTCGCGGCATCGTGTAGATCATCGTCCCCATCTGCGGGACGAAGAAGCTGTTCCACACCGTCGCCGACGTCAGACGGAAACTGACCGGAGATCCGGCCGGGACGACCAGCTGATTGACGGTCGCAATGCCCTGGTCTGGGTAGATGAACAGCCATTTCCAATCGAGCGAGACGACCTCGACGTTGAGCGTCGGCTTGTCGGACTTCAGCGCTTGGCTCGGCTCGAGAGCGTGGCTTCCGATCCACGCAATGCCGCCAAGAAGCATGATGGTCAGCGCAGGGATCGCCCAGACGACCATCTCGATCGCTCCGGAATATTCCCAGTCGGGGCGATACTGGGCTTTGCTGTTGCCTCGCCGGAACCACCAGGCGAAGGCGATCGTGGCGATCATCGTCGGGATGATGATTGCCAGCATGATTGCCGTCGAATTTATGAGGATCGTTTTCTCGGCAGCCGCGACGGGTCCTACCGGATCGAGAATCCCGCGATTGCACGATGCCAGCGCAAGAGCTGCAGCCGCGACGACGCCTAAGCGCAGTAACAAACCGGACCTCGATCCGGTACGCCTCATGCCTCGCTGACAGTCCTGAAATTCATGAGCCCCACATTGCATGCCGCTTGTTACGGCAGACCAACGCAACTCAGCGTTCCTTTCATTAATTGCAGCTCCACCCATCCGCAACCGGGGGTTTTCCACGATTGCGTGCGATTTTGGACCGCTTGTCGAAGCGGGCGTTGACGAGCAGGCGGTTGGCCCGCAACGATGGCTGGAAATCCCGGGAGACATGGTTTGCGCAACTTCGTGTTCGCCGCCGTTGCGGCACTCATCGCTTCAGCAGCCGCGGCCCAGGCCGCCGATCCTTATCAGTGGCTGGAAGAGATCAACGGCGCAAAGCCACTCGCCCAGGTCAAAGCCTGGAACGCCGAGACCGAGGCCGATCTCACCAAGGTGCCGGGTTATGAGGAGCATCGGCAGCGCGCGCTCGCGATCCTCAACAACCCAAAGCAGATCGCAATGCCCGACGAGGTCATGGGTGACATGGTTGCGAACCATTGGGTCGATGCCGACCACAAGCGCGGCGTGTGGCGCATCTCGCCGCTGCAGCCGTATCTTGCCGGCAATCCGCAGTGGCGAACGCTTATCGATGTCGACGCGCTTGGCGCCAAGGAAGGCAAGAGCTGGGTCTGGCATGGCGCGAATTGCCTGCCGCCGGAATATCGGCGGTGCCTCGTCTCGCTCAGCCCGGGCGGCGGGGATGCCGATGTCATCCGAGAGTTCGATCTGTCGAGCGGCCAGTTCGTCGCCGACGGTTTCACCGTACCGCTCGGCAAGAACAGCGCGACTTGGGCGGACCGCGACACTCTGCTGGTCGCTGCTGTCGAGGGCGACGCGACCGCTACTCGCTCCGGCTATCCGCGGATTGTGAAGACCTGGAAGCGCGGCACGCCGTGGCAATCCGCGAAGGTCATTGCGGAGGGTATCGAGAACGACATCTCCGTCGGCCCGTTCGCGGTGATGGATGGCGACACTCGTTACGTCGGCGTCGACCGCGGGATCGGCTTCTACGCGAACAAGCGCTCAGTCCTCCTGCCCGACGGCCGGCTGATCGAGCTTCCGATCCCGGAGACCGCGGAGTTCCAGACGATCACTCAAGGGCAGGCGATCGTCAGCCTGATCGACCCGCTCGGTGACTTCCAGCCGGGAAGCGTCGTTGCGTTCGACATGGCAGCCATGCTCGCCGGTAAAACGCCGGCGCCGACGCTCGTCATGGCGCCGTCGAAATCGCAGGCGATCGAGCAGGTCGGATCGACCGACCATGTGCTGTGGATCAAGGCGCTCGATGACGTCTCGGGCAAGTTGTTCGCACTGACGCGGAATTCCGACGGAAGCTGGGTGCGCAAGGAAATGGGGCTTCCAAAAAACAGCACGATCCAACTTGTTGGCGGCGCTGACAAGCAGGACCTCGCCTTCACGACCGTCGAAGGAATGCTCGACCCGACCAAGCTCGTCGCGGTTGCGCCGGACGGCTCGACCCAGACGGTGCAAGCGCTCCCTGCCGAATTCGACTCGTCCCGGTTCACCGTCGATCAGCGTTTCGCGACGTCTAAGGACGGCACGAAAGTTCCGTACTTCCTGGTTCGGAAGAAGGGCGTGACCAAGCCTACCGGAGTCCTCGTCCACGCCTATGGCGGCTTCCGTCTCGCGCAAACCCCGACCTACCTCACCGAACAGCCCTATCGCTCCGGGCCGCTCGGCCTGTTCCTCGTCGAGCAGGGGGACGCCTTCGTGCTCGCGAACCTGCGCGGCGGCGGCGAATATGGCCCCGCCTGGCACAAAGCCGCGCTGCGCGAGAAGAGGCAGAATGCCTTTGACGATCTCGAAGCAGTCGCCCGCGATCTCATCAGTTCGGGAGTCGCGAAGAAGGACGGCGTCGCTATTTCCGGCCGGTCGAACGGTGGGCTTCTCGTGGGTGTCGCAATGACCCAGCATCCCGAGCTCTATTCGGCGGTAATCGCGGGGTCCCCGCTGGAGGACATGAAGCGTTATTCCCACATGCTCGCCGGCGCATCCTGGATGGACGAATATGGCGATCCGGATAAGCCCGAGGATTGGGCATTCATCTCCGAATATTCGCCGTACCAGCACGTCAGGAAGGGCGTGAAATACCCGCCAGCCTTCTTCTATCTTTCGACGCAGGACGATCGCGTCCATCCGGGGCATGCGCGTAAGATGGCGGCGAACCTCAAGGACTACGGCAATCCGGTATTTTATCATGAGTATCTTGAGGGAGGACACTCGGTCGGAGCGGACCGGAGCGAGGATGCAGTCCGCGCTGCTCTGCTATGGGCGTTCCTGACCAAGGAGATTGGAGATAGGCACTAAAGCCTGTCATTGCCCCGTCGGTAACCCACTATACAAACCCGCGATTTCGTGGTTGCGTCCATTCTGGACGTAATGAGTCGGGTGAGGGCGCTCGGCTCTTGGAGGGGGCGCACCGGTGACAACTTCCTACAATAATATGCAGCCGTCGGTCGCCGTGACCGAAGTGATCGCGTTGAACGGCATATTTCCCCCGCGGGATAGTGGAACAGGCACCCCAGGCTATCTTGGCGCAATTCGGGAGTTCGCGTTCAACTTCGCCCCTAACGGGACCATGGCGACGCACGGTCAGCTGCTGCCGATCATGGGGCATACCGCCCTCTTTTCCATCATGGGCACGTTTTACGGCGGCGACGGCAGCAGTACCTTTGCACTTCCCAATTTGGATCATCGGCTGTCAGTCGATTATGGCCAGGGCTCCGGCCTCGCCGATCACGTGCAGGGCGAATACTACGGTTTCGCCGACACGACGCTTCTCAATGGGCAGCTTCCGAGCTCGGTCGGGGGAGGCGGCCAGGTCGTCGACAACACGGCGCCCTCGCTTGCCGTCCATTATGTAATCAACGTCTATGGGACCTATAGCGGCGGCCAGCTCGATGAGATCGGGTTGGTTTGGCAATTCGCCGGGAATTTCGACCCGGGCGGAACGCTAGAATGCGACGGCCGCCTGTTGCTGATTTCCGAGTTCTCTGACCTCTTTACAAAAATCGGCACGATGTACGGAGGCGACGGGGTCACCACCTTTGCGCTTCCGGACCTGCGCGGGCGCTCAATTGTCGGCGCAGACAGCAGCGGCACTGACATCGGAGCCATGTCCGGCAGCGAATCCATAATCCTCAGCAACGGCAATCTTCCAAACGGCGTCCATTTCCCGACAGGAACGGGCGCCGACCAGCCCTTCGACAATCAGGGCCCCACGCTGACCATGCGGTACATCATCGCCGTAGAAGGGATTTTCCCCAGCCACGACGGCGACGGCTCGCTGGATGCAACGACGCCCATACTCGGCGAAATCATTGCTTACGCAGGGACGGATATTCCTGACGGCTGGATGGCCTGCAACGGCCAGCTGCTGGCCATCAACCAGAACCAGGCCTTGTTCTCCCTCCTGGGGACCAACTACGGCGGCAACGGACAGACCACCTTTGCGCTTCCGGATCTCACTGGGCGCGCGATCATCGGGACCGATGGCACCGACATCGGGACGGACTTCGGGACTGAAACGGTCCTCCTCGGCCTCGACAACATTCCTCCGATGACCATCGAAGGCACGGACGGCAACGATGACGGACTGTCCGCTTTGGATCTCGCCGGAGCGAACTCCGACGATTTTATCCGGGGCCATGGTGGAAGCGATCTCCTGACCGGCCGCGGTGGCAATGACTGGCTCGATGGCGGTGACGGGATCGACACCATGATCGGCGGGCTTGGCAATGACATTTATACCGTCAATCGCGCCGAGGAAGCTCCGGTTGAACTCGCCGGCGAAGGGACGGACGAAATTCGGACCTCGCTTGGCGTCTACAGTCTTGGCGGTTTCCCAAACATCGAGAATCTCACGGGCACAGGGGCGCTCGGGCAGGAGTTGACGGGGAACAACGCCAATAACCGGATCGACGGTGGTCTGGGTGCCGATACCATGATCGGTGGTACTGGGAACGACACATATGTCGTCGATAACGTCGGCGATGTCGTCACCGAAAATGTCGGGGAAGGCACCGACACCGTGCTGAGCTCGATCAGCTACACGCTCGGCAGCACCATCGAGAACCTTACGTTGACAGCGGGTGCGCCGATTTCCGGTCGCGGCAATCCGCTTGCCAATATCATCATTGGGAATGACGCAGCCAATCTGCTCCAGGGCGGCGCGGGAAATGACACGCTGAACGGTGGCCTCGGGGGCGACCGTTTGGAAGGCGGGCTTGGCGCCGATGTCATGAACGGCGGGCTCGGCGACGACGTTTACGTAGTCGAAAACCTTCTCGACACCGTCGTTGAAGGTCTCGGCCAGGGAATCGATACGGTGAAGTCCAGCGTCTCCTTCACCTTGTCGGCCAATGTCGAGAATCTCACCCTGTTTGGCTCTGCAGCAGTAGACGGCACCGGCAACAACCTCGCCAACACCATTATCGGTAATAGCGCTGCGAACCGGCTCGACGGCGGGTCGGGTGCCGATTTCATGAAAGGAGGAGGCGGCGACGACATCTACATCGTCGATAACGTTGGGGATCAGGCGATCGACGTCGCGGGCGGCGGTGTCGACAGCGTCACTGCGTCCGTGTCCTACGCGATCAGTTACTATATCGAAGACCTGACCCTGATGGGTCCCGCTGCCTTGAACGGCACCGGCAATGGCCGAGACAACATCATTACCGGCAACAGCAATGCCAATGAGCTCAAGGGCGCCAATGGCAACGATCAGCTGCTGGGACTGAACGGCGCGGACAGCCTCATTGGCGGCAATGGCGACGACATCCTGAACGGTGGCGCCGGCGCCGATACCCTTCGGGGAGGCGACGGCGTCGATAGATTGATTGGGAGCATTGGAGCCGACACTTTAACCGGTGGAGGAGGCGCCGATACCTATGTTTTCGATTCCGCTTTGGGTGCGGGCAACGTCGACGGGATCACCGATTTCGAGATCGGCGCGGATCGTATCGAGTTAAGCAGCGCAATCTTCTCTGCGGGAGTCGAAGGGACGCTCGCGGACAGCGCATTCTTTGCCGGCAGCGACGCGCACGATGCCGATGATCGGATCATCTACGACATCGCGACCGGCAACCTTTATTATGACTCCGACGGCAACGGCGCAGCGTCGAAGACGCTCTTTGCGCACGTGTCGGGCGGACTGGCGCTCACCAACTCCGACTTCAATGTCGCGGGATCCTCAGCCGCCACTATTGCGGAGCCGAAGGAGGTTCCGGCAAGCGCCTCGCTCGCGGATTTCATTTGGACGGGCGATGACGCCGACACCTGGCTGCTGCGCGAGCACAGTTCGTCGACTCACAACGTCGCTTGGTTTTGGCTCGGCGACTGACCAGCCGCCGTTAGGTTAGCGGGCTTCGTTGCCGCTCCGGGGCTTTTGCTCGTTCGCCTGTGTCGCCGGGACCTCAACAGTACGGCATATCTTCGTGGTCGGCGCCAGGCGCGATCCGATCGAGCGCTCTTCGTCGACGGCCTTGCAGACGACCTTTTTGACCGTCTTAGGCTTTTCCGGCGTGGCCTGGGCCTGGTCCTGAGGCGATTGCGGGGTTTGCGCGGTCTGCGCCATTGCCGGTGTCGCGATGAGGCCGAACGCAAACAAAGTTACAAACAGCTTTTGCATACCCGCTCCTGTAGGAATGGCGGCGAGGCCTAGGGGATTGTTAAAGACTAGAAAAGCTGTTTTTCGACGGATGGCTGTGAACGCGGGATTTACGGCTGCTAAATTGATAAATCTTTGACGTCGATTGTAGCGCTCGCTGGATGGTTCTTGTCGAGGTGGCGCTTGATCAGCTTCAGGTTTCGCGTGTTCGACCTGTAGAAGAAATCGGGAATCGCTCCGACCCAAGGAATCAGACCGAGAAGGAAGTCGACGCCGACATTGCCGGCCATCTTCGACATCTGCCACTTGGACATTCCAAGGTTCTTGGCTTCCCAGACCATGTAACTGCCAAGAGCCGCTGCGGCGACATCGCCGGCCACGGGAACGACATCCAGGATAACGTCCAGGCCGATCGGCTGGTTGATGCCCGGGATGACAATGACTCGCTCCAGAAGGCGCTCCATCGCCTCGACGCGCCGGCGCACGGAAGCGGCGTCGGTGCTGAAACCGAGGCTCGCGCGCCGATCCTCACTCGTGGTCGTC
>Ga0207701_10001033_pt1 | contig 29500 bp, 18 predicted proteins | sample KBSSwiSSwithPhiX_FD_184294 | JGI IMG/M metagenome (GOLD analysis project Ga0207701, IMG submission 184294) | Switchgrass rhizosphere bulk soil microbial communities from Kellogg Biological Station, Michigan, USA, with PhiX - S5 (SPAdes) (version 2) | ecosystem: Environmental > Terrestrial >... | reverse complement strand
ACGACGAGGCTGACCACGTGGAGATGCTCGCGCGGGGTGAGCGAGTACAGCTCGCCCGTCCCGCCGGCGGCAACGATTGCGGCGAGCGGATGTTCCAGCATCGCGCGAACGTTCTGTCTCAGCGCCTCGATATCGACCGACAGATCGGTGCGAAAAGGCGTGATCGGAAATCCGATGACGCCAGTCAGCGCTTCGCGTAGCCGTGCAGGGGAGAGGGTCATGAGGGGCGATCATAGCCGCGAATGTTCAATGTTCAATGTCCAATGTTCAATGAAATGCGAGTTCATCATTGAGCATTGCGCCGCCTTGACAGGCATCGATAAACGATGCATCGTTAAACGCCGACATGCGTAATAAACATTCGATCAGTGCCGAGCTGCTGCCGGGGACGCTGGAGATGTTGATCCTGAAAACGCTGACGCGAGGGCCGGCGCACGGCTATGGCATTGCCAGGCATCTCGAAGCGTTGTCCTCCGATGTCCTGCAGGTTGGCGAGAGTTCTCTCTATCCGGCCCTCCAGCGTTTGCTGGTGAACGGCTGGGTGACGGCCGAGTGGGGCGAGACGGACTTGAAGCGTCGGGCCCGCTTTTATCGCATCACCGCCGCCGGACGGAAACGGCTTGCTGCCGAGTCCGCCGGGTTCGATCGCCTGGTCAGTGCGATCACAACAATCATGCAGGCGGGCTGACCATGGCGACGTGGAACAGATTCCTCAACAAGGTTCGCTATCTCGTCGGCGGAAAGCGAATCGATCGCGATCTTGCGCAGGAGTTGAACTTTCATCAGGACATGTTGACCGCTGACCAGGAACGACTGGGGTATAGCCACGAAACCGCTCTTCTCAACGCGAGGCGAAAGATGGGCAATACGACGTTGATGACCGAGTACTCACGCGACGCCTGGATCGTCACCTGGTTCGACGCGCTGAAACGGGATGTTCAGTACGCGGTGCGATCGTTTGTCCGCTATCCCGGTTTCACGGCCGTCGCGCTGGCGACGCTGGCGCTCGGAATAGGTGCGAACACGGCGATCTTCCGTCTCGTGGATGCCGTGATGCTGCGGTCACTGCCGGTCAATCGTCCCGAGGAATTACTCGCGGTCCGCGGTTCCTTTTCTTACTGGCGGTTTGAACAGATCCGCGACCGTAACGAAGTCTTCAGCGGCGTCCTTGCCGCACGGGGATTCGACGATGTGACGGTGACGTCGGGCAGTCAGCCGCTGGGGCGAGTCACCGCGGAGTTGGTGAGCGGTAACTATTTCGAACTCCTCGGAGTCCAGCCGCTTCTTGGCCGATCGATCACGCGAGACGACGATCGAGCGGCCGGCGTCGGGCCAGTCGCTGTGATCAGTTATGGGTTCTGGCAGCGCGCATTTGCCGGATCGCAAGACGCGCTCGGGAGGACGATCGCGTTGCGTGCCGGGCTCGTCGGAGGGGGCACCAGCGGGTTCGAGCCGACCGCTCCGAAACAGTCGGAACAGCAAACCACCGCCGTCACTGTGATCGGCATTGCGCCTCCGGAATTCTTCGGCGACACCGTGGGCAAGCTCGTCGACGTTTGGGTTCCGATTACGATGCAGCCCTTACTGATGCCTGGACGCGCATGGCTGACGAGGCGAACCGCATCGTGGGTCAACATCCTCGGCCGGATGCGACCGGGAATCACGGAGGAACAGGCGCGCGAGTCGCTCATCCGCACCTATCGTCAGATCCGAAGCGATGAAATCGGTTCATCGATCACCGAGGAGCAGCGACGCAATCTGGCCAACATCCAGTTGACCGTCGATCCCGGCGAAAAAGGGTTCGGACAGATTCGGCGGCAGTTTTCGCAGCCGCTGCTGATCCTCATGACGGTCGTCACGCTCGTGCTCTTGATCGCGTGTCTCAACGTCGCGAACCTTCTGCTCGCGCGCGCCACGGCACGACAACACGAGATCACGATGCGTCTGTCTCTTGGCGCCAGCCGTGCCCGCCTCGTCCGGCAACTGTTGACAGAAAGTCTGTTGCTCGCAGGAATCGGCGGCCTGCTCGGCCTCGGCCTGGCTGCGCTGGGCACGAAGATCCTGGTTGCCTTGGTGTCCGGAGATTCGCAACAGATCTCTCTACGCCTGTCCCCCGACGCAAGAATTCTTGGTTTCACGCTCGGGGTCTCGCTGCTGAGTGGCCTCGTGTTCGGTCTTGCTCCGGCGCTCTTCGGCACGCGACGGGAGCTCCAGCACATGTTGAAAGATTCGTCGCGATCCGCTGGCCGGCAGCGAAGTCGCGGTTCGCGTGTGCTCGTGGCCACGCAGGTTGCCGTGTCGCTCGTCCTGCTGGTCGGGTGCGGCCTGTTTCTTCGGACGCTATATAACCTGAAAGCGGAAACGCTTGGATACGACCGCACTGGCCTGATCATGGTGCGCGTCGATCCCGTGGCGGCCGGCTATACCGGCGACGCGCTCGGTGCCAAGATGCTCGAATTGATGCACCGGTTCTCGGCGATTCCGGGTGTCCGCTCTGCGACATTCTCGGAGAACGGGTTGTTCAGCGGCACCGAGTCAGGCACACCAGTCGTCGTGCCGGGATTCAACCCGGCAACGAACGACGACCGAGTCGCACGGTTCGATCAGGCTGGGCCTGGCTATTTCACGAACATCGGCGTCCCGGTGATGCTTGGCCGCGACTTCACTGAACAGGATGGTCCCGGCGCGCCTCGCGTGGCGATCATCAACGACACCATGGCGCGGTTCTACTTTGCCAACCAGAATCCAATCGGCAAACACTTCGACGTCCGCGGACCAAGCGATGTCACGGTGGCGGTCGTCGGCGTTGCGCGCGACGTCCAGGATCACAATCTACGCAATCAGCCGTTGCGACGTTTCTACGTGTCGTATCTGCAGCCGATCGACGGCATCACCACGGCCAACTTCGAGATTCGGGCCGCCGGCGCGATGAGCTCGCTGTTCGGGCCGATTCGCGCGGAGGTCGAACAGTTCGATCCGAAGCTCCAGGTGCTGAGCCTCAGGACGGCGCAGGAACTGGTCGACAACAGCATTCTCACCGAGCGCCTGATCGCAAAGCTCTCGACGTTCTTTGGTGCGTTGGCGCTTTTGCTGGCCGCGATCGGTCTCTACGGCGTCATGTCGTACACCGTCGCGAGACGGACGACTGAAATCGGCGTCCGCATGGCGCTCGGCGCTCAGCGCACGGACGTAGCGTCGCTAGTCCTGCGCGATATTCTTCGCTTGATTGCCATCGGCAGCCTCGTCGGCGTTCTTGCCTCCGTGCAACTCGCTCGGTATGTCGAGAGCCTGATATTCGGACTCGAGCCTCACGATCCCATGACCATTGCGGGCTCGGTGGCAGTCCTCGGACTCATCGGCCTCATCGCCGGCTATGTGCCGGCACGGCGCGCGGCACGCATCGATCCGATTCTGGCGCTCAGGGCTGAGTAACTCCCGGACTGCGGCGTGTGAATGTTCAATGTCCAATGATGAATGTTCAATGAAACTGTCCATTGAACATTGAACATGACACACGCCTGATCCCGACTCACTCGCGCGAAGTCCGGTTGGGCGAGCTGGCAGCTCTCTGCGCCCGCACGACCGCTGATGGTGAACAGCGCGTGCACGCCACCGTCCGCGGTACCGTCGTGATTGTTGATGAATCTGGCTTCACGCACAGGACCGTCCGCGGTGATAAACGACGGCACCGTGTCCGTCCCGCCGTCCTTGTGTGCGAACGCAAACTGCGGGTTCACCGCCGGACTGCTCCCGCGCGGTGGCTGGCGACGTGGCAAGTGGATGGCCAACATCGCTGAAGCGTTGCGAAGTGAGGAGTCCTCGCACCGGCACGCGCGATGGATCGGCAAAGCGTCACGTCAGGGGACGCACAAAGGGAAGCTCGCAACAACGTCACCACATCACAGTGCTCTCGTCGGCGTCGCGCGAAGAGATTACCGGCTGAATACGTTCCGGGATCCGTTGTCCGGGATCCGTGGTCCGCGGATCCCGGTTCCCGGATCCCGACATTGAAAAGAACAGGGCGGGTCATTATGATGCCGCGCATGAATAGCTATTCCGCTCACCGTCCCCGCTTCGCTCTGGCAATGACTCTGCTGTTATTCACCGTGGCGACGGCGATGGTGACGCTGGCGCAGGGGCGAAGCGCGGCTCCGAAGAACAATCCGGACGAAAAAGAATGGATTCAGCTATTCAACGGCAAAGATTTGAAAGACTGGAATCCGAAATTTACTCATCACGATCTCGGCGAGAACTTCAACGACACGTTTCGTGTCGAAGACGGTTTGCTCAAGGTCCGCTACGACAAGTGGCAGAAGTTTACCGATGAGTTCGGCCACCTTTTCTACAAGGAACCATTTTCGTATTACCAGCTCGCAGCCGAATATCGGTTCGTCGGTGATCAGGTGACGACCGACCGAAAGGATCTCGGATGGGCGATCCGAAACAACGGCCTGATGATTCATTCGCCGGCGCCGCAGACCATGTTGAAGGATCAGGATTTTCCAATTTCAATCGAGGTCCAGTTGCTCGGAGGCTTGAACAACGGAAAGCCGAGAACCACTGCGAACCTGTGCACGCCGGGAACCAACGTCGTCATGAACGGTGCCCTCTTCACGCCGCATTGCACCAATTCCAAGTCCAAGACCTATGACGGCGATCAGTGGGTCCGCGTCGAGGTGCTCGCGCACGGCGATGAAAGCATCAAGCATATTGTTGAAGGCGAAACCGTCCTCGAATACTCCAAGCCACAGATCGGCGGCGGCAGTGCGAGTCCGACGGATCCAAAAATCAAAGTGGATGGCACACCGCTGACTGGCGGGTACATTTCTCTTCAAGCTGAAACCGCACCGATCGACTTCAGAAAGGTTGAGCTGTTGAATCTGGAAGGGTGTATGGATCCGAAGGCGACGAATTACAAAAAGTATTTCGTCAAATCGAATCCATCGAAGTGCAAGTTTTGATTTAGAATAACGACCAATCTCCAAAACTTAGCTACGGCTGAGCTGGTGACGTGTTGCAGAACTGTTGACCCGCGATACGTCGGCGGTCAAATCTTCATTGGACGACCCTCTTCGTATCTCCCCCTAACCCTATAAACACGTACAAACACAGCCAAAAATGGCCCCAGGGCAATCCCAGCTGGACGGTACGTCCGTTGCTACGGACGAGGCGAGTCTCTATGCGCAAAACCCCCAATTCCGGCCGTTTCTTCGCGCTGCTCCTTTTGCTGGCGGCGACGGGACCAACCACCCTGCCTATGGCGGCGACCGATCCGCCGGGATTGCAAAAACTGGACAAGCCTCTTCGTGGGAAAGCAGCGCAGGCGCTTGGGCGTTCACGGGTGATTGTGCGCGGTGCGAACGGCGTCTCGAGCGATGAACTCGACAGCGTCATCCGCGGTGCCGGCGGCGGCCTCAAGCGATCGCTGCGGTTGGTTGGTGGGCGTGTGGCCGAACTACCCGACGCCGCCCTGCCGGCGCTGGCGAGTAATCCGCTGGTCGGGCAGGTTTCCGAAGATCGACACATCGTCGGTGCGATGGAGAGAACCTCCGCCACCGTGGGCGCCACGACTGTTCGCCGGGATCTTGGGTACGACGGTTCCGGTATCGGCGTCGCGGTCATCGATTCCGGAGCGTCCGCCACCCACGACGATCTATTTGGGGCGAACGGCACGCCGCTCATCGAGCGATTTGTCGACTTCGTCAATGGACAGGAGTTTCCATACGACGACTACGGCCACGGGACGCACGTCTCGGGGATCGTGGCTGGCAGCGGCTTCGACTCCGGAGGCGCGAGGGCGGGGATTGCGCCTGGCGTGCGTTTGACCGTTCTCAAGGTGCTCGACAGCAGAGGCGACGGCTACATCAGCGATGTGATTGCGGCGTTCGATTACGTCATCGAACACAAGGATGAATTGAACATTCGCGTCGTGAATCTCTCGGTCGCGACAGGTGTGTACGAGTCCTACACGACCGATCCATTGACGGTCGGGGCCGAAGCCGTCGTACGGAGCGGCGTCGTCGTGGTTGCCGCGGCGGGCAACAATGGCCGCGGACCAAATGGGCGAATCCGCCGCAGTGGCGTCACCGCCCCGGGCAATGCGCCGTCTGTATTGACCGTCGGCGCCTCGAGCCACATGGGGACGATCGATCGCGACGACGACACGATGGCCTCGTTCAGTTCGCGTGGTCCGTCGGCGATCGACTATGGCGCGAAGCCGGATCTCGTCGCCCCAGGGATTGGGATTGAATCACTCAGCGAGTTCGGGAGCAGGCTCTATTCGTCGCGCTCGAAGTACCTCCTTCCCGGCACCGTAGCGACGTCATATTTGCCGTACCTGAGTCTGAGTGGGACGAGCATGTCCGCTCCCGTCGTTACCGGGACCGTCGCGCTCATGCTTCAGGCCAACCCGTCGCTTACTCCAAACGCGGTCAAGGCCATCCTGCAATACACCGCAGAGCGTCACGGCGGTTACGACCCGCTGACTGAGGGGGCCGGTTTTCTCAACGCGCTGGGCGCCGTTCAGCTCGCGCAATACCTGGCTTCTCCATCGAGCGATAACTATCCGGACACCACCTCCTGGTCACGAACGCTCATCTGGGGAAACCAGATGGTGCGAGGCGGACGTTTGACCGCCGACGCCAATGCCTGGGCGAGCGATGTCGCATGGGGAAGCAACGCGACACCGGGCGGACAAAGCATCGAGTGGGGGGTCGTGTGCGGCGATGAATCCTGTACAACGACCAGTCTGTGGCGTCTTGAAGAAACGTTTGCGGTGAACGTGGTCTGGGGACCGACTTGCGGCGGCGCGGATTGCCAGATGCCGTGGACCGGCAGCGTTTACGGCACCTCCGATGAAGGCGACACCGTAGTCTGGGGGACGACCGACGAAGACACGGTCGTGTGGGGAACCACCGACGAAGACACGGTCGTCTGGGGCACCGGCGACGGTGAAGACACGGTGGTGTGGGGAACGAGCTGCAGTGATCCCGATTGTGAGCCCGTCATCTGGAGGGTTCAATAGTATGGCGCTTGCTGCCGTGGTTCGACGGGTCTCGAACCCGCTGGCCTGGGATGGGCTGCCTCGGATCGCGCAGGTCTACGTCGCCGCGATCACGCTCATGGGCGCGGCGATTTTCGTGCTGGCCCTGCCGCAGACGTATCCTGACCCCTGGCTCCTCGCGTCCTTGCTCCTCCTTTCGTGCATCACCTCGGCGTGGAAGGTGACGTTGCCGCTGTCGCTGTCGAGCGGCGCCACACTGTCAGTTTCATACGCCGCGGACCTGATGGCCCTCCTGTTGCTCGGGGCAGGGCCTGCCGTGATCATTGCGGTCGCCGGCGCGTGGATGCAGTGCACGTTCAGGGTGAAGCAGTCCTATCCGCTGTATCGGACCGGGTTCAGCATGTCGGCCGAGGCGATTACGATGGTCGCCACCGGCCTCACCTACGCCTCACTCGGCGGATCGCCCGGTGCGGGCGATATTTCTACGATCGCCAAACCGCTGGTCGGTGCGATCGCGACCTATTTCGTTGTCAACACGAGCCTCATCGGAGGCGCGATTGCGCTCTCTTCAGGTCGAAGCTGGTGGCAAGTGTGGCACGACGAGTTTCTGTGGAGCGCGCCAAGCTTCATGGTCGCCGGCAGCGCGGGAGCGATTGCCGCGGTTGTCGTCCAGCGCGGCCGTCACTGGGAAGCGTTGCTGCTTCTCGCGCCGGTCTATCTGACGTATCGCACCTACGAGATCTTTGTCGGGCGCCTCGAGGACCAGCGCCGGCACGTGCAGGAAACGCAGAAGCTCCACAACGAAACGCTGGAGGCGCTCCGCCAGGCACTGAGCGCTGAACAGGCGCTCGCGCAGGAAAAGGAGCGGCTCGCGACGACGTTGGCCGACATGACCCGCCTCGAAGAAGCGCGCCGACAGCTGCTCAACCGCGAGCACTCGGCGCGCGCGGCCGCCGAACAGGCCAACCGCCTGAAAGATCAGTTCCTCGCCGTCGTCTCGCACGAGCTGCGTACTCCGTTGAATGCCATTCTCGGTTGGGCGGAGCTGCTGCAGAGCGGCAAGCTCGATCAATCGAAAGGCGATCGCGCGTCGCGCGCGATTCTCGAGAGCGCGAAACGTCAGGCGCAGCTGATTGATGAATTGCTCGATGTCGCCCGGATCATGTCGGGCAAGCTGCGGCTCGAACGGAGCACGGTCGACCTGGTGGAGATTGCCAACAGCGCGGTTGCCGTGGTGCAGCCCGTGATCGAGGCAAAACATATCCGCGTCGAAATCGAGTCGTCCCCTGGCTTGAGCACGGTTTTCGGCGACAGTTCGCGCTTGCAGCAGGTCATCTGGAACCTGTTGTCCAACGCCCTGAAATTCACGCCCGAAGGTGGCGTCGTCCATGTGCGGCTTCATACCGCGTCGGGCTGGGCGGAACTGGTCGTCGCCGACAGCGGAAATGGCATTCCTCAGGAATTCCTGCCGCACGTGTTCGAACCGTTCCGTCAGGCCGACGCATCCACCACTCGGACGTATGCCGGTCTGGGTCTCGGATTGTCGATCGTCAAGCAGATCGTCGAAGCGCATGGCGGAACCGTCTCAGCTGAAAACAATCCCGCTGGACCTGGCGCCGTGTTCACCGTGCGACTGCCGATCGTTGCGGTGCGCCATCACCGGCGGGCGACCGACGCCGTGGTCGAGCGGCCGGTGAAGGACGACAACTCGCTTCGCGGTCTCACCGTGATGGTCGTCGACGACGACGACGAGAGCCGCCATGTTGTCGCCGCCCACCTCGAGAGCTGTGACGCCAGTGTCGTGACGGCGAGCTCCGCGGCGGAAGCGCTTGACCTGCTGCAGCAGCACAGCGTGCACGTGCTGCTCGCCGACATTGCGATGCCTGGCGAGGATGGTTACTCGCTCATTCGAAGGCTTCGCAGTCTCAACGCGTCGATCTCTTCGGTCCCGGCGGCGGCGCTCACGGCGTTCGCGCGTGAGGAGGACCGTCAGGAAGCACTCGAGGCCGGGTTCCAACTGCATCTCTCGAAGCCAATCGATGCCGGCTCGTTGATTGCCGCTGTCGCAACGCTCGCGCGCTGGAACGTGTCGGCGCAACAACGCTTCGCCGGCGCGTAACAGGTTATTGCCCGCGACAGTTTTCCTGTGGCTGTTCACGATCCTGCTCGTGCTGCGTGTAGTCGGGCAGCTGGTCGTCGTGCTCCGCGCGCCGCGGTGGCTGCCGCCGATGGAGCAGTGGCAGTCGGGCCTGCTCCCGTATCCCATGTTGCTGTTCGGGCAGATCATCGTCTTGACGTTGATGATGTGGATTTCGGTGAACGTCACCAACGGGGGAGGATATTTCGTCGATCCTCGGCGTCCGCAGATGGGCCGCGGCGTCGTGTGGTTCAGTTATGTGTACTTTGGCGGCATGGTGCTCCGCTACATCATCTGGATGTGGCGTCGCCCGGATCAACGGTGGTTTGGCGGAACGATCCCCATCATCTTCCATTCGTTCGTGGCTGCGTTCCTGTATACCTTCGGCCGCTATCACCTAGGTCCCTGGCAATAAATCGCGCGGCGATCCGCGCATCCTGCCCGATGTTGCGAAGGCCACCGGCGACGTCGTAGTTATGGCCGACGAAGTACAACCCAGGACGATCGATGCTGACAACGCGGTCGCGTCGCGCGGCAAAGCCGCAGCGATCGCGAGTGACGACATCCCCCAGTAATCCCAGCGAGGCACGGTATCCAGTCGCCAGGATGACGGTATCGAACGATCGTTGGGCACCGTCGACAAAGCGGACCCCATCCGTCGTGAATTCCGCCAACCCGGCGGCAAGATGAATGCGGCCCGACCTGACGGCATCAGCCAGGTGAAAGCCAATCAGTGGAACAGTCGCGCAAGGCGAATCGCCTGGCAGTGGCAGCGGAGGCGCACCCCGAATCGATTCGGCAATCGCGCCGGTGATCGACATCACCAGAAGAAGCCACGGTCTCGGCACATGCCGGAGCGCGACGCCGAGGTACTGAACGGGGATCCCGAATAAGTCGCGAGGCACCACGCGCGCACCGGAACGAATCGCGACGGTCACCTGCGCTCCCGCCGCCGCCAGTTCTGCGCTGATCTCGCCCGCCGAGTTGCCGACCCCGACGACCAGGACTCGTTCGCGTGCGAACGGTTCGGGCGTTCGGTATTCGACGCTGTGGATCACGCGACCCCTGAACGCCGAACGATTCGGGAACTCAGGAACATTGGGGTTCGACACGATCCCCGTGGCAATCACGACCGCTCGGGCCGGCATCGATCGCCCGTCACGCAGCCTCACGACCCATCCGGGTTCGCCGGGTTGCACGGCCGTCACCTCAGCGCCGGTCTCGACGGGTAGTTGAAAAGCTTTCGTGTAGCGATCGAGGTAGTCGAGAAAATGACGGCGAGTAGGAAAGAGCGGCGTCGCCGCGGGAAACCGCAGACCCGGTAACGCGGAAAAGTGCTTTCCGGTGTGGAGAACGAGCCCGTCGTACAGGCGGGTCCAGGTGTGGCCGATGGTTTCACCCCGCTCGAGCACGAGGTGGCGAATGCCAGCCCGGCTCAGTTCACGCGATGAAGCCAGTCCTGCCGGCCCCGCGCCGATGACGATGACATCGAGTGTTTCGGCAGATGTGCCCACTGGGCGTTATTTATAGCGTTTTCAAGTACTCGATGAGCGCGCGCCGGTTGTCGTCCGTTCGAATGCGATCCCACATGTCGTGACCGCCGTTTCCGCACCCCTGGCGCGCGGTGTTGAACCAATCTCGATCCGTTCCGAAACGCCTTAACAGCTGTGGCGCGGTCAGCCGTGCCAGCTCCCAATCCGGATAGAGCACCTGACCGACCCGTTGCCGATCGAACAGGCGCGCCGCTGTCACGCTGAAGATGGCCGGCCGTTCGGACACAGGCCCCAGGAGATGATAGAGCGTCGGCACGCTGCCGTTGTGCAGGTATGGGTAGTTTGCCCACACGCCGGTCAGCGGTGTGGCGGCGTATCCCTCGCTCTTCTCGAGTGTACCCTCGGCGACAAGTGGGCTGGCGTTGAACGCCTCGATGAAGCCATCAGACACGACGTCTCGACGGCTGCGATCCGTTTCGACATCCGCGTGGACGCCGGGCCACCGCACGTTGCCATGCCCGTCGTACTCGCCGTGACATCGCGAGCAGCGCAGTTCCTTTGAATAAAAGAGCTGTCGTCCCTTTTCTGCGAGCACCGGGTCAATTTCATATGGATAGGGCGGTGGTCGCAAATGCGTGATCACCGAATCGAATTCCTGCTTGATCGTCGGAATCACCGTCTGAACCAGGGCATCGAACGGCCGATCCTTCTCCAGTTCCATCGACGACGCCATGAGCGGAACACGCCCGTGAAAACTGCCGTCGGTATACCAGCGGCCGGCCTGGATCTTCGCTGCGGTGTGCCACAGCGGCGGTGTCTTCACATCACCCCTGCCTACGTCGTCGTTCGAGGGCATCGCGCCGTTGTGCGGGCGCATATACAGCTCAACATGCGAGGCGGCAAATGCGGTGGATCGCGCGCGCGTCAACGAATCGATCTTGTCGTGATGGTGGCTGTTGAGAATGCGATTCGCGGCGGCGGCGGCGGCCGCATCCCTGGGGTTTCGCACCATCACGCTGCGCCATTGCTCGCTGGTCAAGACTTTCAGCGAGTCACCCAGCCATTTGTCGTCGAACGTCTTCGTGCCGGCCCCGAAATAGACGACGCCATCAATCTCGGCGGTGTGGCATGTGACGCAGTTGACCGTCCATTTCAGTGGCTCGCCGGGTATGGCATTCGGCGCCATCCCGAATGCCGGCACCCGCGCGTTGTCGCGCCAGAGCACGAGCCCAACCTTGTCGCGAACGATCGTGTTGACATCGCCGACGATGGCTTGGGCCGCGAGGTTGCCGTCGAAGAGAGACTGCGGAATCCACGCCGAGCTGTCGTATGTCTGGTAGACGAAATCGAAAAGCGCCGCGCGTCGGTCGTCTTCGGATCGCGGGTCGTCAGGCGACCAGCGATAGACGACGTTGCGCATGTCCGATTGAAAGCTGGCTCGCAGGGCCTCTCTCGAGAACTGAGTGGAGTGCACGGACCCTGCCCGGGACAATGCCGCGACGAGCCACACGATCAGCATCGCTGACACCAGGAAGCCCACCTTGCGACGTCGCCCAATGCGTCTGACGCTGACCATGACTCCCCCTATCTATACTGCCTGCCGATGAGCGCCGAGGCCTCGTCTGCGCAGGCGCCGTCGTGTTGCTCCTTGCAGATTCGGTTCGCCGTGCGGTATTCACCGATCGCTCGCGAGCGATCGCCCGAGAGGTCCCCGATCTTGCCCAGCTCTTTGTGGGCTCGACCGTGCAGCCACTTGGGCGCATCCGCCGCAAGCACCAACCGCAGTTCACGTTCTGCTGCTTCAACGCGACGTAGCCCGACAAGTGCCGCGCCAATGCAGTAGCGCCACCGCGCCTCCTCGCCGTACGCGCGGGGCCGTGGATCTCGAGACAGTCGCTCCATGCCTTCTGCAATCGCGGCACGCGCGTCTTCGAAGCGTCCGGCGCGCAGCGCCGTGCTTCCAGCCTCGAGCCATAGCAAACGGTTGCGGGGATACGACTGCTGAAGATCGCGGATCACGCGGAGCGCATCGTCGTAGCGCTGCTCGCGGTTGTAGATGACGATCAGTGTGAAACGGGCATTGGTCTGGGTATCGCTCGAATAGGCGGCCGCGTCCTCGATGAGACGAAGCCCTTTTTCCCGGCCGCCGCCGAACCCGGCGATTCCGGCAAGCAGCCTCAGAGGGGCGGACAGGCTCGACACTGCGTATCGATAAATCCCGACCGTCAACCCGGCGTCACGGCGAGCGGGGTCGAGCGTCAGCGCCCGTTCGTTCTCGGTATACGCCCGCCGCGCCGTTCGAAAACCGCCAACCACACGCCCTTCGACCGTGGCCTTGTACGTCGTCAAATAGCCGTACGCTGCGCCCAACTGAAAGTGGGCATCGGCATCATTCGGACGGTCGCGAACTCGTTGCTCCGCCAGCGCAAGCGCGCTGTCGATGTGGCTCTGAAATGCCGCTGATGTCTCTGGCGCCACCGGCGTACGTACGACGTCGGATCGCGCTTGCCCAAGATAGTCGTCGGCCGTGACCGCTCCCTGTTTGAAGAGCGTGCTGATCCACAGCGTCGCGGCGGCAAGCCGATGCGCGTTCGGGTCGGTCGGGTTCGCTTCGATGGCCGCGCGAAATGCGGCGAGCGCCTGGTCATAGTCGAGGTTGTAGCCAAACTCGAGGCCGCGAGCCTTCAACGTGTGGGCGTCGGGCGCCTGGGCCGCCACTGTTGGCGGTAGCAGGACCGCGAAAATCGCCGATACCGTCGCCAGCCTCCGGACACGTCCCATGCCGCCACTTTAGAAGAGCGCACTGGGGCAAGTACTCAGCGGACGATGAATTCGAAGTGAAATAAAGTGAGCGGGGGGGTCAGACGGGGGTCAGACCGGGGTCAGACGAGCGTCAGACCACCTAGCGTATTCTTACACTCCCGTTTCCTCGGGGCTATTCAGGGCTTCCGGGGCACGACCCTGGTCTGACCCTGGTCTGACCCTGGTCTGACCCCGGTCTGACCCCGGTCTGACCCCGGAACCGGAGGAGACGTATGGCCGACGACAAACCGGCTGAAGGCCGCTGGGAGCAATTGAACAAGTGCCCGGAATGCGGCGAGGAGATGAAGCGCGACGCGGCGGTTGGGGAGCGGATCGGGCTGTTCTATCGTTGCTCCAAACACGGACGATTTCGTTATTCATGGGACCACGATCGCCTCGAGCGGGAGTGACGTCTCGACCTCCTCAAACCTTCGCTGGCATTCATGTCTCGCCCACTTCGACTCATCGCCATCATCGGCACGTTCATCATTTCCGCGGCGCTGTCCGCGCGCACCCCGATCCAGGCCAGACTCGTTGTGCTCGACAACGCGCGTGTCATTGACGGCACTGGCAGGGCGCCGCTGGAGCGGGCCCGAATCGTTATCGACGGGGATCACATTCTTCGCATCGGAGGGCCCGCGCAGGTTCCACTGCCGCCGCAGGCTGACACGATCGATTTGTCCGGACGGACGATCGTGCCAGGTCTCATCGACCTTCACTTTCACATCGAGAACGATCCGAAACTCGCGCTGCGACAGCTCAGTCATGGCGTCACCGCGTTCCGCGATCCGGGCCAGTGGAACGAGCGATTCGAGCTGCTGCGCAAGATGATCGCGGACGATCGTTTGCCGGGACCTCGCATCTTTACGACTGGTCCACACATCGATGGTGAACATCCGGCGTACCCCGCCGACTCGGTCGTCGCCCGCGACGCCGAAGAAGCGCGCCGGCTCGCCGAACGCAACGTCCGCCAGGGAGCTTCGGCTCTGAAGATCTACTTTCGATTGCCCTTTGCCAGCGCCAAGGCGGTTGTCGATGTCTGCCGCGCGCGCTCCATCCCGTGCACGGCTCACCTCGAAATCATCGATGCGCGTGAGTTGATCGAGGCGGGACTGGATGGAATCGAGCACATCACGTCGCTCGGCATGGGGCTCTTGCCGCAGGTCGACGCGGAGGCCTACCGTCAATCGGTTCTGGCCGACAACGACGCGCGACGCGACGGCCGGTATCGCATGTTCGCAAAGCTCGATCTCGATGGCCCTCAGGCACGCGACCTGTACGCGACGCTGGCGGCGCGCCATCCGTGGATTGATCCAACACTTGCCGTCTTCGAGCGCCGTGCCGACCGCCCAGTTGCGGGCACGACGACGGAGATGGCGGCGACGATGGTTGCGGGCTTCACCAGGATGAAGCAGTTGACCGGCCGCGTCTCCGGGGCGGGAGCGCGCGTCGTGATGGGCGGCCATTCGACGGTTCCATTTGCGGAACGAGGTGAAGCGCCGTGGCGTGAACTGGAACTGCTCGTCGAGAGTGGCCTGACGCCGCTGGAGGCGATAACCGCGGCGACCAGTACTGCCGCCGCGTTTCTCTACCGAAGCGATCAATTCGGCTCGCTGCAGCCGGGCTTGAAAGCGGATCTCGTCGTTCTTCGTTCTGATCCGAGCCGGAACATCTCCGCCGTTCGCGAGGTCGACCGCGTGATGGTTGGCGGCGCCTGGATCGATCTGGCTAAGTATTCCCGCTACTGATCTTCTGGTTCAGGATCTTTCGTCCCTCCTCGAGTTCCTTGCGCTGTTCAGAGGTCAGTTTCGGGAATTCCAGATCCAGTTCTTCAAGCGCGTCGATGATTGCGGCGACGACAACGAGGCGTGCGAACCACTTGCGGTTGGCTGGAATCACGACCCATGGCGCATGCTTCCTTGCCGTGCGCTGGATCGCGGTTTCGTACGCCTTCATATAGTCCTTCCATCGTTCCTGCTCACGCACATCACCTAACGAGAATTTCCACTGCTTCTCGGGATCGTTCATTCGATCCCGGAATCGGCGGGTCTGCTCTTTCTTTGAAACGTGCAGGAAGAACTTCCGAATGACGTAGCCGTTCCTCGAGAGATATCGCTCGTGCGCCCGGATATCCTCGTAGCGGCCTTCGAAGACGTCCTTGCCTTTGGCCGAACTCGGCAGTTTCTGGTTGGCAAGAATCTGCGGGTGGACGCGAACGACGAGCACCTCTTCGTAGTACGACCGATTGAAGATGCCGATGCGGCCACGCTCCGGTAGCCGACGCAACGTGCGCCAGAGGTAATCGTGATCGAGTTCTTCCGCTGACGGCTGTTTGAACGCGTACACTTCGCAGCCCTGAGGATTCACGCCGGACATCACGTGCTCGATGGCACCGTCCTTCCCGGCGGCATCCATCGCCTGGAAGATCAGCAGCGCCCCCCACTGATCCTGTGCATAGAGCTTTTCCTGCAGGGCCCGCAGTCGATCGATGCCCGCGGCGAGCGCCGCCTTTGCCGACTCCTGGTCCGAATAGAGGTCGGATGTGTCGTCGGGATCAACGTCCTTCAACCGGAAACGTGAGCCGTCGTCGATCTTGTAGGGTTTAACGAGGGCGCGAACGTGTTTTGTTTTCATGTGATGATGCGGCGGCGATGGCTCGCGCCAGCTCCAGCCGTACGGCCTCGTACGGATCGCCGGTCTCGGGAAAGCTAACGCGCGGACCGGCATCTGAAAACACGCGCGGCACGATGGCTTGCACGGCCTTGTCCACCACGGCATTCAGGCCAAGTTTCCGCGCCAGTGTCAAATACTGGTGATCCTGCAGTCCTCGTCGAAAGTTTGCCAGTTGAATCGTCGAGATTGGCCCGGGCACGCCGCGATCCTCCTCCGGGTGAAGCCGCTCTTCTCCCGGATAGGCGACGACGCCGTCCCCATGAATATATCCGGCATCTTCCGGCGACCGGTTCGGCTGCTTGCGATTGTCGAAGGTGATGCTGTTGGCCCAGACGTTCTGGTTGCGTTCTCCCTGTTTCTGCGAATTGTGCCGCCAGTGCACTGCGTACCAATAGAAGTAGACGCGGACATCGTGCTTGAACGCGGCCCAGATCGTGGCGCGAGGGTCGGTCGCCGGCGCATCGATGGTGATCGCGCCCCCAGCTGGACGTCCTCCGTTGTAGAACCAATACTCGCGGCCGCGCGCGCGCTCGCTCGCGACACGATCGAGCTTGAACAACAGGGGGCCCGCGCACCAGATGTTGATGGCGCCATCGAGCGCGTCGACGTACGCGTGCGTGACGAACGTCGGCAGCGAGCGCCCGGGGCCAGGGTTCGAGTGAATGTTGTCGGCGAGCGACAGGATGCGCGGGTACTCGGCGGCACGAGGCTCGTCGGGCAGATAGAGAAATGTCAGCACGCGCGGGAGTCGCTCTTTCAGGAACGTCATCCAGGCGTCGCTGCGCGCCCACGCTGACGCGCGTTCATCAAACTCTGTCCCCGGACCGTAGAAGGTTCGCGGCGCAACGACATTGCCGATGCCTTCTCCCGGGCCCGCGTAGCCGCGCTCGCGCGTAAAGTCGTTTCCGGAAAAGCGGTCGATGACGCGCGGCAGCGTCTGCTCGTTGTACGCCTGCACAAACTCGACACGATTCCTATGGGCGAGGCGATGATAGGCCGGATCCAGGTTGCGGCCGTGATAGAGCTCCGGTTGATCGCTCGAATAAAACAGCATCGCGTGCATGCTGTTCTCGTCGGGCAATGTGAAGTCGAACACCTCGAGCTCGATGGGAATTACCCGACGGGTCCGATCGGCGCGGACCTCGATACTGCCGCGGTAGCGTCCCGGCCGCCGACCTCGATCGATGTAGACCTCAATCCAGATCGCCTGATTCTGTGACGGCTGAACTGTGACGGGCATTCCACCGCGACCTGCCCTGGCGTTTTCCGGCACGAGCTGCACCGGCTTCCATCCCGTCGGATCCGGCGGGGCGGCCGGGCTGTCGCGCGCGTATACCCACGACGCATTCGACGGCGACGTCACCTCCATGTAGTGCTCGGCGAAGATCTGGATTGGCCGATCGACGTAGTCGGTCGGATCCGCTGCCGGCGCGCGATACGCGATCCGATCGCCGGACGACTTCAATTCCGGAAGCCGCACGGAGAGTGCCTTGATGCCGCGCGCATCCCCCTCGACGATCACCTGAAACGCGACGATCTCGTTGCGCGCGCCAAAAATGCGGACGACGCGTCCGTCCCATGCGGAATTGCGAGCGGCCGCCGGATGATTCAGCGCGTCACGCTCGATCTTTTCGCCATCGTTGACCGCCCATACGCGCCGGAGACCGGCGTCTGCGACAGCAGGGACCATCAACACGGCCAGGGCAATAGTCGTTAGTCCTAGACGCATATCAACCTGGCGCGGTCTAACCACCTACGCCAAGGCTACGGTGGTCCGCGGTAGCGTTTCGCGAAGGCGGAAGACCGCGACCGACAAGACGCGCACGCGCCAGCGCGTGCGACAGACTGCGGTCAGGATAGGTAAAGACCCGGCGAAGTGCCTCACGGGCTTCGTCGTTTTTCCCGAGTGCTTCAAGCAGAACGCCACGCGCGTACTCAATCAGCCCGGGACTGCTCGTACCCGCCGACTCCAGCAAAGCGGTCGCGTTTTCGAGCGCGCGCTCGAGGCGCGCGTGTTCAGCCGCAGTTCTCGGCCGGCCGAGTCGCTGTCGTGCGGTGTCGGCAATGGCCAGTGTCAGCGCTGGACCGTCGGCCGACAGAGGACGCGCGAGGCGCTCCCAGCGTGTACGTGCCTCCGCGCTTCGGCCACACGCCGATTCGATGTCAGCAGCCTGCCACGACAACGTTGAAGTCGCGACCGCGTCAGTCAGCCCACTCTTGGTGAATGCGAGCCCTGGTTGTTCGTTCGACAACGAATCGAGGATCTGTCGCGCCGTGTCGCAACGTTTGTGCTCCGAAGCCACGCGAGCCGAGGTCAGTCGCACCTGCGCATAGATCGTCCTCACATTTGTGCCGCCTTCCTCGCGAGGGAAGAAACGATCGTGGAACAGGCGTTCAGCGGCGGCGGCATCGCCGGCCTCGGCCAGCGCGAGAGCCGCCTTGAACACCAGCGAGGCAGGCTTTTCTCTATCGGGTGAGGGATACTGCGCGAGTGCGGTTGCGCGATCGCGTGCCGACGCGCCGCTCGCGCTGAGGACAGCATCCAGGGCGAGGTAGACGTCGACGTTGTCGCGATCCGCCGAGAGCCCTTCCTGCAACACCGTGCGTGCCTCGGTGTAGTCCGATCGTTGCAGCAACGCAAGACCGAGATTGCGATGGAGCACCGGTGTCGCGGGCCGAAGCTTGCGCACCTGCTGCCAACGGTCGATCGCCGGCTGAACGAGCCCGCTGGACAGATAAAGCGATCCGAGCAGGAACTGGGCTGTTGCATCCGCAGGACTGGCTTTGAGCGCCTCATTCAGCACGGCGTATGACGACCGACGACTGGGAAAGACGTAGGTCATCGGAAGCGAGCGCGCGGCGTCGAAGTCGGCCGCCGGGCTTGCTCCGGTCTGGGCGCGAACGTAACCACGATAGTAGGCAACGAGCGGAGATTGACCGGGGGGCACCGCGCCGGGTTCACGGAGTGGCGCGTCGACGTCCGGATACCGCCGCGACAGCAAATCCAGCGCATCATCCCAGGCGCCTATCAGCACGTATTGGTCGACAATGTCGAGGACGCGATTCGCATCCGCGCCCAGGTGGGTCCACAGATTCTGATCGGGAGTTCCCAGTCGCGTGAGCTCGTATCGCACGAAGCTGCTCGTCGGATCGACGGCGTGAGCTTTGGCAGCACGATCGCGTGCCTCGTCGAGTCGTTGTGCACGACGGAGGAGCGACACTTCGAGGGCGCGCGGCACGGTCGCGCGCGCCGACTCGGATGCCAGTTCCTGAAGTTGTTTGAGCGCGGCTTCTCGCTTGCCCTCACGTGCAAACACCCTCGCGAGCTCGACGCCACCGGCAAGCCGCGTTGAGCCGAACCGCTGCGACGATTCGAGGTACCGTTCCGCCTCCTCGAATCGACCGGCGCTTGCGAACGCCGAACCGAGGTAGTACTGAATCTCGAAATCCGTCGTGTTGCTCGCGTTGGCTTGCTGGAGCCAGCCGAGGCTCTCGGTCGAGGCCGTTGATCGTGAATCGGCCCAACCAAGCGTGACCGCCAGGCGGCCTGCCGCTTTCAACAACGCCAGACTATCGGGATGCGATCGGACAGCCGCCTGGTAGCGGGCCATCGCCATCTGTCGGCGGCCCTCGAGCTCGTCGACGCGGCCACGTTCGAGAATGTCGTCCACTTCCAGCGTGCCATGCGGCAATGGCACTGCGGGTTGCGGTCCAATTTTCACATCCACCGCCGCGGTTCGATCGAAGTGGTTTTCCGTGTGCGAGATCACCGGTTGACCATTGGCATCAGTGACATCGATCCGAAGCGGACTGGCGCCCGCGGTGTCTCCTTCCCAGCGCCAGGTGTCGCGCGGAGACAGCGACACGTGCCGATCGAAAGCCGCCGCAGCCCCCTGAATCGCAATATGAGCGTCGGGCAGATCGCGTGTGACGTCGAGCGCAATGCGCGCGTGCACCGGCGCCGTCCGCTCCATGTGCATGACTGCGTCTACATTTGCTCGCGTGATGCCGCCGAGATCGCGAACCGGTAGCCAGTATTCCGAAAAGCTCACCGTGTCCTGCGGCTCGAGAAACGCGTACGTCTCCTGGTTTCGAAACAGGCCCGCTTGAAGCTCGATGTAGGCACTGTCGTCGTCCGAGAGCGCCGTACGCCAATCCGCGGCTTCGCGGTCATGACCCCACGACCACACTTTGTGCGTCGGAAGTTCCGACGGAGAGGCGACGTGAACGGTGCCGCTCTGTGTGTTCGGATGGTAGACGCCGACGAATGGTTCCTTCGTCCGGAAGGTGAACAATGATACCGGGCCATCCTCCTGGTTTCGAATGATGCTGAGGTCGCGCCCCTTTTGGTCGATGGGCCATCGTTCGATCCGGGTGAACCCGTGCGTCGCCATCAGCTCGGTCGGATACACGAGATGTGAATCATCCCAGACCTGCACGGCGCCGTTGCTCCACCAGTAGTAGCGATGACGAGCGCGGCTCGCGTTCGAGAGGTCGACCTGCTGTTCGAGGACTGATCGGCCAGGGCTCAAGCGAAGTTCGACTCGCCACTGGCCGCCGTAAACCTGATCGACGTTGCCGATAAAAATCGATCCGCTGCCATCGGCATTTTGAACCGTCGCGAAATCGACCGGCGACATCGACATCCAGTTGTGCGAGACGGGGAAGTTGAACTCGACGCCAAACGCAGCCCACGCGCCGCGATAACCAATCAGCGCCTTCTTGATTGCGGTGTTGGCGTAGAACATTTCACGGCCGCTGCGCTTGTCGAGGCAGCTGTAGATATGGCCGCCCAGCTCTGGAAGCACCGTCAGTCGGAGGTACTCATTCTCGAGATTCAGGGTCCGCCACGACACGGACTCACGACGATCCGTCAACGCATCGCGGATCGGATAGGGATAGTTGAAACGTCCGAATGAAAAGAGATCGAACGGTGGATTTGGGTTCGCCGGTCCTTCAGTGTAGGTGGGAATCTGCAGCGCGCTCTGCCAGACGCGAACTGGCGCAACCGGCGCCGCCGATATGATCGCCAGCGCCCCCAGGAGCGCGGCGCAACTCGGCAGCCACGAGGAACGCCCTCTGCCAGAGTTGAGCCGCGCGACCACTACCATCGACCGGGCATCAGAACGTCGCTCTGATGCCCAAGCGTATGACCCGTCCAGGCGAGAATCCTTCCGCGTTTCCTATGGCACCAGACCCCAGCACGCCCGTGGAGCCATTGTTGGGATCGTCCTCCGTCAGGAACGACGTGAGATCGACGAATCCGCTCCCATACGCCGGGAAGAACTGCGGATGGTTGAACGCGTTGTCAAGCAGCGCCGAGAACTGCAGCCGGAAGTGGCCCTGCTGCACGACATCTTTGTAGAACGCCAAGTTCACGACCCACGTGCCTGGTCCTTTCAGGCTGCCCTTCTTGGCGTTGCCGAGTTTTCCCGGCGCCGGTAGCGCGTACGCCGCCTGATTGAAGAAGGCAGCGCGCGACCCGCCGCTGTTCGGATCCCCAATCTGATCCGGCCGCCAAGCCTCGCAGAAGCAGTTGCCCAAACCGTCCAGCGCTTTGCCGGTGTTCCACGGGCTCGTCGTGTAGAACCCGCTGAAGAACGGCGTCAAGTTCTGGCCGCTACGCGCCTGGAAGATCGACGAGACAGTCCAGCCGCCGAACAGGCTGTCGGCCCATTTCGCCATGTTCGCGCCGTGGGGCCTGCCGCGACCTACCGGAATGTCCAGGGTCGCATTCGCGACGAGCCGGTGCTTCACCACGTTCGGATCGGGACCGCGATCTTTTTCGATGTCATAGGGATCGAATTGCACCGGCCCGATGGTGCTGTTGCCGGTATCCGGGGCATTGCTGTCGGAGTGGGCGAGCGTGTAAGCGGCGTTGAACGCCAGCCCGCTCCGCCAGCGGCGATTCAACTCGAGCTGGCCCGAATGGAACTGGCCGCTGCCAGCGTTTGACACGATGTCCATGAAGTAGCCGTACTGGGGGAACGGCAGCCGCGCATAGTCCGCAGGGTTTTCAGGGTCGAAGGGGACGGTGCTCGCCTGCAGTGTGTTGTGGTCGCGATCGACCAACAGTTTCCGCATCGTCGATCCGATGTAGCTGACACGCAGTCCCATCTGCCCCGGCAACTCGCGCTCGAGCGTCAGGTTGTATTGATAGATGTCGGGACTCTGGAGGTTCGGATCAATTCCCTGATTCCCGAAATCCGCGAGGTCCACGGACGGCGTGCCGCCAGAGAAGCCGTTGCGAAGCCCGCCACCGCGTCGCAGGTTGCCGTAGCGAAATTCGTTGGTAGCGAGCAGGTCGCGTATGCCCTGAACCGCGACGGTCGGATGGAACAACCCGAAACCGCCACGGAGGACCGTCTTGTTGCTCTCGTCGAGTCGCCAGGCGAAACCGACCCGCGGACTGAAGTTGTTCTTGTCGGTGTTGACCAACGTCTCCGGCAGACCCGCCTGGTCGGCGGTTTCGGTGCGGTTCAGCGCGATGAGGCCAGGCGGCAGCAGCGCTGCGATCTGCGCATTCGGTACGACGTGGTGGCCACCGTCGACAGGCAGGAAGTTTGCGAGGGTCAGGCTCTTCTCGTGCCACGCTCCGACGACTTCGTACCGTACGCCCAGGAACATCGTCACGCTCTTGTTGACCCGCCAATCGTCCTGGACGAATCCGGCGATGTCGTTGGAATGGCCATCGAGTGGGCCGCGATTGCTGATGTGGTCAGATACGTCGGTGGGCAACCCCAGTAGAAAATCCGTGAAGGCATTGCCGGTGGTCGTACCGCGAAATCGGTAACGGCCGCGGTAGTTCACTCCGAAGCCAAACCCGTCGCGGGCGGTGTTTTGGGTCCAGAGGCCGCCACCTTTCAGTGTGTGACCCCCGCTGACCCACGTGATGTTGTCGCTGACCGAAAAGGCGTTCTGACGAAGCGTGCGATCCACGTTCCGCCCGGCATCGGAGATGTTGGTGGGTCGGTTCGTTCCCGCCGTGAACTGAAACTGAGGGAACCCGCGGCGGTCCGGTGCCAGGCTCGGCGCGTTCTCGATGCCGAGCCGGGCAGTCACATCGGCTGCCAGGAACGTGCTCTCCCGCCTCGAGTTGTCGTAGTTGTAGCCAGTCCGGAATTCATTGACGACCGTCGGAGAGAAGACTTTGGTCCAGCCCCCGATGACCGACGCCGTGTTGAGCTTGGTGTTCAGGATCGGCATGTTCGTCAAGGCATTGCCGGCCTCGAAGGTGATGCCGTTCGGACTGCGGTTCTGAAAGCTCCCGCGGAGGAACAGCGAGTCGTTCTTGCCGGCCTCGTGATCGATTCTGATGTCGCCGCGCTGCCGTTCGCGCGTTTCGGGGACGAACTGCTGGAAGACACCGTATCCGTTCGCCAGCGTCCCCTGATTGGGCAGCGGATAAAAGAAGTCCATGATCGCCTTTGCCGCCGGATCGATCCGGCCGGCGGGAATCACCTTATCGGGAAAGGGAAGGCCGGTGTTCGGATCATTAGGCGTGATCGCGGTGCCGCGGAAGTCGCCGGTCCGCATCGCCGCTGTAGGAACGGTCGCCCGCCCTCCACCGAATATCGACTTGTTGTTCGAGCCCTCGTAGTTCCCATAGAAGAACAGCTTTCCGGTGATCAGTGGGCCGCCGATGCTTCCACCCCACCGGTGCTCGTGGGTGTCGGAGTTGGGATCGCCTCGCTGGACGCCCGTGAGCGTCTGGTTGTACGTCAGGGCGTTCAGGGAATCGCTGTTGAAGTCGTAGAAGCTGGTCCCGCGGTAGGCGTTCGCGCCGCGCTTGGTCGTCACCACCACACCAGCCAAGCCACCGTACTCGGCACTGTAGGAGTTCGACAGCACGGTCATCTCGGAAATCGCGTCGAGTCCGGGCGCGGAGTTGCCGATGGTGCCGAAGATCGCGTTCGTCGATGCCTGGCCGTCCTGAATGTACGAGACGCCGTAGGTCTTCGCCCCGAGAAACTGAATGTCGTCGGCGCCGCCAACCACGTTCGGGTTGAGGAGCAGGAACGACTGGATGTCCCGGCTGTTGCGCGGAAGGTCGTGGAGCTGCTGCTCGTCGAGACCGCGCGAGATGGCCTGGCTTTCGAGCGTGATGTTGTTGATTGCATCGGCTGTGACGCTGACCGTCTCGTTGATACCGCCGACGGCCAGGGTCACGTCTACCAGAGCGGTGCCGGCAGCGCGCAGGACAACGCCTGTTCTCTCGAATTTCTTGAAGTTCGTCGTGACGACCTCGACCCGGTAGATCCCAGGTCTGAGGTTTGTCGCTTCGTAGCGGCCCTCCGCATCGGTCTCGACCGCGCGAGGCACGCTGGTCGCCTCGTCCACGATCAACACCGCTGCGCCTGGCACGACACTTCCCTGGGGATCGACGACCGTACCTCGGATGGTACCGAGGAACGACTGCGCCGCGGCTGGTGTGGTCATGGTGTAAGTCACCAGGAACACGAGGAGCGCGAGAAATCCGCGTGCGACCCGTTGCATCGGCATCTTCCTCCCTTTCGACATCGCGTGCTCGAACACCCGGAAGGCACCGGCCTTCAGATCGCGCCCGAGTTTCGATGAACGTTTACTCTCTGCCCTGTCCGCTGTCAACTGTTTCACGGACGAGGTAAGGCTTGAGCGGTCCTTGGTTTGCCGGTACGCTCGTCCCATCTTGAGGCGTTCTCTCATCCCGCTCACGTTACTCGCGCTCAACGTCGGCTGCGGTTCGCGTGGTCCGGAATCCAGCGTCGCTGCGCGCCCGAGTCGGCCGAATGTGCTCCTCGTCACGATCGATACGCTTCGCGCCGATCACCTCGGCAGTTACGGATACCACGGCGCCTCCACCCCGGCGATCGATGCCCTGGCGCGCCGCGGTGTCCGGTTCGAGACCGCGGTGGCTCATGCACCATTGACCGGGCCTTCACATGCGTCCATCCTCACCGGCCAGACCCCGCTTGGACATGGCTTTCGGAACAACAGTGGATTCATGCTGACGCCCGACGTGAAACCTGTTGCTCAGGACTTCCGGAACGCCGGCTATCACACCGCCGGGTTCGTCTCCGGGTTTCCTCTGGATCGCCGGTTTGGATTCGATCGCGGATTCGAGACATATGACGACCGCCTGCCCAAGGGCAACGATCGACGCCGGACACCTTATGTCGAGCGCTTCGCGGATGCGACAACCGACGCCGTAATCCACTGGCTGGCAACGGCCAGTCCACGAGAAGCTCCGCAACCGACTCCCTGGTTCCTGTGGGTCCATTACTACGATCCGCACGCGCCGTACGAGCCACCGGCGGCAGACCTGGCCGATCGGTACCGTCAATCGCCATACGACGGAGAGATCGCATTCGTCGATCGTCAACTCGAACGTCTGCTGCAGACGCTCGACGTCAGGGGCGAGACCAGCCGCACAATCGTGCTCGTCACCGCCGACCATGGCGAGAGCCTTGGCGAGCATGGCGAGGGCACGCACGGAATCTTCTTGTACGACGCGACGCTTCGAGTTCCCTGGATCATGGCCGGGCCGAATATCGCCGCGGGTCGTGTGTCGCCAACTGTCGCCCGCTCGATCGATGTGTTGCCGACGCTCCTCGACTACGCGGGGCTTCCTCAGCGCAGCGACGTCGATGGCCGCTCGCTTCGACGCGCTGCCGACGGAGAGCAAATGTCGGATGCTCCGGCTTACGCCGAGTCGCTCTATTCCGAGCTGGAGCTGGGTTGGGCTCCCCTGCATGCCTGGCGTACGGCGGGATTCAAGTTCATCAAGGCTCCGCGCCCGGAGCTGTACGATCTGCAGAACGACCCTTCCGAGAAGGCGAATCGCGCCGGTGAGCAAGCCGCAAGAGTCAGCGATTTGAGCGGCCAGCTCGACGTGGCGCTGCGTCACCCAGTCCCCGCGGCCCCAGCACAATCTATCGATCCGGAAACCGCGGATCGGCTGCGCGCGCTTGGCTATGTGAGTGGCGGACGCGCCTCACGGCCCGCGGGCGCGGCGCTCCGCGACCCGAAAGACGGCGTTCGTCTTCTGCCGAAGCTCAATCGTGGCATGTCTGCCGCGCGCACAGAACCAGAGCTGGCGATACGCGAGCTGACCGTTGTGCTCGACGAGGATCCCGGTCTGTTCATGGCCAGGCGCACGCGCGCCGTCGCTTACGCTGCCGCTGGACGCCACGAGCTTGCCATCGCGGACCTGCGCGTGCTCGACAAAGAAGGGGAGCTCACACCCGAAGACGCGGTCGTCCTCGGCGACAACCTTCGGTCCGCAGGCCGGTTGGAAGAAGCGGCCCTTATCCTTCAACGTGCCGAGCGCGAGAACCCGAGCTTCCCGCAGCCCTTGATTTCCCTTGCCGCCGTCCGCATCCAGCAACGCAAGTACGATGAAGCCGCTGCCGCGTGCGAGCGGGTCCTCAAGCTGGTCCCAGATCACATCGAAGCCCTTCGCCACCTGGGCGACCTTGCTCTGCTCCGCGAAGATCTCAACGGGGCGGCTGCCCGTTACGCTCGCATCCTGGAAGTGGATGCTGGTGATGTGCCTGCCATGACGAAGCTCGGCGTGGTCCGCATGCGAAGCGGTCGCCAGGACGAGGCGATGCGACTTTTTCGCGACGCAATCGCGCGCGAACCCGGGAATGCCGAGGCGTTGTTGTATCTCGCGGGGGCGCTGGCATCAGCGGGACATTCCGCTGACGCCTTGCCGTACTTCGAGCGAGCCATCAAGGCGGACCCAGCCTCGACGATGGCGCTCAATGGATTGGGCCTGGCGCGTCTTGACGTCGGAGATAGAGCGGGAGCGGCCGCAGCCTTCCGTGAGTCGTTGCGGCTGGATCCAAAGCAAGCCGACGTCGCCCGAATGCTTGCCGATGTTCGGCGTTCTAATCGCTAATCACTGATCACTCATCCTGAATCCTTGCATCACTCATCGTGAATGGTTGCATCACTCATCCAGGAATCGTCAAATCCCTGGATCATCGAGTCCTCGAATCGACACTCCATTGGGGATTCTTGGACTCGAGGATTCACGGATTCGACGATGAGTGATGCACGGATTCGACGATTAGTGATGCACGGATTCGACGATTAGTGATGCACGGATTCGACGATTAGTGATGCAAGGATTCACGATTAGTGATCAGTGATTAGCGATTCATTGCTTCTTCGTCGCGGCGGCGACCCACGTATCAACGAGTGCCTGCGATGAGCCGCCGCGCTCTTTATAGGTATCCGCGAGGCGCAACATCCGCTCGCGATCCTGTGTGACACTTTCGACCGCCTGGCCGCTTTCGAACGCGTCGTAGAGGACGAGCACGCCGATGGCCAGCGCCGCTTCGTCGTCGGCTTTCTTTTCAATGAGTTCGTCGAGCGCTTTCAGACCCTCGGCGCGTTGGCCCGAGAGGAGAGCGGCAACCGCGAAGCGCCGTTTCAGCGCCAGATCGTCCGGCCATTTCTTTTGCGCCGTCACGAGATCGTTAATCGCGAGATCGGAACGTCCCTGACGGAGCTGTGCATCGGCGAGCATGATGTGCAGCGCCGGCGACTCACTTTCTCGAATCAGTGCGGTCCGCCATGCGCCCGCTGCTTCTTTGTCTTGTCCGCTAGCCGCCAGACAGGCGCCGAGATAGATCATCGCGGCGGAAAAATCGGCCGATCCCCGCATGGCCTTGCGGAATTGGTCGGCTGCCGGCTGTACTTTGTTGTCATTCAGGAGAGTCAGCCCTTTGAGAAAAGGACCAATCGATCCCTCCTTCGCCACCGACTCGGGCACATCGAGCCCTGCCAGGCCTGACGTCCTGGCGTGGTCGAGCACCTGCTTGACTGCCGCAGACGATGCATCCGGTCTTGCTGCCACGCGATCGAGGAACGGCGTGAGAATCTCCGGCGCAAGCACCTGGTCCATTGTGAAATGGGGAGCACCAGCGACCGGGAGCCGCACCGAGGAGGTCGCCGGCGCCGCCTTGGGCGCCGCAACAGTCGAGAACGCCGGAGGAGGCGGTGGCGCGGTGACAAGAGCTCGCGGTGCGCCAACGACAGAGATCCCGCGTCGCAGTTCACCGATTTCCTGGTCAGCCGACTTGATCCGTGCGCGGACGATGTATGAACCGGCCGGAAGCATGCGCATGTCCGCAACACCTTGCGCGATGATGGCACCATCTCGCGACCCTCGCGAGAGCGCCGCCGGTGTGCGCAACAGTGCCGGTCCATCAGCCGTCGATGCAATTTCAAACTCGACGTTCGTACCCTGGAGGCGCGAGATTTCTGCCTCGAGATCGAGCTCGAGCGCCAGCTTTTCATTCTGGCTGACCTTGTCGAGCGCGAGATAAGGAACGGATGCTCCGCCGGTCGGCACTCGCACGAACACCGGGCCTCTGACCGACAGTGATCCGAACTTCGCATCCAGGACATCGGTCTTGTGATCCACCGATCCGGTGCGTCCTGCGCTGTCCATGAGGGCAACGCGGACGATGTAGCTTCCCGGAGGCACGCCGATATTGGTCGAGAAGGGCAGCGTTTCTTCGGTGCCGTGCGCCAGCGGTATCTCGCCGCCGGCGATCTTCTTGCCGTCAATGTCGCTGACGAGTACGCGCAGCGTGACGTCACCAGGCTGGAGGCGCGAAGCCTCCCCGGTAATCACGAGCTTCAGGCGTTTCGGATCGTCGAAGTCGGTGGACAGATAATTCGTTACCCGAAGCGGAATTTCCGTGGCCACGACGGGACCTTCGACCGCCAGCCCAAAACGCGCCGCCCAGTCACGATCCTCATAGGTGTGGACGTCGAACGTCTCACGCGCACGCACGGTGAGTCCCGCACCTTTCACCTGCACTTTCATGCGCCGTTCTTTCGCGCCCGCGTCGGTCGGATCCTTCTCGATGGCGAGCCGGTAATACCCTGACATTTCGCGCGCGAGCCGCTCGAACGCCGCTTCGGCGCCGATTTCGGCGCGGTACGAACCCCCGCCGGTCATCGATGCCAGCGTTTCAAGCGGACCCGAGTGCAGATAACTATCCGCGAGCGGCGTTGACGTCATGACTCGGCGATCGGCCGAGAACGTGGTGGTCGGTACGTAAATCGAGAAAATGCGGGCGCCAACCGCCGCAGCGTCTGCGGCGACCGTCGACAACATCGAAATCTGATCCCGTTCATCCAGCGGCCATCCGCCCGAAATCAGAATGACCGTCTTGTCCCCTGGCACCTGTCCCAGCATCCCGAGGAACTGCCGCAGTGCGCTGATGCTGGCCTGCGACGTCATCATGGCACTGCGCCAGGTCGACTCTGCCTGCATTTGAATTTCGCGCGTGCACGAGCCCGTGCCGAAGCCTCCTGAAGTGCGGCCGCCAGCCCCACCACCACCACCACCACCGCCGCCGCCACCACCTCCGCCACCACCACCACCACCAC
>Ga0207701_10001032_pt1 | contig 29505 bp, 27 predicted proteins | sample KBSSwiSSwithPhiX_FD_184294 | JGI IMG/M metagenome (GOLD analysis project Ga0207701, IMG submission 184294) | Switchgrass rhizosphere bulk soil microbial communities from Kellogg Biological Station, Michigan, USA, with PhiX - S5 (SPAdes) (version 2) | ecosystem: Environmental > Terrestrial >... | reverse complement strand
CCGCAATGCCGGAGACGCCGCAACGTGGTTCATGCTGCCACCCGGTCGCGTCGTGGAACTGGGGTCGCAGGTCGTGCTCTAGCCGCGCCGATTTGCCCGACCGGTGGCGCCCTGGTGTCCGCACGGGCTCCGGTGTCACCTTGTCCCGCCGAGGCGTAGCATGCAGGCGTGACCGACAGCTCGCGGACGGCACATCCCTAGCTCCCGGCCACAGGTTTCCCGGCCTATTCCTTCTGGCGTTGGCCGGGGATACGGCAATTGAACGCAAGCGACCCAGGGGACAGAAAACATGAGCCCATTTGGACGCACTGCATTGTTCCTCGTGGCCGGGTTGATGGTGTCTTCGGCACTCGGCCAGAACTGCGGGTGGTCCCGCGTCGATCACATGGTCAGCTACGACGCGTCAGGCGCCTGGAATCCGAATACCTATCGCGGAATTGTCGGCGCGCTGACAGTGGCGGAGGTCGGGGGAGCCGTCTGGCAGGGCTCCGACACGCGCTTTGGCAAGACGATGTGGCAAGGCATCGACTCGGAGATCATTGGCGGTGTATCGGCGACCGCGGGCAAGTACATGTTCACGCGAACGCGCCCCACCGATGCCAACAATCCGTGCCTGTGGTTCCAGGGCGGCAGCAATTACAGCTTCCCCAGCGGGGAGGCCTCGGTTGCCGCCGCACTCGTCACGCCCTACGTGCTCGAATATGCGGGCGAGTATCCGGCAACGTACGCTCTGCTGTTGCTGCCTGCATATGTCGGCGCGGGGCGAATCAAGAACCAGGCGCACTGGCAAACCGATGTGCTGGCGGGCTGGCTGGTCGGCGGCGCGTCGGGGTGGTACGCGCACAGCCGGGAAGTTCCGATCATGATCCAGTTGTTGCCGCACGGATTCGAGATCGGCTACGGCGCGCAGTTCTAGCTCGTACGCATTTCCTTGGCGAGCGCCGGCAGCGCATGCAGGCGGCTGCTGCGTGGAACGCCCGCAAGCAGGTATTCCATCTGGTCGGACAGGATGCGCCGGTTGCGCAGGATGAAGTGCTCGTGGCGATTGGGCACGTAGGGCACGTAGAGCAGCGGCATGCTCGCCTGCTCGGGCGTCTGGCCGCCTTTCCTGATATTGCAGTGGCGGCACGCGGTGACCGTGTTGGTCCAGGTATCCCGTCCACCCCGTGACACGGGGATCACGTGGTCCCGCGACAGGTCGCGCGCCAGGTACCGCTTGCCGCAATAGGCACACAGCTGGCGGTCGCGCGCGAACAACATGGGATTGGTAAGGCCGGGGGCGTGCAGATGCGCACCGGCGCCTGTGCCTTTGATCGCCAGGATCGACTTGGTCGCGATGCGCGAGCGTTCGCCGTTGCGCTGCCAGCCGCCGCGGAACTCGCGGACTTCCTGTCCGAGCGACCACGCCACCATCTGCTTGGCGTGATAGGTGATCGCTTCCTCCAGCGCCACCCACGCCTGGGGAAGTCCCGCCATGTCTACGGTGAGTACCAGTGGTTCCATGAGCGATCGCGGAATCCGGCCAGCCGACAGTCCACACCCAGTTGGTTGAATTCCTTGGGAATATCCGTTAGCAAAGTACGTGCCCGTAAGTATGCACGACCTTGCGTGAGTTTGTCTTTACCCGGGGGAAAGCGGGACGGGCGACGCCAATTTCGCCACGGCCCCCGGCGGGTCGCCCCGCCGGGTTGCCGCGACTGCCAACCGCGCCCGCTGGAGGACGGGCGCGGCGGCGATCCCGCATTGTCGGTTAGGAGCGCCGCGCACAGCGCTCGGAATCGCCGTTACTGCAACCTGGAATCGTCGCCGATCCAGTGTCTTACTGCTGTTCGGCCGCATCGCGGACCGCCAGCGCCAGCAACGCACGCTGTTGGCTTTCCGCGGCGTCGACCGATTCCCCGGCCGACACGCGGACGATCAGTCCGTCCTTCAGCTGCCACCAGGTGCCCTCGCGCGGCGCCCGCAAGCGCACGCCTTCCCCGAGTCGGCACGGCAACTCCAATTCATCCCAGAGCCTAGTCATTTGGTGTGCCTCGTTCTCGTCAATTGTGGTGACACCAGGCAACAAAAAAAGCCCGGTACGATCGCACCGGGCCGGACTCTGGGCGGGAGATTGCGCGTCCCTAAGCAGCGCCTCCCGCGACAAAGATCCGGCCGCGATGCTTCCCGATGCCCCGGGATGCGAAGCCGTTAGACGGCTGGTCCCTGCGGACAAGCGTCACGGTTCTGCGCAGCCCGGTTCGGGCCATTGCGGTCATGTCGTCGAAATTGATCATGCGGTTCGCTTCTCCTTTCCTGCGTTGCTCGCGCGCAACATGCGCACGAGCAACGAAAACAGCCATCCTTGCCGGACGGCGGAACTTCACGAAGGAGAGCAAGGGACCTTCGGAGCGTTCCGCCTTGCAACCTGGCGGAATGTCTTCCGGTCAGGGTACTGCTACGTCGCCTTGTTGCTCACGTTCATGCCGGACGCGGCCGGCTGAATGCAAACAGCAAAAACCTGCGAATTCCGCATGCCGGCGCCTGCCAAAGAGCACGCGCCAGTGCCACGGACGCGAAGGTCCGGTGCGGCGGCTGTGGTCTTGTACTGTGCGTTCAGCATGGGTTTCGGGTGCGACGTTGCGCACGAAGTGGGCTAGTGATGCAATGGTAGTATTCACGGCGCGCGAACGCAAGGTTCGCACGCCAAAATCGATCGCATGATTGGCATAAATGCAACACACAGAATCTGGCGGGAACCTCATGCCCTTGTCAGCCCTCGGACGCGCGCAGTGACGCTGGGCGAACGCCTGAAGCTCGTAAGGGGCGCTACCAGCCAGAAAGCCTTCGCGGCCGAACTGGGGGTCCACGAGAACTCCGTGTCCAATGCCGAACGGCGCGATTCGGCGACGCAGGAGTACCTGCTGCGGATCGCGGAGTCGCGCCACATAAACCTGCACTGGCTGCTCACGGGCCGCGGGACAATGCGGCTGGACGAGGACGACGTCTCGCTGCTGCAGGAAAAGCTCAACGTCGCGCTGGTCGATGCGTTGCGCGTGGCCTATGGCTCCCGCTATTCCAGCGTGCCGCTGGACACGCGGGCGCGCGCGCTGCGCGCCGGCGCCGCATACCTTCGCGCGATCGGGGTAACCGACGCTACACTGCCCGATACCGAGGCGCTGGCGAAGCTGCTGCGCCTCACCATCGACGTCATGCGCGGCGCGGCCTGAAGGCGAAGCCTCGTCCACACGGGAGATTGTTTCCGATGTTTCACGGTCCGCTTAACATGCGCCTTCTGCGCCTCGGTTTCGTTCTGATTCTCTCCATAGCCGCGTCCGCTGCAAGAGCAGGCTTCGAGTCCTGGAGGATCGACGAGGTCTACTCCAACGCCGACGGTTCCCGGCAATTCATTGTGCTGAAGGAATCGTCGGGGTTGAACGGCATGAACACGCTCGCCGGGCGCACGCTGACGGCGAGTCATGCCGGCGTCACCAAGACCTACACGTTCGCACTCGACTTGCCGACGATGCTCACGGCGAGCGCGCGCGTGCTGATCGCCACGCAGGGCGTCGCGGCCAGCGGCCTCGTCACCCCGGACTACGTGATTCCCGACCGCTTCATCCCAACCGATGGCGGGACGCTGAATTTTGCGAACGTCGATTCGTTTGGCTATCCGGGGTTGCCGACCGACGGCGTCAACGCGCTGTTCGTGTCCACGCTCCCGGGTCCGAACACCGGACCGAACATCGCAACCAATTTTGCTGGTGTCGCCGCGTCGCTGCCCGTCACCACGGTCAGCGTCGTCGAGTTCTATAACCCGGCACTCGATCACTACTTCATCAGCCCGCTCGCGCCGGACATCGATGCGCTGGATAGAGGAGTCTTCGCTGGCTGGGCGCGCACCGGATTCACGTTCAATGCGTTCCCCAGCCAGGCGAGCGGCGGCCCCGGTGTCAATCCGGCGTGCCGCTTTTTCATTCCGCCGGAGCACGGCAATTCGCATTTCTTCTCCGCATCGCCGGCGGACTGCACGTTCATCCTGGGCCAGATTGGTACGAACCCCAGTTTCAGCGGCTATATCTACGAGACGCCGAACGCCTTCTATATCGCACTGGCGAATACGACAACCGGCGCGTGCCCGGCTGGCACGATCCCGGTCTATCGCCTCTGGAACCAGCGCTTCGACTCCAACCACCGCTTCACGATCGACCCGGTTATCAAGGATCAGATGATCGCGCGCGGTTACGCCGTCGAGGGATACGGGGCTCCGAACGTCAACATGTGCGCCAGCGGCGCCGGCCAGCCCGATCCGCAATTCACGGCCTCCGCGGCATCGCCATTTGTTCCCGGTTGCGACGGCGTTGTGGCCACAGGAACGTTGTACGCGAATTCCGAGGTCGAACCGATGCTCGCCATCAATCCTGTCGACTCCAACAACCTGATCGGCGTGTGGCAACAGGACCGCTGGTCTGACGGCGGCGCGCGTGGCCTCATGACCGGCCATTCGCACGATGGAGGGCGGACCTGGGCGCGCACGGCGGCCAGGTTTTCGCGCTGCACCGGTGGCAACGCGGCAAACGGCGGCGACTATGAGCGCGCCACCGATCCATGGGTGTCGTTCGGCCCCGATGGCACCGCGTACCAGATTTCGGTTTCGTTCAGCGGCGAGGAAAATCAACCGGGCTCGTCGAGCGCCGTGCTGGCGAGCCGGTCGCAGGACGGCGGCAGAACGTGGAGCGATCCGGCCACGCTGATCCGCGACGGCCCGGTGGCCTTCAACGACAAGGAAGCGATCACCGCGGACCCGACCGACGCGCGCTATGCCTATGCAACATGGGATCGGCTCGCCGACAACGGTGGCCCGAGTTACCTCGCGCGCACGACGGACGGCGGCGCGAGTTGGGAACCCGCGCGGGCGATTTTCGATCCCGGCGCCGGCAGGCAGACGCTCAACAACCAGATCGTCGTGCTGCCCGATGGCACGCTGGTCAATTTCATGACGCTGTTCGATCCCGATCCGAAACTGGCGGTCATTCGTTCCGGCGACAAGGGCCTCTCGTGGTCCGCGCCGATCGTCATCGCGCAGGCGCTGGCTCTCGGCGTGCGGGATCCCGAACGCGGCACGGACGTGCGCGACAGCGCAGCACTGGCTTCCATCGCCGTGGGCAAGAATGGCACGCTGGCCGTGACGTGGCAGGATTCGCGGTTCTCCTCCGGCACTCGCGACGGCATCGCGTTTTCCCGCTCGACCGACGGCGGCCTCACCTGGTCATTTCCGGTGCGCGTCAATTCGGTTGCGGGTGTGCCGGCGTTCTCGCCAACGGTGGCCATCCGAGACGATGGAACCTTCGGCATCACCTATTACGATTTCCGCAACAACACGTCCGACCCCTCGATGCTGCAGACCGACCTTTGGCTGGCGCAGTCCGCCGATGGCATGACCTGGCGCGAGAGTCATGTGACCGGACCGGTCGATCTGTCCATCGCGCCCAACGCGCAAGGGCTCTTCCTCGGCGATTACCACGCACTGGCCAGCATCGGAACGACGTTCGTGCCGTTCTATGTCAAGACCAACAACGGCGATCTGGCCAATCGCACCGACGTCTTCGCGGGGCGAGTGAGTTCGGCAGGAACATCGGTGAAATCCGCGGCCGGGAACACGTCGGTTGAAGCAGCGACGTGGATTGCGGAAGCGGCGGCGCCGTGGGTTCCAGCGCCTGACGTGCAGCAGCGCTTGAGGTCGACCACGCAACGCGTCCTCGAGGTCCGCCGGTTAGGGCACGGCGGCATCGTTCCCGGCACGACGGAGTAACCCGCGCAACTGACCGCGCCGACTACAGCGCCATCGCCACCTGCGTTCCCTGCTCGATGGCGCGTTTGGCGTCGAGTTCCACGGCGACGTCGGCGCCACCGATCAGCTGGTGCGGGATCCTCGCGGCCACGAGTCCGGCAACCAGCTCGCGCTGCGGCTCTTGTCCGGCGCAGATGACGACGGTATCGACGTCGAGCAACTCAGGATGACCGTCTGCCGTGATGGAAAGACCACCACTGTCGATCCGGTTGTATTGCACGCCGGAGATCATTACCACACCGCGCTTCTTGAGCAATGCACGGCGTATCCAGCCGGTAGTCTTGGCGAGGCCGGCGCCGACTTTCTGGTCCTTTCGCTGTAACAGCCACAACCGGCGCGGTGACGCGTGGTCTTCCGCATCCTTGAGGCCTCCACGCTGCGCGAAGGTCCGGTCGATGCCCCATTCATCGCGAAAGGCGACGACGGCCGGATCATCGTCACGGCCGACGCTCTTGTGGCCATCCGGCGGCGCGTCGCCGGCGGTGAGGAACTCGCCGACGTCGAAACCGATGCCGCCCGCGCCGATGATCGCCACGCGGCGGCCCGCTTGCCGGCGGCCGTCGACGATCTCGGCGTAGTTCGCCACCTTGGGATGGTCGATGCCGGGAATCGGCGGAATGCGTGGCACGATGCCGGTAGCGACGATCACGTGCTCATAGTCGCGCAGGTGGTCCGCGGAAACGCGGCGGTTCAACTCGACGCGCACGCCCAACTGTCGCAGGCGGGTGCGGAAGTACCGGAGCGTTTCCGCGAATTCTTCTTTCCCGGGTATCCGGCGCGCCAGGTTGAACTGGCCGCCGATTTCCGCCGCCGCCTCGAACAACGTCACGTAGTGTCCGCGCGCCGCGGCTGTCGTGGCGCAGGCGAGTCCTGCCGGCCCCGCGCCAACCACCGCTATCCTTTGTGGCCGCGAGGCCGGCTGCAATTTCATCTCGGTTTCGCGGCACGCGAACGGGTTGACCAAGCACGAGGCCAGCTGCCGGGCGAAGATGTGATCGAGGCACGCCTGGTTGCAGCCGATGCAGGTATTGATCTCGTCCGCGCGATTCGCGGCGGCCTTGTTCACGAACTCCGGGTCGGCGAGGAACGGCCTCGCCATCGATACCATGTCGGCGTCGCCGCGCGCGAGAATCGCCTCGCCGGTCGCCGGGTCGTTGATCCGATTGGTCGTGATCAGCGGGAGGCTGACCGACCCTTTCAGCCGGCGGGTCACCCACGCGAACGCCGCCCGCGGCACCATCGTGCCGATCGTGGGAATGCGTGCCTCGTGCCAGCCGATGCCGGTATTGATGATCGACGCGCCCGCGGCCTCGACCACCTGCGCCAGCTGCACCACTTCATCCCAGTTGCTGCCGCCATCCACGAGGTCGAGCATGGACAAGCGGTAGATGATGATGAATTCCTTGCCGACCGCGTCGCGCGTGCGCCGGACGATCTCCACGGGGAAGCGGATGCGATGCTCGAACGAGCCTCCCCACTCGTCATTGCGATGGTTGGTCTGCGGCGCCACGAACTGGTTGATGAGATAGCCCTCGGACCCCATGATTTCCACGCCGTCGTAGCCTGCGCGTTGTGCCAACTGCGCGCAGCGCACGTAGTCGGAGATCGTCTTGCGCACCCCCCAACTGGTGAGGCCGCGCGCGCGGAACGGACTGATCGGCGAACGCGACGGCGACGGCGCGACCGCCAGCGGGTGATAGGCGTAGCGACCCGCATGCAGGATCTGCAGCGCGATCTTTCCACCGGCGCGGTGCACCGCGTCGGTAACGGTCCGGTGTTTGGCGACCTGCCACGCGAACGACAGCTGCGACGCCCGCGGCTCCAGGCGCCCGGAGAGGTTCGGCGCGATCCCGCCGGTCACGATCAGCGCCACGCCGCCGCGGGCACGCGTCGCGTAGAACTCGGCCATTTTCGCGAAGCCGTTGGATTCCTCTTCCAATCCTGTGTGCATCGAGCCCATCAGCACACGATTCTTGAGCGTGGTGAAGCCCAGGTCGAGAGGCGCCAGCAAGTGGGGATAGGCGGACATGGAATCAGGAATGAGTTTGGAAACGCCGGTGGTACGCTTGGATAGTTTAAGCGACAGGCGCCGTTGGCGGCTTGATTGCGGGCAGAATGCCGCCTTTGCGGTCGCGCTTCCAATAAGCGGTACGACCGGCCACCGAAGTCCACCCTTGCGATCGACGATATGTCCTCAGATTCCGCGTACTGCTCGCTGACCGAACTCTCCCGCCGCCTCGATGCGGGCGAAACCACGTCGCAGGACATCGTTGCCGGTTGCCTGGCGCGCATCGACGCGCTCGACGGCAGGCTGCACGCGTTCATCGATGTCTATCGCGACGACGCGCTGGCGATGGCACGCGCGGCCGATCAGGAACGCAAAGGAGGCAAGCCGCGCGGACCGCTGCACGGCCTGCCGATCGCGCTCAAGGACCTCGTTCATTTCGAAGGCAAGCAGACCACGGCCGGGTCGAAGAGCTGGCTGGGTCGCATTTCCGACCACACCGCCACCGCGCTCACAAAGTTGCTGGCGGCGGGGATGATTCCGCTCGGCAAGACGCACATGGTCGAATTCGCATTCGGCGGCTGGGGGCGCAACCAGCCCATGGGCGCGCCGCGGAATCCGTGGGACATGGCGACGCATCGTGTGGCTGGTGGATCCAGCAGCGGATCCGCCGTCGCCGTCGCGGCGGGATTGGCGCCGGCGGCCATCGGTTCGGATACCGGCGGATCGATCCGCATTCCCGCGTCGCTGTGCGGCCTCACCGGCCTCAAGTCCACCTACGGTCTCATCAGTCTCCACGGCGCTGTGCCGCTGTCGACCACGCTGGACTCGCTGGGTCCGCTCACGCACACGGTCGAAGACGCGGCCATGCTCACCGCGGCGATGGCCGGACCCGACGCGTTCGACCCGGCGACGCTTGGCGCGCCGCGCTTCGACATCGCGGCCGCGCTGGGCGGCGACCCGGACGTGCGCGGCATGCGCATCACCGCGCTGGCGGACGAACAATTCACCACCGATGTCATTCCCGAAATTCGCGTGAGGCACCGCGAGATGATCGCGCTGTTGCGCAACCTGGGCGCCGTTGTCGAAGAGGCCCGCTTTCCATTCGACTTCGAGGACCTGATGGTGCGCAACGGAAGGCTCATCGCGACAGAGGCCTACGCCTTTCATCGCGGCTATGTCGAGGACGAGACGCTTCCGCTGGACCCCTGGGTGCGCAAGCGCCTGCTGGGAGGAAAGTCGCGAAGCGCTGCCGATTACATCGACGATCTTGGCTACAAGCGGCGCGCGAGTGCCACTTTCGCTGACTGGATGCGCGGTCGCGACGCGCTGCTGACGCCTACGCTCCCGATCGTCGCAACGCCGGTCGCCGACGTGGACGAGGAAGCCACGCCGCTGGCGACCTACACCCGCGTCGCCAATTACCTGGGCGCCTGCGCGCTATCGCTGCCGGTCGAACCGGACGCGAAAGGTCTGCCGATCGGCATGCAATTCATCGGTGCCCCGTTCGCTGAGGCCACGCTGGTCCGGATCGGACGCGCCGTGCAGCGGGCAACGGCGTGGCATCGTCGCCATCCGCCGATCTGACCCGTCCTCGATTGATCCCCTGGCGGCACCGCGACCGCGTTCAGGCCGCGCGCCGTGCTTCCGCCTCGATTTTAAGCTTGGCCTGCGCATCGCGCAGAGCCGTGCGCAATCCTTCTTCCACGACCGGGTGGTAGAAAGGCATCTCGAGCATCTGCGCAACGGTCAGCTTCATCTGCAAGCCCCACGCGAGCAGGTGCCCGATATGCTCGGCATCGGGCCCAATCATCTCCGCCCCCAGGAACAGACCGCTGTCGCGTTCGGCGTAGACGTGGAGCAAGCCCTTGTTGCGCAGCATGACCCGCGAGCGCCCCTGATTCGCGAACGACACCTCGCCGACGACATGCGAAGTATCGCGCAGGTGCGTCCAGCCTCCGCCGACGATGGCAATCTGCGGATCCGTGAACACGACGCTCAGCAATGCCCGGCGCAGGCCGGGGCGCACGCTGGGGAATTTCGCGGCGTTTTCACCTGCGATGCGACCCTCGTCGGCAGCTTCATGCAGCAGTGGAACGTCGTTGTTCACGTCGCCGGCAATGAACACCGACGAGTTGCCGCAACGCAGCGTGCTCCGGTCGAACAGCGGTACGCCGCGCGCGTCGGTGGCGAGCGTTGTCTGCGCGAGACCCAGGCCTGCCACGTTGGCGGTACGGCCGGTGGCTGCAAGCAAGTAGTCGAAGCGCTCGGCCTGCACTGAACCGTCCAACGCGCGATAGTGGACGAGGACGCTGTCGCCGTCGCGGCTTACTTCCGCATGCGCGTCGGTGTCGAGATAGAACTCTGCGCCGAAGACGTCCCTGGCTTCGCGCAACAACACCGGATCCGACAGCGGACCGACGCCGCCGCCGCGGCCGAATACCTTGACGCGCACACCCAGCCGGTGCAACGCCTGCCCGAGTTCGAGGCCGATGACGCCCGGGCCGAACACCGCCACGCTTCCGGGAAGATCGGGAAGTTCGAACACTTCCTCGTTGGTGATCAGCCGGTCGCCAAGTGCTTTCCACGCTACCGGATAGGCGGTCGACGAACCCGTCGCGATGACGATGGACGACGCGTGGACGATGATTCCGCCGTCGACAGCCAGCGTGTGATCGTCCACGAATCGCGCATAGCCGCGCACCTTGTCGCCGTCGGGAATCTCGTCCACGCCGCGCGTGACGAAGCCCACGAAACGATCGCGCTCGCTGCGCACACGGGCCATGACGGCCTTGCCGTCGACGTGAACGCGCCCTTCCAGCTTGAGACCGAATCCGGGGAAACGATCCACCGCGTGCGCAGCCTCGGCCGGCGAAATCAGCAGCTTGCTGGGCATGCAACCAACCCGGGCGCAGGTCGTGCCATAGGGTCCGCCTTCGATGAGCAGCGTGCGCGCACCGGCTGCCTTGGAGGCGCGATACGCCGCCAGACCGGCCGTGCCGGCGCCGATCACCGCTACATCCACGCGCAGTTCGCTAGGTACCCTCGGGTCCGGATTCGTCATCGCTGTGCTTTCAATGTGCGTGGGCGGAAGGCGCCCCCGTCTCTTAGGAGCCGCCTCCACCCATTTCAAGTTGCGCCGCGCGTTGTTACGCCGCCTTGCGGAGAAAGGCTTCGATTGCCTCCGAACCGCCGATCAGCCGGCCGTTGATGAAGACCTGCGGCACCGTGCCGGCGCCGGCAATCGCACCCAACGCCTTGGTACGGATCGAGTGCGTGAGCGGCACCTCGACGAACTTGTATCCGGCTTCCGTCAACTGGCGCTTGGCCTTGGCGCAGAATGCGCAGCCTTCGCGCGTGAGGATCGCGACCTGGTCAGGCTTCTTGGCTCCGGGATTCAGGTACTTGAGCATCGTGTCGGCATCGGACACCTTGAACGGATCGCCCGGCTCCTGCGGCTCGAGAAACTGCTTCTCGATCTTGCCGTCGCGCACGAGCATCGAATATCGCCACGAGCGCTTGCCGAAGTTCAGGTCCGTCTTGTCGACCAGGAGGCCCATCTTTTCGGTGAATTCGCCGTTGCCGTCGGGCAGCAGGAAGATATTCTCCGCTTCCTGGTCCTTGCCCCATTCTTCCATGACGAACGGGTCGTTGACCGAAATGCAGACGATCGAGTCGATACCCTGTTCGGCGAAGACCGGCGCCAGTTCGTTGAAGCGCGGCAGGTGCGTGGACGAACAGGTCGGCGTGAACGCGCCGGGCAGCGAGAATACGACGACGTTCTTGCCGGCGAAGATGTCGGCGCTGGTCACCGTGGCCCATTCGCCATTGCGGCGCAGGCGAAAGGTGACGTCGGGAACGGATTGGCCTTCACGGAGGGGCAGTCTGGCTTGGGACATGGTGCGTATTCCTTGTCGGTTGATGATGACCACATCATCGGGGAGGACGGCCCATAAATCAATTTTTATATTTAGATGATCTCGATAACCTTGGACTATGTATGCTCGAGGTCAGTCAAAAAGCGAGCCCGTCGGCTGTTCCTGCGGCACCGCCAGCGTGACCGCGTCGTCCTCCGGCGTCAGTGCGCTGGCGCGCACGCCGAGCAGGCGGATCCGCCGGTCCAACGGAACACGCTTCAGGCACTCGCCGGCGACGCGCCTGATGGTCTGTGCGTCGCGCGTCGGCGGGTCGATCGTCTGGTCGCGGGTGACCGTCTTGAAGTTGTCGAAACGCAGCTTCAGGCCGATGGTGCGGCCGACATAGCCTTTGCGGCGCAGGTCGTCGCTCACCCCCGCGCAAAGCTCGGTGAAGACACGCGAAAGCTGGTCGCGATCGCGCGTCGCGGAAAGGTCGCGCTCGAACGTGGTTTCGCGGCTGATCGATTTTGTCTCGCTGTGGGTGATCACCGGTCGCTCGTCGCGGCCATGCGCCACCTCGTGCAGCCAGGCGCCGTAGTTGGCGCCGAATTTCTCGACCAGCCATTGCGGGTCGGCAAGTGCCAGTTCGCCGATGGTCCGGATTCCCAGCGCTTCCAGCTTGGCGCTGCTCTTGGGCCCGATGCCATTGATCTTGCGCGCGAGCAGCGGCCAGATGCGCGTCGGCAGGTCGGCAGGTGTCAGCAACGTCAGCCCGTCGGGCTTGTCCAGGTCCGACGAGATCTTTGCGAGGAGCTTGTTGGGTGCCACGCCGATCGAACACGACAAGCCGGTCGCGGCGCGCACGGCATCCTTGATGGCTTGTGCAACGGCGCGCGCTCGCCGCCACGGATCCGGTGAGGGTTCGCGGGCAGCCAGTCCCTGAAAGGGCGTCTCCACTTCGGAGAGGTCGATATAGATCTCATCGATCCCCCGGTCCTCGATCCGCGTCGCCAACGTGCGCACAGCCGCCTTGAACAGCCGCGAATAAGTGCGATAACTGTCGAAGTCCGTCGGCAACAGCACCACGTCCGGCGCGATCGCACCAGCCTTCATCAGCCCCAGCGCCGAATGCAGACCAAGCGCGCGCGCCTCGTAGGTTGCCGTCATCACTACGCCCCGGCCCGTGTAGTCGCGCAATGTGGCGAATTTCCGGACCACGGCACCGGTGACCGGATCAGGCGTCTCGACGGGCTGATGCCGGCTGCCGCCGCCGATGACCATGGGCCTGCCGCGCAATTCCGGATAACGCAGCAATGCCACCGACGCGTAGAAGGCGTCCATGTCGAGATGAGCGATCAAACGGGGGGCGCCGGGCATGGAAGGTGCAGGTTACACCGCGTTGCCGCACGCTCGCCGTGGCAAATGGGCCGCCGTGCGGACGCGGCCTGGGATCGTCCCGGACGTATAATGGCGGCCTTCCAAGAACCGCGCATTCGGTTGCGTTTCCGCCATGAAATTCACTCTGTCCGCTGCCCTTTGCATCGCATCCCCGTGGCTGCTCGTCGCATGTTCGAAGGCGCCCGAACCCGCTGCTCCGCCAGTGGCGCCGACGAAGGCCGCCGCAGCCCATGCCGAGCAGGGCGTTGCGTGGCAAACCGGTGACGTCGATGCCGTTTTCGCGGCCGCCAAGGCCACGAAGATGCCGGTCTTCCTGTACTGGGGCGCGAAGTGGTGCCCGCCGTGCAACCAGGTCAAGGCGACGATCTTCAATCGCCAGGACTTCATCGAACGATCGCGCCATTTCGCGCCCGTCTATGTCGACGGCGACACGGCAAGCGCGCAGCGGCTTGCGTCGCGCTTCAAGGTCAGCGGCTATCCCACGATGATCCTGTTCACGCCCGACGGGAAGGAAATTACGCGCCTTCCCGGGGAAGTCGACGCCGACCAGTACATGCGCGTCCTGAACATGGGCATGAATGGCGCCCGTCCTGTCCGCGAAACCCTGGCCGCCGCGCTTTCCGGCGACGGCGCAGCCAAGACGCAGCTCACGCCGGAAGACTGGCGCATGCTGTCCTTCTATTCATGGGACACCGATGACGCACAGCTGGTCGCGAAGGACGACGTCGCGGCCGCGCTGCAAAAGCTTGCCAGCGCGTGTCCCGCCGATCAAGCCGATTCCGCGACGCGCCTTGCGCTGAAGTCCGTGGTGGCCGTCGCGACCGCCAAGGATGCGAAACCGCGCGACGACGCGGCCGCCGCGGCGCTCATCGGCAAAGTGCTTGCCGACAACCAGGCGGCACGTGCCAATTTCGACATCCTGACCAACTACGCGAGTCAGCTCGCCAGCCACGTAACGCTGGAGAAAACTCCTGCGCGCGCGAAATTGATCGCCAGTTGGGATGCGGCGCTGGCGAAGCTCGCCGGCGACGCGACGCTGTCCACGGCGGACCGGCTCACCGCCGTCACGGCGCAGGCGCAACTGGCGCAGGTCGACCTCGGCAAGAATCCAATGCCGGAAGCGGTGCAACGCAACGTGCGCGAACAGGTCGCGCGTGCCGACCGTGAAACGACCGACCCGTACGCGCGCGAGGCGGTGATCAGCACCGCGGCCGACGCGCTCGAAGAGGCCGGGTTGATGACGGAGTCCGATGCGTTGCTGACGCGCGAACTCACACGGTCGCAAACGCCGTATTACTACATGCTGGGACTCGCGGCCAACGCCAAGAAGCGCGGCGACAAGGCCGCCGCGCTCGACTGGTACGAGAAGGCCTACGCCGCCGCCGACGGCCCGGCCACGCGCCTGCAATGGGGGGCAGGGTACGTCAGCGCGCTGGTCGACCTCGCGCCGCAGGACGCGCGCCGCATCGAGGCCGCAGCGTCCCGCGTGATCGGCGAGCTTGAGGCGAAGCCCGACACGTTCTTCGGACGCAACCAGAAATCGCTCGAGCGCATCGGCAAGAGGCTGACCGCCTGGAACAAGGACAACACGCATGGCGATTCGCTGCAGCGCATTCGTGCGCAGATGACGGAGGTCTGCGCGCGGCTGCCGGCCGGCGATCCCGCGCGCGCCGAGTGCGGCAGCGCGCTGCAGCCCGCCGCAGCGGCGAAGGCCTGACACCGGGTTCCGCCCACGGCGCGTCGCCGGCGTCCGATCCGCCCGTTCGGGAGCCTCCATGCACGCCGCGACCCTGGTCGACGCGCTCAAGCGACTGCTCAAGGGCAAGGGGATCACCTACGCGACGGTGGCGCAGGGTTTGGACATTTCCGAGGGAAGCGTCAAGCGGATGTTTTCGCGCCGCGATTTCACGCTGCAGCGCCTGGAGGAAGTCTGTCGCATCGCCGGCATCGACCTGGCCGACCTGTCGCGCGCCGTTGCCACCGAGTATGCGGGCATGGCGCATCTCACCGTTGAGCAGGAAGAGGAGATCGTGTCCGACCCGACACTGCTACTGGTCGCGCTTTGCGCAGTGGGCAACTGGACGGTCGAGCAGATCATCGAGACCTACCACCTGACGCTGGCCGAATGCATCGAATGTCTTACCCGGCTCGATCGGCGCCGCATCATCGACCTGTCGCCCGGCAACCGGATACGGCCATTGATCAGCCGCACGTTTTCCTGGCTGCCCGACGGTCCGATTCAGCGCTATTTCCGCTCCCGCGTCGAAGCGGAGTACCTGAGCGGAAAATTCGACGGCCGCGGCGAATTCTTTCTGTTCGTGAGCGGCATGCTGTCGCCGCAGTCCACGACGGACCTCATCGTGCGTTTGCGCAGGACCGCGCGCGAATTCGAGGAGCTCCACCGCGACGATCGCGGGCTCCCGATCTCAGAGCGCCATGGAACGAGCCTGCTGCTTGCCGTCCGGCCGTGGGAGCCGCGGGCGTTTCGCGCGTTGCGCCGCGCCGGCGAAGGTGCCACGCCCACGGGTCCGCTGGCGTTTCCGCAGCTCGGAACGGCCCCTCATCAACCCAAGCGGCGGCGCGCAAAAACGTAGCGCCTGCCGACACCGGCCGTAGCGACGGACGCCACTTTTCCCAGCGTGCTGGACGCGCGGCACGCGGCGCTGGATCGTGCTCGCGCGGGTCACTTGCCCGCATTCAGGAGAAATTCTCCATGAGTACTTCCAGGCGTGTGGTCGTCGCCGGTTCCTTCGCCGCGCTCGCGCTGTCCGGGTGCATGGTCGTTCCGATTGCCGCCGATGGCTCGCCGGTCTATCCCACCATTGCCGCGGGCCCGTATCGCACCCCGGCATACGCAACGGCGCCGGCCACCGCCGCCGTACCCAGCGCGCCGGTACCGAATGTGCTGCAGGCGCGTTTGTACCCTTCAAATGAAATCGCCTCGCGCACTGGCATGCTCGCTGGCACCGTCACCAACATGATGACGGGCAAGGGACAGTTCCAACTCGACCTGGCCGGCGAACTCTTGAGCGGCGAAGCAACGCGGGTTCCCGGCAACGAGCGGGCAGGCGTGGCGTCCGCGTACGGATCCCGCGGCACGTATATGAATTGCGAATACAGGATGACGACCCCTTACCAGGGCACGGGCACGTGCAAGGTTTCCACCGGCGCCCAGTACCAAGTCCACATCGGCGTCTGACGTTCACGGCAACAGGCACCGTCCGGAAAGCGGCACACCGGACGCGTGCTGTTGTACTCTTATGCCATGTTTCGCGTCACACTTTTCGTCGTCGTCATCGTCGGCGCACTCGCCGCGTTCATCTGGTCCAGCGACCGCATTACACTGGAAGGCGAACGCACGATCTACACCGTCATCTGCGAACGGGGCGTGTGGGAGGGCCTGCGCTGCTCCGGGCGCATCGCGGCCGGCGAGCGCCACCGGTTCCGCTCCAGCCGCAGCCGCAATGAAGTGGTGTACTGGATTGCGGGTTCGCCCAATGCGTCCGGAAAATACACCGATTGCAACGTCACCGACCGCGACCTGTGGTCGTGCAAGCCGCACCCCGGCGAGCAGCCGTCCATCACGCACGAACTGTCCGACGGCCGGCCGGTGCATAGCGCCCCGGCAGATGATCTGCCATTCCACGCCGTGACCAAATGGAAATGGTGGGCGCTGCGCATGGGAATCCCGGGATTCAGCAAGGCGGATTACAGCAACACGATCGACGCGCACAAGCCCAAATTGCGGCCGCTGGACACGCCGGCCAAGTGACCGTGGCGATCGCCACGAACAACGCGCGCGCCTCACATGACTGACGCCTCGCCCAACCTGGCGGTACTTTTCGCCGACGTCAGCGGCAGCACCAAGCTGTATGAGTCGCTGGGCGACAACGAAGCGCTGGCGACCATCGGACGTTGTGTCGCGCTGATGAGTTCCGTGTGCGTCGAGCACGGCGGTCGCGTGGTCAAAACCATAGGCGACGAGGTCATGGCGGTGTTCGCGTCCGCCGACAAGGCAGCCCAAGCCGCGGCGGAAATGCAGACGCGCGTTTCCGAACAGGCACCCGTCGGCGGCTCGCGCCTCGCGATCCGCGTCGGCTTTCACCTCGGGCCGGCGATCGAAACCTCGGGCGATGTCTTCGGCGACTCCGTCAATGTCGCCTCCCGGATGGCGGCGCTGGCCAAGCGCGAACAGATCATCCTGTCGTCGCACACCGCCGCCGCGTTGGCGCCGTGGTTGCGCGCGCGCGTCCGCGAAGTCGACACGCTGTCGGTCAAGGGCAAGACTCAGGACATCGGCATCTTCGAGCTGATCTGGCAGGACTCCGACGCGGACCTGACTGCGGTCGCGACGCGCTGGAAGCCGCTTCCCGCGCGCATCGTGCTGCGTCATGGCGCGACGGAACGCATTCTCGACGAATCCGCCACGACGATCACGCTGGGCCGCGATGCCCAGAACGACATCGTGATCGCCGATCGCAAGGCGTCCCGGCTGCACGCCCGCGTTGAACGCCGCCGCGACAAGTTCGTCATCGTCGACCAGAGTTCGAACGGCACCTATGTCACCGTCGACGGGGAACCAGAGATCATGTTGCGGCGCGAGGAGCTGATGCTGCGTGGACGCGGCCGCGTGGCCTTCGGGCACGCCCATGCCGACGACCCCGTGGAGTTTCTCGCATTCTCCTGCGTGGATTGAGGGGGCCGCGCAAGGTCGATATCGCATCGCTTGGTATAATGCCAATCGCGACGTGACCCGAATCAGCCGCCCGCCACTTTCGGCCGGCGGCTTTGTTTTGGCCGAGTCGCCTTTGCGATGAACCAAACCTCCTTCCCTGCCGACCTCGTCCGCGACGTTGCCCGTCGCCGCACTTTCGCGATCATCTCGCACCCGGACGCCGGCAAGACAACGCTGACGGAAAAGCTGTTGCTGTTCGGCGGCGCGATCCTGATGGCGGGAACGGTCAAGGCGCGCAAGAGTTCGCGTCACGCCACGTCCGACTGGATGGAGGTAGAGAAGCAGCGCGGCATTTCCGTCACCAGCTCGGTGATGCAGTTCGATTATGCCGGCCACACGATCAACCTGCTCGACACTCCAGGGCACCAGGACTTTTCCGAGGACACTTATCGCGTGCTCACGGCCGTCGACGCTGCCGTCATGGTCATCGACGCGGCGAAAGGCGTGGAGGAGCAGACGATCAAGCTGCTCAACGTGTGCCGCATGCGCAACACGCCGATCATCACGTTCGTGAACAAGATGGACCGCGAGGTGCGCGAGCCGGTCGCGCTGCTCGAGGAAATCGAGTCGGTGCTGAAGATCGATTGCGCGCCAGTCAGCTGGCCCATCGGCATGGGCAAGGCCTTCCGCGGAGTGTTCGACCTGCTGCAGGATCGGCTCGTGCGCTTCACGCCGGGCGAGGAACGGCGCACCGCGTCCGAAGACAGCGAGCTGATCACGGGAATCGCCAATCCGCGCCTCGACGCTCTGTTTCCGCAGGAAACTGCGGCGCTGCGGCACGACATCGATTTGATTCGCAGCGCCAGTTCGCCGTTCGATCTGGACGAGTTCCTGGCCGGCCGGCAGACGCCGGTGTTCTTCGGCTCAGGCATCAACAACTTCGGCGTGCAGGAAATCCTGCAGGCGCTGGTCGAATGGGCGCCGCCGCCGCAGCCGCGGGACGGCGGCGAGCGCATCGTGCATCCGGCGGAAGCGCCGTTCACGGGTTTCGTGTTCAAGATCCAGGCGAACATGGACCCCAAGCACCGCGACCGCATCGCTTTTTTCCGCGTGTGTTCCGGCCGCTATACGCCGGCAATGAAGGTGCAGCACCAGCGCATAGGACGCGAGATGAAGCTCGGCAACGTCATGACCTTCATGGCCAACGAGCGCGTGGCGAGCCAGGATGCCGTGGCAGGCGACATCATCGGCATCCACAACCACGGACAACTGCAGATCGGCGACACGCTCACCGAAGGCGAGTCGCTCGGCTTCAAAGGCATTCCGTATTTCGCGCCGGAAATGTTCCGTGTGGCGCGGCCGCGCGACCCGTTCAAGGCGAAGCAGCTGCAAAAGGGCTTGCAGCAGCTGGGAGAGGAAGGCGCGATCCAGGTGTTCGAGACGGTGTCGAGCAAGACGCTGCTGCTGGGCGCGGTCGGGCAACTGCAATTCGAGGTGGTCGCGGCGCGCCTCGCCAGCGAATACAAGGTCGATGCGCTCTACGACGACGCCGGCATTGCGACCGCCCGTTGGCTCACCTATCCTGACGAGACGACGCGGCGCGATTTCGAGCGCGACCGCGCCGCATCTCTGGCGACCGACGTCGACGACAATCCCGTGTACCTGGCCACCAACCGTTTCAACCTGCAGGCAGCGATGGAACGCTGGCCCAAGGTCGGCTTCCACACGACGCGCGAACACGGGCAGCGGCTCGCGCACGCATAAGGCCGGAAGCGCAGTCACACCATGTCCACGCACGGTGCTGGCATCGCCGATAGTTTCGACCTGGCCACGCTCGCGCCGGATTTCTTCGCCAATCCGTATCCGACTTATCGCGCGCTGCGCGAGCACGCGCCGGTCAAGGCGATGCCGGACGGCTCGTGGTTTCTCACGCGCTACGACGACATCCTTCCCGTCTACCGCGACCCGAAGGTCTTCAGTTCCGACAAGAAGAAGGAATTCGGGCCGAAATACGGACCGTCGCCGCTGCTCGAGCACCACACGACGAGCCTGGTATTCAACGATCCGCCGCTGCACACGCGCGTGCGCCGGCTGATCCTGGGGGCGCTGTCGCAACGCCACATCGCGGCAATGGAGCCGGGACTGCAAACGCTGGTCGACGCGCTGCTCGCCGCGATGGAGCGCAAGGGGCAAGTCGATCTCATCGAGGATTTCGCGGCGTCGATCCCGATCGAGATCATCGGCAACCTGCTGGGCGTGCCGCACGCCGAGCGCGGGCCGCTGCGGTCTTGGTCGCTGGCGATCCTCGGCGCGCTGGAACCGGTGCTCACGCCGGAGCGCGCGGCGTCCGGCAACGCCGCCGTGCGCGAAATGGTGGCCTACTTAGGCGCACTGGCAAACGATCGCCGCCTGCATCCTCGCGATCCGGAGACCGACGTCCTCACGCGGCTGATCCAGGGCGAACATGGAAGAGCGGATGAGGTCGAACGGCTGACCGAGACCGAGCTCATGCACCAGTGCATATTCCTGCTCAACGCCGGGCACGAGACCACGACCAACCTGATCGGCAACGCGCTGCATGCGCTGACCGAGTGGCCGGACGAGAAGGCGCGGCTGATCGCGAATGCCGGCGATCCGGCCATCGTCAAGTCGGCGGTCGAGGAATTCCTGCGCTTCGAAAGTTCGAACCAGCTAGGCAACCGTATCACGACCTGCGCCACCAAGGTCGGCGGCGTTACTCTTCCGCCCGATGCGCGAATCACGATATGCATCGGCGCGGCCAATCGCGATCCGGCGCAGTTCCCCGATCCGGACCGTCTCGACATCACGCGCGAGCCGAACAAGCACATCGCATTCGGCTTCGGCATCCATACGTGCGCCGGGATGAATCTCGCGCGGCTCGAGGCTCGTGTGGCTCTGGCCGGTTTCCTCGCGCGCTTTCCCGGCTACACGCTGGCCGGCGAACCGACCCGCGGCGGGCGCGCGCGCTTCCGAGGCTTCCTGCACCTGCCCTGCCGCCTCGCATCCTGACGCGCGAGCTGCCGCAGCTTAGTTCCCCGACAACATCCGCCGCCGCATCGCGACATCAATGTCGAGGAATTTCCAGTATTGCTTGAAGATCGGCGGACTGAAGCCTGAGATCCACGGCTGCACGTAGTTGGTCTCGACGCGAAAGACCGCGGGCAGCATCGGCATGTACGCGTTGGCCAGTTCCGTCATCTTGCGCGCCGACGCGATCTGCACTGCCGGCTCTTCGCTGCGCAGGAATTCGCCGAACGCTGCGTCGAATTCCGCCAGCTTGAAGCGGCTTAAGTTTATGCTGGACTGCGCCTTTCCCCAGAGCGGAATCAGCACGCCGTAGCCGGACGGGATTCCGCCCTGCCCGACGAACGCCAACTGGTACTTGCCGGCGACCATCTCCTTGACCGCGTCCTGGAACGGCGTGACGTGGAATTCCATGCGCAACTTGATCGCATCCATGTCGCGCTTGAGCAAGGTCTGCGTCTCGCGCGAGATAGCACCCGAGCGGATGGTGAAGGTCACGGTCAGCGGCTTGCCGTCAGGACCTTTGCGAAAGCCGTCTGAATCCAGCTTGTCGAAGCCCACGCGGTCGAGCAGACGCATCGCGGCGGCCCGGTCGAACAGCGGCTTCTTCGGCAATGTCGGATCGTAGCCGGTCATCGTCGGCGGCACGATCTGGTTGGCCGGGATTCCCTGCCCGGCGTACACGACCCTGACCAGCGTTTCGGTGTCGACGGCGAGCGCGATGGCGCGACGCAGCGCGATATGCTCGCGGTCCATGCCGCCGACCGTCTTGTCCTCCATGTTGAAGTAGATCGAGAACACGACCGGTTCGACGAACGTGTGCCGCGTGACTCCTTTCGCCGCGAGCTCCGGCTTCAGTTTGCCGTTCACCAGCAGGCGCGTCGCCGATTCGCCGCGAACGACGATGTAATCGAGGCCGCCCTTCTCGAATTCCAGCAGTCGCACAGAATCCTCGTCGATCAGGCTGATCTCGACCACACCCACCTGGGGCAGCGTCTTGCCTTTCATGCTGCGCACCAGCGCCGCGCGCTCGGGATCGTTGCTTTCCGGAAAGCGGATCGAGCGATAGCCGGGATTGGCATCGAGAATGACCTTGGAGCCCTGCCGCCATTCACGCAGCTTGTACGGGCCGGTCCCAACCGGTCGTGCGCGGATGTCTCCGCCCGCGGCTTCGACGACTTCGCGCGCGACGGCGCCGCGAACCAGGTTGTCGTGGATGATCGGGTAGTTGGGCTCGAGCAGGCGCAACCGCAGCGTGTAGCGGTCGATCGCGCGCAGTCCCTCGATGGGCTGGTCGTAGTCGAACTTTGCGCCTGGCCGGCTCGCGGCATCGACCACCGCGCGGGCGCCGATCAACAGGTCGGACGTGACCGCCGCACCGCCGCGACGCAGATTGGGGTCGATCCAGCGCTTCAGGGAATAGACGTAGTCCTCCGCCACGAGCTCGCGGCGCTTGCCGCCGAAGGCTGGATCGTCGGTGAAATAGATGCCCGGCGTGATCCGGATCGTCCATGTCTTGCCGTCGTCGGTCACCACCGGCGGCCCGGCCGCCGTGACCGGCGCGAGTTTCGGCGGCGACGCCAGGTAGTCGTATTCGTAGAGTCCTTCGAAGATCGCGGTGAAGATCTGGAACGAAGGGTCGTCGTTGAACTGCTGCGGGTCGAAGGTTTCCATGTCGAACGACGCGAAGCGCAGCACCTTGTTCGGATCGGCCGCGTGCGCGACGCAGCCGACGACAAGCGCAGCCAGCGCAATCCAGCGCGCCGCGGGTACGGCTTTGGTCGTGTGCACGGGGCGGTGTCCTTCGTCGTGGTGGGGTCGGCGGCGCTGGCGATTATGCATCAGTGCCCGCGGCGCTTGTGACCACCGGTCACGGCACCGGACGCGAACCGCTTCCGCTATCATTGCCCGCTGGCGCCGGCAGCGGACTGGCTCGCCTGCACAATTTCCCGGAGGAAGCATGAAACAGATATTCGTCGGCGGCGCATTGCTTGGCGCGCTGCTCGCGGTAACCGGCATCGCCGGCGCACAGGTCAAGGTGGGAGTCATCGTGTCCGCCACGGGGCCCGCGGCCTCGCTGGGCATTCCCGAGAAGAATACGGTCGGCCTGTGCTCGAAGTCCGTGGGCGGCAAGACCGTGGAATTCATCCTGCTCGACGAGGCGTCCGACACCACGACGGCGGTCCAGAACGCGAAGAAAGTGATCGGCGAAGACAAGGTCGACGCGATCATCGGCACCACGACGACGCCGACGACGCTTGCGATCCTCGATGTGATCGCCGACGGCGAGACGCCCACGATCTCGCTTGCATCGTCCATCCGCATCATCGAACCGATGGACGCCAAGCGCGCGTGGATGTTCAAGACGCCGCAGACCGACGTGATGATGGCCGGCGCCATCCTCGAGCACATGGCGAAGAACGGCGTAAAGACGATCGGCTACGTCGGGTTCAACGACGCGCTGGGCGAGGCATTCTTCGCCGAGATCGACAAGGCGGCGAAGGTGCGCAACATCACTCTGGCCGCCAACGAGCGCTTCGCACCCAAAGATACCAGCGTGGTCGGACAGTCGCTGAAGCTCCTCGCGGCCAAGCCCGACGCGATCGTGATCGGCGCGTCCGGCACACCCGCGGCACTGCCGGCGCGAACGCTTGGCGAGCAGGGCTACAAGGGAAAGCTCTACTTCAATCACGGCGTGGCCAACAACGACTTCCTCCGCGTCGGCGGCAAGGACATCGAAGGCGGCTACGTGCCGACGAGTCCGGTGATCGTCGCGGCACAGTTGCCGGACAGCCATCCGGCGAAGAAGCAGGCGCTGGACTACATCAAGGTCTACGAAGCGGCTTTTGGTCCGGGCAGCGTGTCGGCGTTCGGCTCCTATACGTGGGACGCGTGCCTCGAACTTGCGAACGCCGTGCCGCAGGCGTTGAAGATAGCGCAACCGGGTACGAAGGAATTCCGGCGCGCGCTGCGCGATGCTTTGGAGGCGACCAAGGACCTTGCGGTGACCAATGGCGTCGTAAACATGGGCAAGACCGACCACCTGGGCCTCGATTCGCGCGCGCGGGTCATGGTGCAGATCAAGGACGGCAAGTGGGTATTACAAAACTGAGGCACAACTGAGGCACAACTGAGCGGCAGAGGCGAAGGAGCGCAAGCGTCATGGCCAACACCCACCACCTGACCGGCACCGGTCCGCACAAAGTCATCGCACTGCATGGCTGGTTCGGTGATCAGCACGCCTTCACTCCGGTGGAAGCAATGCTGACTGGCAGCGAATTCAGCTACGCGTTCATGGATTACCGCGGCTACGGTGGCATGAAGGATGTCGCTGGCGCCTTCACGATGGACGAGATCGCCGCGGACACGCTGGCGCTGGCCGACGCGCTCGGTTGGCGCGAATTCAGCCTGATCGGTCACTCGATGGGCGGCATGGCGATCCAGCGCGTGCTGACCCGCGCACCGTCGCGCGTGAAGAAGCTGGTGGCCATTACGCCGGTGCCGGCCTCCGGATCGCCCTTCGACGACGCCGGTTGGGCGCTCTTCTCCGGCGCCGCGGAGAACCCGGCCAACCGCTACGCGATTATCGACTTCACCACCGGCAACCGGCTGGCGCCGACGTGGATCAACCAGATGGTCGCGAATTCAATCGCAAGTTCGACGAAGAACGCCTTCGCCGCTTATCTAGTCGCGTGGGCGAAGACCGACTTCAGCGCCGAAGTGAAGGGACTGCCACACCCCGTGCACGTGATCGTCGGCGAGCACGACCAGGCGATAACCGCGGATGCGATGAAGGCCACCTACCTCGCGTGGTATCCGAACGCCTCGCTCGAGATCATGAAAAACGCGGGACACGTGCCGATGCACGAAACACCGGTGGCGCTGGCAACTTCGATCGAGAAGTTTCTGCGCGCCTAGCGAGGCAAGCACATGGGCGCCGCCGCGGCCCCTCGGCCCTAGCCCTTCGGCCCGAGTCCTGCGGGAGGCGGGGTGTCCGGCGGCGGGTAGTTGCCGGGCGGATAGCCCGGCGCGTTGGCCGGCGCCGGATAGTTGGGCGGCGGATAGCTGTAAACCGGAAGCGGTCGCCGCGCGACCTGTCCCGGCAGCTGGTTGCCGCGTGCGTACATGCACTGCACGTACGCCATGTCGTAGCCGCGCTGCATCTGCCAGGACGACGCGTACGCCATGTTGCTGGTTCCCGGCGCGCTGAACAAGAGACCCGTCCCGGCGCCGATGGCGGCGCCTTGTCCGGCCTGCCCGGTGGCCGACCCGATGATCGCGCCGGCGGCCGCGCCAAGCGCGGTACCCACGGCAGCATTGGCCGCGGCATTGTTCGCCGCGGCAACGCCCTGCGGAGCAACGACGTTCTGCGCATAGTTCTGGCAGGAAGCGCCATCGTCCTGGAATTGCTCCAGGCTCTTCTGGGGCCCCGGCAGGACCATGACCGTCGGCGCGGTGGGGACGGTGACGCACCCGCCGAGTACGACGACCGCGGCGAGCGGCAGCAGCAGTAAGCGCATGCTCATGGAACCATTCTCGCGATCGTCATTGCGACAATTGCGGTGCTACGGCTGAGCCGGGATTGTTCTGCGGCACCACCTGCATCCACGATTTGTTGCAGGATTTAACGTACGGATAGTAGCCGGCCGGATCGACGCAGTAATACCAGAAGCTGTTAGCCGAGGACTGCTGGGGGAGAGGCGTATAGGTCAGCGCCGGCGATTCCTGCTGGATATAGACGGTCGTATCGACGGGATAGGACCAGGCGTTATAAGCGTAAGGATAGCCCCACGTGTAGGCACCCGCATAAACCAGCGGCCATCCGTACCAGCCCCAACCCCATCCGTAGCGGGCACCCCAATAACCACCGCCCCACCCGTAGCCGCGATAGCCACCGTAATAGCCGCCGTGCCAATTGCTGCCGCCGTGCCAATTGCCGCCGGAGCCGCCGTGCCAATTGCCGCCGGAGCCGCCGCTCCAGTTGCCGCCACCGGAGCCACCGTGCCAGCCGCCGCCTGAACCGCCGCTCCAGGAGCCTCCGCCACCGCCGCGCGATCCTCCGCCGCCGCCACCACCACCACCACGACCCTGCGCCTCTGCGGCGCCGCTGACGGCCACCGCCAATGCCAGCGCCGCAAATGTAACAAGATATTTCTTCATGGCTCACTCCCGATTGCAACGCAGGTTCGACCCGGGATTGCAGTCCGAGTTCATGGCTCCCAGTCAATGCAAAGGCCCCGTTTGTCGGCGCCACGCGCAATAAACATTAACGCTTCAACCCCCGCAGCGGATTACAGGCCGGTGCGACGCATTCAAGCATCAAATCCGCCCTTTCGCCGCAATTCCAGCGAATTCTCGCCTGTCAGCAAATCCGCAAGCGTCCGCGCCGCATCGGGGAATCGCGCCGACGTCGCGAGGGCCACCGAATAGGTCGTGGCCAAGTCGAATTCCAAGGGCAGAGGACCGACCAGCATCACGCCCTCGGTGTAGCGGATCTCCGTGACCTGCGTGCAGCCCACGAGTCCGTATTCGCACGATTGTGCAAGTTCGCGCATCGCGATGGCGCCGTTGGGAAATGCGCGCAGTCGCGAAGCGATGACGGTGTCAATGTCCAGCTGGCGCAACACCTTCATGCAATGCGCACCAGCCGTGGAGCGCTCGGGGTGGGGAAGGTAAAGGCCGGTCGCCGCCAGCAGAGTTCCGCGAAGTCCCGCACGGTCGGCGATGTCGGGCAGCGCCTCGCCTGCGCGGACCGCAATTCCCGTATGCACGCGGCCGAGCGGTGCGACACTATCGGCAACGACGCGGCCTTCCTGCGTCAGCGCATCGAGCATCGCTGCGGTGAGAATGATCGCATCGCATGGCGCGCCGCTCAGCAGGCGTTCACGTATCGCGCCGACTGCTCCGAATTCGCCGCGCAGCGTCGCGCCGGTCGCCGCAAGCAACGCGGGCGCAAGCGCTTCGACGAGGCCTTTGGCCGCGCCGGCGCTCAGCACGTGCAGCTCGCTCATTGCGCTGCGCGCGGCACCGGCGGCATCAACATTCGCGCAAGCCCTGCTTCACTGGTCGGGCTTGGCGCCCGAAAGCTTCACGATGCGTTCCCATTTGACGATGTCGTCGGCGGCGTAGCGGCTGAATTCCTCCGGTGTCATCAACATCCCGACCGCGCCCTGCTTGGCCCATTCATCGCGAACGTCGGGCCGAGCGACGATTTTGCGGATCTCCGCATTCAGGCGATTGACGATCGCCGCCGGCGTCCCCTTCGGCGCCATGACGCCCAGCCAGATCACCGCCTCGTAGCCCGCCACGCCGGCCTCGTTCATCGTCGGCACGTTCGGAAGTACCGACGAACGCGCCTTGCCCGTCGTGGCCAGAGGACGCACCCGGCCAGCCTTCGCGTACTCGTTCATCGTGGTCACGGCATCGAACATCATGTCGACCTGCCCGCCCAGCACGTCGGTGCGCGCACCCGAGCTGCCTTTGTAGGGGATGTGCACGATGTCGACGCCCGCCGTCGCTTTGAACAGTTCGCCCGCCATGTGATACGGCGTGCCCGGTCCGGACGACGCATAGTTGAGCTTGCCGGGCGAAGCCTTCGCGATGCGGATGAGATCGGCCAGCGAGTTGGCTGCGACCGCAGGATGCACGACCAGCACCAGGTCCGAGTAATTGATGGGGGCCACTGGGACGAAGTCGCGCAGCAGCGCATAGGGCTTGTTCGGAATCAGCGACTCGTTGACGGTCTGCGCATTCGACATCAGCAGCAAGGTGTAACCGTCGGGCGGGCTCTTGGCCACGGCGTCGGTTCCCGTGACCGATCCCGCGCCGGGACGGTCCTCCACCACGAACGGCTGACCCATTGCCTCCTGCAGCCGCTGCGCGAGGAAGCGCGCATAGACGTCGGCCGGCCCACCAGCGGCGAACGGCACGATGATCTTTACCGGACGGTTGGGATAGTCTTGCGCGCGTGCCGCGCACGCGGCGAGCGCCATGGCGATGCAGGCCAGGACTTTCAACGTGGAACGCTTCATGGCAATTTTCTCCGGCGGCAATGGCGCAAGTCGCCGCTGCAATCTACCTCAAACCGGCCCTGTGCTGTAATACGGCGTAACCGCCTCGGCTATTCCAAACATGCCTCCAGTCACCACGTCCCTGATCGTCGCCAACGTTGCGATGTTCCTGCTCTTTTCCAGCACCGGCGACCTGCTGTCACCGCTGGCACTGTGGCCGCTCGGCGCTGCGCAATACGTCGGCATCGGTTTCGCGCCGTGGCAGCTCGTGACCTACGCTTTCCTGCACGGCAGCATGCTGCATTTGCTGTTCAACATGTTCGCGCTGTACATGTTCGGCACCGCCATCGAGCAGGTATTCGGCTCGCGTCGCTATCTGATCTACTACGCCGTCTGCGTCGTCTCCGCGGCGCTCGCACAACTGCTGGTCGCGAAGCTGACGGGCGGGTTCTATCCGACCGTCGGCGCATCCGGTGGCGTGTTCGGCCTGTTGCTCGCGTACGGGCTGTACTTCCCCAACAACCGCGTGATGCTGCTGTTCCCGCCCATCCCGCTGCCGGCGCGAGTGTTCGTCCTAATCTATGCGGCGCTCGAGCTGGTGATGGGCGTGACCGGCGCGCAGTCCGGAGTCGCGCACTTCGCGCACTTGGGCGGCATGGTTGGCGGATTCATCATGCTTCGCTACTGGCGCGGCGGAGGACCCACCTGGCGGCGCAAGTTCTGAGCGGCCGATCGCGTCATCTTTTCCTGGCGCGCGCGGGCGTCGCATGCGCCGACAGCGGCCAGTCAGAGGACGTGAACCGCTCCGCCAGGAAATCGGTGAACGCCCGAACCTTGGCGGACAAATGGCGCCGGCTGGGATACATGACGTAGATCGACGTTGGCGGCGGCGGGTACTCGCGCAGGATCGTCGTCAGCTTCCCTGCCAGCACGTCGGGACCGACGATGAAATCCGGCTCGTAGACGATTCCCGCGCCCTCCACGGCCAGTGCCTCAAGAAAACGACCGTTGTTGGCGTGCACCGGACCGACGACCCGCACATTGCGCTCTGCCCCGGCGCGATCGCGAAACGGCCACACGTTCCGCAGCGATGAATACTCGTAGGTAAGGCATGCGTGTCCGGCGAGATCTTCCGGCGTCGCGGGTTCGCCACGCTGCGCGAGATAGGACGGCGCCGCGCAACATACGAGGCGCGTCTCGCCGATCTTGCGCCCGACCAGATTCTGGCTGCCGATGGGGCCGATGCGCACGGCGACGTCAAAGCCTTCGTCCACGAGATCCACGGTCCGGTCGGACAACTCGACATCGAAGCGCATGTCCGGGTAGCGCGCAATGAAGGCCGCGATGGCCGGCGCCAGCAGGCGCGCGCCGAAAGTAATGGACGACGTCAGGCGAAGCGTGCCGCGTGGCCGGATCGTCGCCGCGCCGGCCGACTCTTCGGCTTCCTCGAGGTCGGCCAGCAACTGCACGCAACGCTCGTGGAATGCGCGTCCGCTTTCCGTCAGCGACAGTCGGCGGGTCGTGCGGTTCAGCAATCGCGCGTTGAGGTGCGCCTCGAGTTCCGAGACATGTCGCGATACGGACGATACCGAGGTATTCAGGCGCTGCGCCGCGCGGGCAAAACTGCCGGTCTCGACGACCCTGGCAAAGGCGGTGAGCGCGAGAAATCGATCCATGGGCGATTA
>Ga0207701_10001031_pt1 | contig 29528 bp, 28 predicted proteins | sample KBSSwiSSwithPhiX_FD_184294 | JGI IMG/M metagenome (GOLD analysis project Ga0207701, IMG submission 184294) | Switchgrass rhizosphere bulk soil microbial communities from Kellogg Biological Station, Michigan, USA, with PhiX - S5 (SPAdes) (version 2) | ecosystem: Environmental > Terrestrial >... | reverse complement strand
GAAATTCTCGCAGAACGTGGAGTAAAATTATTCATTCACCCATCGCATAATGTACCCGGAGACACTACTGCAAAGCAACGTCTTGATGAAGCTCTCGCCGAATATAAATCACGAGTGGCCGGAGTTTAGTCTCTAACCTTTCTTTGGTGGTGCGGACGCAGGAGGTTTTGGAGGCGGAACAGCATTGCTTATCGGCTTGATCGATTTTAAATAAGCAAATATCGCCTTCATCTCTCTGTCGGTCATATTCTTGTATTCAGGCCATGGCATTGGTGGCAATATCGGACGTGAGCCCGGCAATCCTTTAGTTATTCCATTTCTGAGCGCATAAATAAATTGTTCTTCTGTCCAGGCTAATGTTCCTGTAGAATCAGGAGTAAGGTTAGCAGTATAGGAAACACCCCATGGGCCTACCCATGTTGTGAGATCGCCTGTTACCGCAAGTCCCTTGCCTTCCATTTCTTTCCTGTTCACCTGGGGGTCAGGTGCATTTGCAGGGTGCCCGGAAAGCATCCGGTCCCAATCCATATCAGGACCGTGGTCCGTCATCTTTTTTGGAGTATGGCAATCGTTACATCCGCAAATATGAACCAGGTGTTCACCCATTTTAACCTGGCTTCCGAAACCATAAAAATCATCTGTCATAACTGAATCCTGGGAAGTTGTTTCCTGTGTTGTGCCTTTGTCGGCACATTTCGAAAAAATCAGCATGCCTGAGGCGCACACAATAAAAAGAACAGTCAGTTTCTTCATATTAAAATGTTTAGGGGTAATAGAAAGGAGCGTTATAAATATAATTTATTTATATCGAAACGATGCACGTATAAAATCTTTTGCCTGTTTTAAGGATAACGCAGCAAGATTTTGATAACGGTCATGCACATCTATAATCTCTTCAAGGGTATACTCTAAAACTTCCTGAATCACTCCTGTATCAGTTCAACTGATACGAAAGTGATCAGGAATTGATCAGCAAGTGATACCTATGAAATATTTATTCATTAACAGAACAATAAGTATCCTGATCTTCAAAATATTAAAGATATTTTTCTGTAGAAATTTTATTGGTATCTGCTAAAATATCATCATTGATCCTTTTAACAATTTGTTTCCTGACTTCCTTACTGTTATTATAAAAAGCCATTTGTAATTATCTGTATATTTATAGATACAACCAAAACCTATATGAAGAAAATATGCCTGCTGATCTTTTTGCAGGGATCTATTTTTATTCTTCACGCGCAAGTTACCATCAGCGGCAAATTGAAAGACAATAAGGGACGCCCGATGCCAGGGGTGACCATTTCCATTAAAGACAGTTATGACGGAACAATTGTCGACTCACTCGGTAACTATAAATTTACTACCACAGAAAAAGGTGAACATATATTATCAGCTTCGAGTGTTGGATACAGATCTTTTGAAGAAAAAATAATCATTGCCAACGCCCCCATCATAAAAGACATTGTGCTTAAAGAAGAGCTCAGTGAATTGAAAGCAGTAACTGTTGTAGCGGGATCGTTCGCAGCGGGTGATATCAAGCGTGCGGCAACCGTTCTTAATTCGATAGATGTTGCCACAGTCGGCGGAGGAAATGCCGACATAACTAATGCGCTTAAAACATTACCCGGTGCGCAACAGGTGGGTGAGCAGGAAGGATTGTTTGTAAGGGGGGGAGCAGGTTATGAAACCAAACAGTTCATCGATGGCACCCTGGTTAATAATCCATATTTCACGGGTGTTCCTGACATTGCCAGCCGTGGAAGGTTCTCACCATTCCTGTTTAAAGGAACTGTATTCACCACAGGCGGATATTCTGCATTATACGGCCAGGCACTGTCTTCTGCGTTGATCCTTGAATCTATAGATCTCCCGGAACGTTCCGCAGCTAACTTAAGTACATCGCCCATCATTGTGGGAGCGGGATTCCAGCAGCTTGCTAACGATAAAAGATCTTCATGGGGAGTGAATTACAATTATGTGAACCTTTACGCATATTTCAACGTTGTTCAACAAAAGCCTGATTACTTCCAGGTGCCGATCTTTCACAATGCAGATGCAAATTTCCGCATTAAAACCAAAAGAGGAGGCATGATCAAATACTATACAACATTCGACCGGGGAATTATTGGCTTAAGAAGACCAGATATAGATAGTGCAGAACTCAAAGATGCGTTCGGAGTTAAAAACCTGAGCTGGTATAATAACCTCAGCTGGAGAGAGAATTTTGGCAATGGCTGGAAAATGAATCTCGGACTGGGGTATAGTACAAGCCGGGACGATATAATGCAGGAACTGCAGAACGGGCAGAATGTGAAGCAGGAATTAAATGACAGCACCTGGTCGATGAATAAAAATTTTGTGATAGACAACCGCTCGGATCTTTCACAGATAAAGTTGGTAATGGAAAAAAGATTGTTCGGTATAAGTGCTATCCGTTTCGGCAGCGAATACATGTATGGACTTAATAAAAGCATATTCAACGGCATTCATTCAAGCCTGATTGAAAATTTCGCTTCGCTGTTTGCAGAAACGGACATTTACTTAACCAATGATATTGCAGCAAAGATTGGCGGCCGTTATGAATATTCTTCAGTAATTCAAAAAGCTAACATTGCACCACGGTTGTCATTTGCTTACAAAATCGGTAAAGGCGCCCAGCTTTCTGCAGCGTACGGAATTTTTTATCAAAAGCCCGAAAACATCCAGCTGATCTATAATAATGATCTGGGCCACACAAAAGCCATTCATTACATTCTCACTTACCAGAAAAACACGAACGACAGAATATTCAGGGTCGAAACCTTTTATAAAAAATATGATGACCTTGTAAAAAATTACAATATTAATTCATCGTTCAATAATAATGGTAATGGTTATGCAAAAGGAATAGAATTTTTCTGGCGTGATAAAAAGAGTATCAAGAATTTCGATTACTGGATAAGCTATTCATTCCTTAACACAAAACGCGATTATCTTAATTATCCTTCATTGATGAACCCGAATTTTGCTACTCCCCACACTGCTTCATTTGTAATGAAGCGGTTTTTCATTGATATTAAAACCGGGTTCAATTTTACATACAGCTTTGCTACCGGCAGGCCATATTACAGGATCGTATTCGATGAACCTGCCAATAAATTCAATATCACCGACCAGGGAACCACAAAACAGTATCATAATCTTGGTTTCAGCATGAATTACGTGCCGAGTATAGGAAAGCCTAATGCCAAAACATTCTGGGTTCTCGTGCTGAGTATCACTAATGTGCTGGGATACAATCCTGTTTTCAATTATAACTATTCATATAACGGGCTGAACAAAGAACCTGTCGGACTTCCGGCAAAAAGATTTTATTTTATAGGCGCTTTCTTCAGTTGGGGTGTTGATAGAACACAGGATGCCATTAATAATAATTTATAAAAATTAAAACATACAAAATGACAAGGATTTTCACTGCACTTTTAATACTCTTGACCGCCACAGGATATGCCCAAAGTGAAAAATATATGGATGCCATGAAAAAGAATCTCGCACGGTTCGACAGCGTAAAGACAAGTGAAGAATACCAGGGCCTTGCCGCGACCTTCGAACGGATCGGTGACGCCGAAAAAACGGAATGGCTTCCTTACTATTACTCAAGTCTTGCTTTACTTACACCCGGATGGTCCGACACTAAGATTGACAAGGACGCTAATGCGACAAAAATAAAATCACTGCTCGATAAGGCCGATCCGCTTACAAAAGAAAATGCAGATAAAGCGGAAATACTTTCCATCAGGAATATGACTGCCACGCAACAAATGCTTGTTGATCCTCAGAACAGATGGATGAACTTCGGACAGGAAGGTGCCACTTACCTGAAACAAGCTAAAGAACTGGACCCAGATAATCCCCGTCTCGCATACCTCGAAGGAGCCGGAATATTCGGAACACCTGAGCAATTTGGTGGCGGAAAGGCAAAAGCAAAACCTGTACTTGAAAAAGCAGTATCATTATTCAAAGCGGAGCAACCAAAACCTTTGCATCCGCAATGGGGACAAAAGATAGCGGAAGACATGCTTGCACAATGCCAGTAAAATATTTGAAATGAACAGGCTTATGCAATTCAGGTTTTATTTTCTTTCTTTGGTGGTATCTCTGTTATTTGTTCATTGCAACGGAAAAAATAATAAGCCCCCTTCTTTAGATACGGGCAAGATCTCAAAAGAATATTTTAATAATGACCACCAGTGGTATGAGCAAAACATTCCATTTTTTGAATGTTCGGATAAACAGATAGAACAGGTATATTATTACAGGTGGAAGCTTTTTAAGGCGCACATTCGTAATGTTGGCAAAGATGAATTTGTGATCACAGAATTTATCAATCATGTTCCGTGGGACAGGGAGCCTTACTGCACGATCAATGCTGCTTCGATGCATCATATTTATGAAGGCAGATGGTTGAAGGACGACCGGTATATGAACGGATATATCAACAATCTTTTCCTCGGTGGCAACAACCGTAGCTACAGCGAAAGTGTTGCCGATGCAGCTTATGCAAGATATCTTGTCAATGCTGATTCCTCATTTATTACCAGGCAGCTCGACAGCATGAAATCTGTTTTTAATGCATGGTACGATCATTACGATTCTTCCAAAAATCTGTACTACATCCCAGCCATGCCTGATGCAACTGAGTACACCATCGCATCGATCGATGCAACGGGCGGGAAGGAGGGGTTCGAAGGAGGTGATGCGTTCCGACCCACCATCAACAGTTACATGTACGCCAATGCACGCGCTATTTCAAAAGTTGCTGCGATGAAAGGCGACGCTTCAGCCGGTATCTACAAAAAGAAAGCTGATGAATTAAAGAAAAATGTAGAGCAGTATTTATGGAACGATTCACTCGAACATTTCACCGACAGGTTTAAAGTAAACAACCGATATGTTCACTATTGGGATTTCATCCGTGGGCGTGAGCTTGCAGGCATGATACCCTGGTATTTCGATCTTCCTGCTGATGATAAAAAATACGCTGCCGCCTGGAAACATGTAACAGATTCAATATACCTGCTCAGTAAGTATGGGCTGCGTACCAATGAACCTTCCTATGAGTATTATTTCAAACAGTTTGTTTTTTTTGAAGGAAAACCAGGAAGCCAGTGGAACGGTCCAAGCTGGCCGTACCAGACGAGCCAGGCGCTGACGGGAATGGCAAACCTGCTCAATGACTATCAGCAGAATGAAATCGGTAATCAGGATTATATGAAAGTATTAAGATTGTTTACCCAACAGCATTTTCTTCCTGATGGTAAAATAAATCTTGTTGAAAATTATCATCCCGACAAAGGTGGTCCGATAGTGTATTATTACTGGAGCAATCATTACCTGCATTCATCCTTCAACAACATTGTGATATCAGGCATGTGTGGAATTCGTCCTTCAGAAGGAGATTCGCTTGTAGTACATCCCCTGGTTGACAGCACTATCGACTATTTTATGATTAAGGATGTTAAATATCACGGGCACGATCTGACAGTAGTGTATGATAAAGATGGAAGTAAATATAAAATTGGCGGGGGATTATCAGTTTTCGTTGATGGTGAGAAAGTGAATATTTCAAATAATAAAGTATTTATTGGTCGTGCGTTATTAAAACCTGTTGAACCGAAACCTGAGAATTTTGCATTAAATATTGTAAGGAAAGGTTTTCCAAAACCTTCGGCATCTGTGAATATACTTCCAGACACATCACTTTACCAGGCTATAGATGGGCGTATCTGGTATTTTCCTGAAATAGTGAATTACTGGTCTACACTCGGCTCGAAAAATGTTATTGACTGGTACGCGCTGGATTTTGATCGGCCCAAAGATATCTCAGAGGTAAAATTGTATTTTTTCGATGATGGTAAAACTTTTTCAGTTCCGGATAGTGTAACGATAGAATTAAAGAACGATACCGGGTGGGTACCAGTCAGCATTCAGCAGCAGGTTCCAACTTCTCTTTTAGGAAATACGGTGAATTCTTTTTCATTTAATAAAATATCTTCAAGTGCGATCAGGATAAATTTCAAACATTCATCAAAGCAAACTGCAATTACTGAAGTGGAATGTTATTAGAGTTATTTTTCGAGTTTCTTAATAAAATCCGCAGCCGCGTTTTTATTGACCGCAATATAATGAGAGCGAAGATAATCGGGTAGCATCTGTTCTCCACTTTTCACATTCAATAATATTTTCTTAGATGCCAGCACAGGCATATGACAATCTATACAGTTGTCACTTTTAACGATATTCCTGCCGGTTTTCATTGTGCATTCCGTGTGATCGTTTCCGTTATGGCAGTTCATGCATTTTGATGAAAATAATTTTGGATTTTTGTATTCATTCCTGTGAACATCATGGCAGGTTGAACAATCCATTTTTGCGGATTTAATGTAACACTGGCTGGATGTTAATAACCCATATTGATTACCATGAACATCAAGAGTATCTGCCTGTTCTGATACAGGATTGCCCGATGAATATTTTTCAAGTGAATCACCAACATGAAATGAAAAAGGTGGTTGCACCGCATTCCTCAGCCCGGAATGACACAATGCGCAGGCATCCATTCTCAATTGCCTTCCGAGGTTGGCGGCATTCACCACATACTTTGATTTTTTCTCTTTCGGGTTGGCTATATGAAATGCTGCGTGTTCATCAGCCCCCGGGTGACAACGTTCACAAGTAATGCCGAATACGACAGAAGACGGGTCGTACTCCATTGTTTCGTGTGAAAGTACATTGGTTTTTGTAGTATGGCACTCAAGGCAGTTGGCGGGCACCTGCCTGCCGAAATAATAATAATTCGGAAAACCGGGACTGTTACACCATTGCCGTGATGGTGTATAGTAAGAGATGGGTAATTGAAATAGCTGGTTGTCGACCCAGGTCAGATATGTTTGCCCGTTACGACCTGAACCGATCACCACATCAAAAGGGGCTGAAGTTGTAAGCATTCCATTGACCAGTGCGGCCTGCATATACCTGCCTTCATCTTTATACATGATCACCTCCATAAACTGGTTGTACTTGTACCTGTTTGCCCCTTCGGCGAAACTTCCTTTTATCGTATTGCTGTCTGCCGGACCCGAATCGAAAAAATGCGCGGTGCGCATAAAGCTGTCAGTAATGGCCTTATGGCAATTTCTGCAAGTTTCGGGATCAGACAAGGCTACTGAATTATCCTTTGGTTCAGAGAATGTAAAAAAAAGATTAGTTGTGATGGTTAGAATAATGATGACAGATAATACGACCAGGTGTTTTGGTGATATCAGGCTCATGCAGGTATAGTCACACGTTTAATTATAGAAAACTCCATAAAATATACGTAAAAAATCAGCACGGGAAAGCGCAGCCAGAAAATTATCTTCCGTTTGCGCGTAATACGACAATGTCTTTTTTGATCCGGTCGTCATGTGTTTTTTTGACGATGTAGTGCCATTGTTTTTCTGAAACATCAACAAAAAACACTTCGTTTAGTTTATGAGTGGCAACCGCATCCTGGAATTCTTTCGGGAACATAAACTCACCGAAGAACCAGTCTGTATCGCCACGGGTAGTGTTGCCATCCATTGTGTATTCATCAGAAAGCTGTTCAAATGAAGTTCCCTGTGAATGTTTCTGGACAATTATTTTTTTAAGGCTGTCTATTTCAGAGGCTGATAGTGAACCGCCATCGAGGAAAATATAGTTGGCGCGATAATCAACTGTATCTTTTGCTTCTACCACTTTGTATGTGACATAACCAACAGAAAATATATCTCCCTTATTTTGTCTTAGGAGTCTTTTCTCGATAAGAGAAGAATCTTTTCCTACTGATAATTTCAGTATAGCTGGTTTGAGGGTTGGGTTAGCCGCAACAAACTGTTCTGCCTGCTGAACAGTAGTGATCTTCTGGAATTTTTCAGTTACGGTTTCCTGTGAGAAAACCGACAGCGACATTATCACGAATAACCCCACTATGCATTTTTTCATAACTCGATTCCTTATGTTTCTGCTCAAGATACTTAAGATTACCCTATTTTAAATACTAATAAATACTTAAATGAACCGGTTAATGCGGCTTCTGTCGGTACATCAGCAACATAAGTCCGGATTCATATTTTTAGCATTATATAATTCAAAATCAAGCTTACCGGTAGACTTAAACAAGGGCCTGCCGCTGCCAAGTGCCACCGGGACTATGCGCAGATGATATTCATCAATCGGGTTGGTTAACAAGACAGGATACTTTATTTAATCTTAACCCCGTGGTGATAGCGTGGGTTCATTATTTTCATTGCATGACATCATGGTTGCGGCTATCGCTATTAATATCAGGTTGGTTCACAGATATTTACCATCAGTATAGAGATATTGCACACCTATTTCAAGATTCAACAACTAATATTACCTTTAATAGAGCTACAACCTTGTATCCACCCTTTATCTATATCCCACTTAATTACCTTCAGTATTCTTCATGATAAACCAGGTCTAAATAAGCCCTGGTATGAAATGTTTGTATTTGTTATTAATGCTGTTTATTTCCGGGACAATTTCCGCGCAGGAATTGTTGGGATTGGTAGGCGGATGGAAAATGGACAGCAACTGCGAATTGATTGATGTTACTGAATCATCACAGGCGAATGGTGTTCTTGTAGATGTAATACTTACAGGAAACAGGGACAATGTAACGCAATCAGCACTCGAATTCAATCTCAATACCTCGTATATCACATTTGGTGTGGTGGATAAACTGAAACTTACAGATGATAAATCAATATCATTCTGGATAAAGCCAGTGCTTACCGGATCAACACATACAGGGAGTATTTTTAACTTTGGTACCGGCATTATCATCAGATACCAGGAACAAAGCTCAGTCCCTAAGCTTAACATCATTTTCGGGAATACTTCGTATCTGCAGCCGAACCTTATTGCCAACCAGTGGCAGCTGGTAACTATCACATTCAGAAAAGACTTCAATTCAACAAAATCGAAAGTGGTCTATTACGTGGATGGCATTAAAACCACAGAAGCAGAACAGGATAAAAGTGCACATGATTTTAATAATGCGATTGCATTGATAGGACCTATGGATCAGTTTACCCTCACCAATGGTTTCAGGGGCAGTCTCGATGATTTGAAAATTTATGACCGTACATTAACAGACGCGGAAGTACAGAATCTTGCGCTGCCGGTTACACTCGAATTTTTTCGGGCCAGGAAAGTAAAAGAGATGATTGAACTGAGCTGGAAATCTCAAACTGAAGATAATGTTTCTTACTTCGAGGTGCAGAAAAGCAATGATGGAATTGCATTCCAAAAGATATCACATGTTCCGGCCGGAAAATATAATTATATAGCTTATGATGCTGCGGATAATTCATCAATAATCTGGTATCGGCTCAGGATCACAGACGGGGATGGAAAAACAAGTTATTCAAACATCGTAAAAGTTAATGTGAACAACCAGGAATTGCAGATGATAAAATTGTATCCTAATCCCGGATTCAAATCCATTCATCTTATCGGCGCTTCGGGATATGGAAGTATAACAATCATCAATAATGCAGGAATGACTGTGCAACAAAAGCAGCTGGCGGCAAATAATATGGTTGATATATCAGGATTGCTCCCGGGATTTTATCATATTATCTTTTATGATGGCAATAAAAGAAGGACTTCAAAATTTATTAAACGATAAGTAATGAAACTATTATTTTTTGTTTTCCTCTTACTTATTTATCTGCCGGTTAACAGCCAGGTGGTTACCTGGGATTCTGTTCGACCGAGCACCACAGACAACAATATTGAAACAGGCGCTTATAACCTAAGACATTACATGGCAACAAGCAATGCGCCTTCAAAGAATACACTGGTCGTTTTTCTACCCGGTACCAACAGAGCACCCAGCAGTTACTTATATATGATGGAACAGATCGCACTCCTTGGATATCATGTTATAGGTTTGATGTACAAAACAGATCCCGCTATAAATCCTATATGCCGTCCTACCGACGATGTAACATGTCACTGGAGAGCAAGAATGGAAACGATCGATGGAACAGACCGGCATCCGAATGTTTCAGTAAATGTTCCGAATTCTATCATCAACAGGCTCGAAAAGGTATTGCAATACGTCAACACTTTACATCCATCAGGGGGATGGGACCAGTATTTATCGGGCGGCCAGTTGCAATGGAATAAAATTATTGTAAGTGGTCATTCGCAGGGCGCATCATTGTCTGGTATTTTAGGGAAAGAGTTCCCGGTGAAAAGAGTGGTGATGTGGTCAGTTATTGATTTCCTCGACAGCGGAAATATCCCTGACTGGGTGAAAAATACAACAAACCATGAAAAGTATTATGCTTTTATTCATGCTAAAGATGAACTGGTACCATTCACCAGGGCCCAATTGGGTTGGGACAAACTTGGAATGACAGAATACGGAAGCATGAGTTCAATTGATTGCAACAGTTATCCTTTCGATAACACGCATATTTTGTATACCACCTATACACCTTCGGTTTCACTTGTAGATAAATACCACAACGGCACCACAATTGATATTTATATTAATGATGAAGAAGTTTATAAAAATTCTCTGAAAGAAGCGATCAGGTATTTCTTCAGGGAATAATAGCAAAGGCAAAACGCGAAAAATAAGATTTGCGTTTTGCCTTTTGCCTGATTTCAACGAAATACGGTACTTATATCAAAAACGGGCCTTTAATTCCTATCTTAATCTCCCTGCTTAACATTCATAATGTAAGCCGGCAATAAACCATGTGCTTCCTTGTGTGTATCCCTTATTGACTTTTCGTTTTTAGCCTGAGATAAACACATTACCACTCCTGATTTTTCATCTACCCAATAATTAATGAAGTTTACACCATACTTCTTCTGAACAGCAAGATCCTTTGCATGAGCGCCGGCAACGTCTTTTGCAGATACGTTGCCCGGGCCAAACTCATGAACGTCGAGGAAGAATTGCTTTCCGCTTTTTTCAGTGGCATACTTGCCATCCGTCACTGTAAGGATCTGTTCAGGGAGCAATCCATGTGCTTCACTGTGCGCTTTCCTTAAATCAGAAGAGTCAGCTGCAGAAGCGAGACAATAAATGCTGCCATTTTTTTCGTCAACCCAGTATTTGATAAACTTTACACCATACTTATCCTGAACAGCAAGATCCTTTGCATGTGCGCCGGCAACGTCGTTAAAGCTAACTTTACCTCCTGGCATCTTGTGTACATCGATATAAAGTTTGGGCGTCTTATAGCCGTTAATGTCATCCGCTTTCAACTGTGCGGAAACATTCAGCGACAAGAAGCTGAATACCGTTAATAAAATGTTCACTACGCGTACTTTCATAACAATTTTTGTTTTTAATGATTTAAATATGAGTGCAAAAGAACAGCGTAATGAACAGCGGGAATTCAGGTGTTCACCCTATTTTAATATACGGTACACCTCATTTTAAAATAATAGGGAAGATTTGTTCTGAAATAGGGGATCTTACTTCTATCTTACTGTATTAATTATAGGATTTTTGTAAGAATTTATTTTTAATCAAACTGAATCATGGATTTAAGAACGGAATACGATATCAAGACACTGGCAGAACAATTAAGGCTTCCAACCGGAGAGCTTGGAATAAAAGTAGGGGAGAACATGAATAAGGGGAACCAGATGATGAATCTCGAAACAATCAGGCAACTCGGCATAGATGACAATGACAACATCCTCGAAATAGGGATGGGTAATGGATTCTTTGTAAAAGATATTCTTGCGTCGGGCAAAAATGTAAAATATTCCGGTTGCGACTTTTCGGATACAATGGTGAAAGAAGCTTCAGAAATGAACAATTCTTTTACAGCGAATGCGCAGTTTATTTTATCAAATGCGGATCAACTGCCTTTCAAAGACACTTCATTCGATAAGGTATTTACCGTGAATACTATTTATTTCTGGGAAAATTCAAAGCGAACACTCACTGAGATACGGAGAGTACTGAAGCCGGATGGAATGCTGATCGTTACGCTGCGGCCAAAAAGTGTAATGGATAATCTTCCAGTGGTGAAATACGGATTTACCACATTCTCGAAAGATGATGCTGTTAAGTTGCTGGAGGAGAACAACTTTGAGATTCTTTCTGCAACTGAAAGTGCCGATATCGAAATCAAGATCGATGAACAGGCATTTAAAAATTCCTTTCTGATCATCAAAGCTAAAAAAGCAAAATAAATGCTCCAGTTAAGACAATTCCCGATCCAAGAGCGAGATAATATAAATGATCACAAAAATGAAAATCGCATACATTGTTTTTAACGGCGTTACCTGGCTCGATTTCATCGGAGTGTACGATGCTGTAAGCCGGTTGAAATCTATGGGCTACGTGAAAGATCTGTCGTGGGATATCTGTTCATATACCGAAACGGCAGCTGATAATTTTAATTTGAAGATCATTCCTGATCTTGTCCGACCTCCACTGAATAATTACAATGCTATTATTGTACCGGGGGGACATGGCACAAGAACCCTCATTAATGATGCTGATTTTTTGAACTGGATCAGCACTGCTAAAGATGTTGAATATAAAATGTCTGTCTGCACCGGCAGCCTGTTGCTTGGCGCTGCAGGTTTTCTGAGGACAAAAAAAGCGACTACCAATTTCCTGGAATATGAAACCCTCAGGCAATATTGTGCAGAAGTATTGCCAGACCGTCTTGTAATAGATGGTAACATAATCACCGCAGGAGCGGTGTCGTCTTCACTTGATCTTGGTTTGTATCTCTGCGAAAAGTGGGCAGGTACAAAAGCCCGTGAAGCAATACAGGAAAGAATGGATTATCATCCGCAAAAAAAAGAGCAGGCCTGAGCCTGCCCCCTTGTCCTAATCCTAAAGAATCCCTGTGAAACTAATCTTTAATAATATATCCGAACAGTCCGTCTGTTTCATTGTTTGGTCCTGCTGTAAAATATAACCTGTGAGGATCAATAGCTGCTGTAGAAGGTGGGAATGAAAGTGCCCATAACCCATCGATCTCAAGGACTTTACTTCTTGATCTCAGTTGGCCTAAAAACCTTCCATCATAGGTAAAGACATTGATTTTTCCATCACCGAAATTTCCGACAAGAATAACAGGATCATTGAAATCAAGTGCAGGATTACCTGTTTCATTGGATTTCAAAGATTCATTATCTGTGACGTCATCCTGCTGAAGAAATCCTTTTTCCGCTGCAGTGATGCCCCAGGGAACATTCAGCGTGCCTTCAGAAGCGAACCTGCGGATAAATTTACCATCAGTAGTGAAGATGCTGATAAACCCTTTGCCCTTGCCTTTCACAGGAAGACCATTGCTTCCGATCTCTGAATAAAGTACGAAGAGTTGGCCGCCCACTGCTTCGATATTGTAAGGAGAAAACCCCGAGGGTATTGAGGGATCTGTAAAAGACATTGTCACTTTTGTAAAGGTGGTGTCCCAGACATTGATCTTATTTTCACCAAAGTTTGCGGCATACAGAAAATTATTTTTCCCTTCAGATGCAATAGTTAATCCTGTGAAACTAGCGTTGGGCGGGTTTTTCAACCGTTTTGCATTTAAACCTGCAGCACCGTTCCAGCCTGAGATCACTCCATCGAATCCGCTGAACAGGAAAGCTGCGGTTCCACCAGGTATTTGAAAACCTTTTCCGCCACTGAACACGATACCTGTTGGCAAACCATTAATGTCTTCTGTTGGCGAAGGAATTTTAATATTAGGCCCTCCGATCGACCCATCTGCATTGTATAATTCGCTTACATGGCCGCCAACTGAGTTGACCCATGCAAGACCGGTAGGTGACCAGGCCAATCCAAAACCATTGATCAGTGTAGCATCAATTGTTCTTGGATTATATAAGCTCTTATTTGCAACAAGGTTGATTTGTTTGAAATTCCTGAGAGGTTGATGATCTACATCAGTTTTGTGACATGACGAAATAACCAGCGACATTCCCGATATTAATACAGGTATGCCTTTCCGGGTAAGCCGGGAAATTGAGAACTTGTTCTTCATTGCGAGGGATGTTTTAAATTATTTAAGTGTGAAAAAAATGATAACTGTGCAAAGCAACCTTCATTTCATTAAGCAGTATTAAGATGTTATCCCTATTTTAGGATACCTTGTACCCGATATTATAAAATAGCTGCTATGAGGCTCATCGAACGAGAGAGTTATATTGATTCACTTAAACAGCAATTTTCAAAGATTGCAGGTGGCGAAGGCCATTGCATTTTTGTATGCGGTGAATCCGGCATTGGTAAAACATCATTACTGAAAGCATTTACTAAAGATCTCAAGAAAGATTACCAGGTATATGAAGGCACATGCGATGCATTATTCACTCCACGACCGCTCGCACCGCTTTATGATATTGCATGGCAGATCAGGCACGACCTTATAGATAGCTCAACTGATATTCACGACCGCGCGGGCTTATTCTCCAGGTTTTTCCAGGAATTAAAAAAGCAGGACCAGATCAGCATTATTGTATTCGAAGATATTCACTGGGCCGATGAAGCAACGATCGACTTTATTAAATTTATGGCAAGAAGGATTACGCATCTCCAATGCATGTTCATCCTTACTTACCGTGATAATGAAATTCACCCTTTACATCCGCTCTCCAATATATTTGGCCAGCTGTCACCGGATTCATTTACACGTATTGCTCTAAATCCTCTCTCACAGGAAGCAGTAATTAAACTCGCTGAAGAAAAAGGGTATGATGGTGAGAAAGTTTTCGAGGTTTCGGGGGGCAATCCTTTTTATGTAAATGAAATCTTATCCAGTTACAGTGAAGGTGTTCCGGCTAATATCCGCGATGCCATCATATCGGCTTATAACAGAACAAATGATAAAACAAAGCAGGTATGGGATCTATTGTCGGTGATACCCGGGAAATTTGAAATAAAATACCTGGAAAAGTTTGCTCCGGCATACCTGGAGGCCATTAATAATTGCATACAGTTCCAGATACTGATCCAGCAGGAAGGACAGATATTTTTCAAGCATGAATTGTTCAGGATAGCCATTGAGAATCATTTATCTCCCCTGAGAAGAGTATCATTGAATAAAACGATTCTTGAACTTTTTCTTAGAGATTTTGAGGAGAACAATGAAATTGAAAGAATTGTTCACCATTCAAAAAATGCCAATGCATACGATCTGGTCGTAAAGTATGCTCCCATCGCTGCAAAAAGTGCTGCATGTGTAGGCGCGCATATCGAAGCTTCAAAATTATTATATACTGCTATTGAATTTTTCCAGGGCGATGATCCGGATATAAGAATATCTATGTATGAAAGCTACGCCTATGAATGTTACCTTACCAATAGTATCAAGCAGGCCATTATTTACGCAGGTAAAACACTCAGGCTTTTAAAGGCTGCGGGTGATGTGGAGAGAACGGCAGATTGTATGCGCTTCCTCTCTCATCTGAGATGTTGTGATGGGGACAGGAAAACGGCTCTTGCGTTGGGCCTGGAAGCCATTGGCATTCTTTCGGAAGAACCGCCATCCAAAGTTAAAGCGATGGCATTCAGTAATATTTCTCAATTAAAAATGCATTTTGATGACCTGGCAGACAGCATGGACTGGGCCATGAAATCGTTTGCTGTTGCAAGGGAGCTGAATGATGAGGAAGCGTTATGCCCTGCCCTCATCAATATAGGTACCCTCAATATGATCATACCTTCTTCCTGGAATGAAGGTGTTGAACAACTCAGAAAAAGCCTTTCCATATCATTAAAAAATTCATATCATGAGCATGCTGCGCGTGCTTATGCTAATCTTGCAAGAAATGCTTTTAGGCTAAAGGACTATGAATTTGTAAATAATATCCTGGAAGATGGCATTCGCTACAGTGATGAAAGGGAGCTGCCTTACTGGAATTTCACGATACTTTCGGTAAAAGCCAGGTTGATGTTTGATAAGGGGAAATGGAACGAAGCCTACATTATAGCTGAAAAATTATTGAATCATGAATATCATGGATCTTTTGAAATTCATGCGGTGCTGGTGATGGCTCTGATAAAGATGAGGAAGGGCGAATTTGATGAGGCATTTCAATTGATTATCAAGGCGAAAGCACTTACATCAAAAGGAATTGAGCTGCAAACTATGATACCATTGGTTGTTGCTTCCCTGGAATATGAATGGCTTACTGCACAACGGATATTAGAAACCGATGATCTTAATATGGTGTTGAAGATGATCGAAGGATCAGCGCTGACTATTGAAAACAGTGAACTGGCCTTCTGGTTGATGAAAGTCAGAAAACAGCATCTTGCTCTTAAAGAAGTTTATGAGGGGTACCATGTTAAAAATGTGGCTGGCGCACACAAAGCTGCCATACACAAAGCTGCCGCACATTGGAATAAGCTTGGTAATCCCTATGCGCGTGCTATGGTGTTGTTTGAAGGCAGCGATGATGATAAAAAAGATGCTATCTCCATCGTGCAGGACCTTGGTGCCGACAGTGCTTTTGAAAGGATGAAACTGGAAATGAGAAGCTCAGGTATAAAAGGAATCCCCAGGGGACTTAGAAAATCCACGAAGTTAAATGCTGCCCTGCTCACTGGCCGCGAAATGGATGTACTGGAACTGCTGAAAGATGGGTTGCAGAATAAAGAAATTGCCAATAAATTATTCATATCTGCTAAAACAGTAGATCATCATATATCTGCCATACTCTTCAAGCTCGATGTTAACTCGCGTGTAAAAGCAGTTAACGAAGCGATAAAACTCGAATTAATAAAATAGGGGATCAGACATTGATAAATAGGGAATTATTCTGTCATAGGATGATGCCATCAGGCTGAATTTTGTGTCATTATATAACTAATACTATTTATCATGAAAAAGTTTGTAATCGAAAGGATTCTTCCCGGTGCTGGCATGCTTACAGCCGAAGAAAGGCAGTCTATAGCCCTCGAATCCTGTGAAGTGATCAGAAAGATCGGGGTACCGTATCACTGGATTGAATCGTTTATTACCGACGATAAGATCTATTGTATTCATATCGCTGAAAGCGAGAACATCGTGCGTGAACATGCACGGCTCGCAAATATTCCTATACATATTGTTAATGAAGTAAGGGCTGTTCTTGACCCCGTAAATAGTAACCCGATATGATAAAATTAATTGAATCGGAAGATCAGGCTGCTTTTGTTGAAATGGTAGCTATACAACTCACCGGAAAATTCATGACGGAACTGCGCCAGCTGTGCAATAGAAAAAATTATTTCACACATGCCGGTATACTGGCCGAGATGTTTGATTGGTCAATGGAATTCTTCGACCTATACTACCTGGAGTTTGGGAATTTCTCGGAAGCAACAGATGTTGAAGAATCTGTGATCGCTTTCGGAAATGCAAGATACCAGGAGCTTGCCGCCATACCATCATACTTAGATTCTTATTTCATTGCTAAATATAAAAACGATCTAAAAAATATTTTATGTCCAAAGTAAATTCGTTGCTTATAGAAATTCTTGTTCCTGCTATTAAAACTGTCGGGAAAGCAGAAATGAAAATTCTTTTAGCCGGTTTAAAAGAGCACAATTCACCGGATTTATATGAAAATGTGCTCAAAAGCATTCATGCAAACTTTGTTCTGCTAAAAGATGCTGCAGTGAAAACCAAAACAAAATTCGATGATGGAATCATAGGGCTCGTTCTGGAGGCCGTTCAGGAAAGTGCCGAACCTTCAATATTAAGTGTTACATAAATATTCTACAGGCATACGGGTAATGAAGGGGGATAGGATGTTGTAAACTGGTTATTTTTCCAGCAATTATTTGATCCGGTACCATCCCACAGGAGGTCAACGCCCGGAAGGGGTAATCCTGAAGGCGGATGAGCGCCATTTGCTGTAACCTTGTTATTAATAATATTTGCGCCATCGGCATTGGGTTCGATGTCTGCAAAGGCTTCGGGAGGCAAGCCGGATAAACTTCCCAGTACAAGTGTGCTTACCACAGCAACACCTGCAAAATCGTTATTTCGGATTTTGTTGTTCTTCATAATAACATTGTCAACCCCCACAACAAGAACCCCTGAACCCTGAGGCACGAGTACTTCGAAGCCATCGCCGGGAGGAGCAAAATTCGGAAGGTTGTTGTTGTACACATCATTGTCGACAACCACAATGTTTGCTGATGCTTTAACGGTAAGGCCGGGAAGTAAAATGATCAGAATTCCTCCGGTGTTGTCGTATGCTTCATTGTGAGAAACGACAATATCCGAGCAATTTTCTATTTCCAGTCCATTTACATTTCCAAAAGCGGCATTATTTCTTACCACCACCTTTTCAGACTGGCCCACATAAATTCCGGTGTCGGTATGACCGGTTGCTGAACAGTCTTCAATAAGTCCATTAATACATCTGACAGGAAACAATCCATACTCTCCGTTGTTGATGGTGGTTATTTTAATCAATTCGAAACCATCCACCCGCACAAGGAAAACTCCATTTTCTTCAAAGTCGCGGACAGTTACATTTTTCAGCACGAAGCCGTCGCCATTATCTCTCACTGTTATTCCGTTTTCTTCAGTCCCTGGGTTTTTAATGATCACTCTTTCATCATGACCCCCTTGGAGTCCGATAATGTGAATGTTCGCCTTTTCCACTACGATCGACTCAAGGTAAGTTCCCGGTTGGATATAAATAGTTTGTCCGGGCAGAGCGGCATCAACTGCAGCCTGAATTGATTCGCCGGCTTTTACGGTAATACCTTTTACATTACCGGGATGGTCTTTAACGCAACCTGCAATCATCAACGTTGCAGCTAATGTGATGGTTATAATTTTTTTCATGATTTCCTCCTTTTGGTTTAGAGATTTTTGTTGTTTTCAAAGCTATTACGACTCAGAAGGAAGTGCTAATTGATTCCTGTTATTGCAGATGAATTGTTTAGTAAGGATTGCCAAAGGCGGATAGTGAATGGTTGTATTTAGTATTTTTTGCAACGGCACCTGCTGATGGCCTGATCATATTTTGAGTTTTTGCCGTACTGAAAAAATGCATGAAATTGTAGGTGATGAACAATTTGCTGACAAGACGTGATGCCCTTGGTTTAATGGGATATGCTGGATTAGGATTAATGTATGCTCAGGTCTCATCATTTTCGTCGGCTAAGGCTATGCTTAGGCGCGCGATCCCATCTTCAGGTGAATTACTTCCTGTTGTTGGACTGGGCACGTGGCGCCAGTTTGATGTGGGTGCTTCAGTTGCCGACAGGCAATCACTTATTGATGTGTTGAAGAGAATGAATGAAAAAGGTGGCAAGCTGATCGATTCATCACCTATGTATGCGAGATCCGAAGAAGTGATCGGAGACCTGGCGAATGAAATAAAACAGGCTGATAAATTTTTTTATGCCACAAAAGTGTGGACAACGGGTAAGCAGGAAGGAATAGACCAGATGAATGCGTCGTTCAGGAAAATGCAGCGTAGCAAAATGGACCTAATGCAGGTGCACAATCTGGTTGACTGGCAAACGCATCTTGAAACATTGCGTAAATGGAAGGAGGAAGGTAAAGTGCGATATATCGGGATCACGCATTACACTGATTCTGCACACGATGAACTTGAAAAAATTGTAAGATCGCAACACCCCGATTTTGTACAATTCAACTATTCGATCCGGAGCCGTCATGCAGAACAAAGGTTGTTGAATGTTGTAAAAGATAACGGCGCTGCGGTGATCATTAATCAACCATTTGAGTCTGGTTCATTATTCAATGCGGTACATGGGAAGTCACTTCCTGCATGGGCCGCAGATTATGAAATAAACAACTGGGCGCAATTCTTTCTAAAATTTATTCTTTCACATCCCGCAGTTACCTGCACTATTCCCGGAACATCAAATCCTGATCACCTTGTAGAAAACATGGAGGCGGCGTATGGCAGACTACCGGATGATAAAACCCGCAAAAAAATGGTTGAATATGTTTCGTGAATTTGGTCAATAAGTTCTTCTATGCAAAAATATTTTTACTTCCTTATTTTTTATGTTTTGATACAGCAATCAAGTTTTTCACAGGTAGAAGTATCAATCAACGCCGATACTCACCAAACGATTATCAGCCGGCACATCTATGGTCACTTCGCCGAACATCTCGGTCGTTGTATTTATGACGGGTTTTATGTCGGTGAAAAAAATAAAAGTATTCCCAATACAAAAGGTGTACGCAATGATATTGTTGCGGCACTTAAAAAACTGAATATTCCTAATCTTCGCTGGCCCGGAGGATGCTTTGCTGATACTTATCATTGGAAGGATGGGATCGGCGCTAAGGAAAGGCGACCGAAAATGGTGAACATATGGTGGGGTGGTGTTACTGAAGATAATAGTTTTGGCACCCATGAATTTCTGGATATGTGCGAAATGCTGGGCACCGAACCTTATATATCAGGTAATGTAGGCAGCGGCACTGCGCAGGAGCTTGCCGAATGGGTGCAATACGTGAATTTTAAAGGTGTAAGCCCCATGTCGGATCTCCGTGCAAAGAATGGTCGCAAGGAACCATGGAAAGTAAAATTCTGGGGAGTGGGAAATGAAGCATGGGGATGTGGAGGAAACATGCGGCCTGAATATTATTCAGATATCTATCGCAAATATGCTACGTTCATGAGTGACTGGACGAGCAGCGGACAACTTTACAGGATTGCTTCCGGAGCGAATTCCTCAGATTATAACTGGACAGAAGTGCTGATGAAAAATATTCCAAAGAGAATGGTCGCGGGGTTGGCGCTTCATCACTATTCAGTGATCGATTGGGATAAGAAAGGATCTGCTACAGAGTTCGATGAGACTTTATATTTCAAAACAATGCAGAGGGCGTGGCTTATGGATACGCTGATTTCCAGGCATTCTGCGATTATGGATAAGAATGATCCGGAAAAAAATATTGCATTGGTTGTGGATGAATGGGGAGGATGGTATGATGTGGAGAAAGGAACAAACCCGGGTTTTTTATTCCAGCAGAATACTATGAGAGATGCCATGATAGCAGGAGTAACATTAAATATTTTTAATAATCACAGCGACCGTGTGCGTATGGCGAATCTTGCGCAAACGGTAAATGTGCTGCAGGCTGTAATTCTTACTGATAAAGAGAAGATGATCCTTACCCCGACATATCATGTGATGGAGATGTACAAGGTGCACCAGGATGCAAGGTTACTGAAATTGAATTATGCCGGTAAGGAATACTCACTCAACGGTGAAAGTTTGCCCGCAATATCTTTATCAGCTTCAACAGACAGTACCGGAATCACTCACCTATCTGCTGTTAACATTGATTCACATACCGAACAGATAATAAGAATAAATACTGCAGGACAAAAATATTCACAAGTACATGGGAGAATATTACAATCGGGGAAACTGCAGGATCATAATTCTTTTAATGATCCGGATAAGGTTAAGCCTGAGGAGTTTAAGGGAGCATCTTTAAAAGATGGAATTGTGGAGTTTAAAATTCCCGCGTTTTCAGTGATTGTTCTGGAATTGAAATAATACTATTTCGGTTTATAATTATATAGTAGAGATCATCTGGAAAGAGCTAACTTTAACCATTACCGTAATCTTCTGAAATTATTATTTCCGCCCCGAAATTTCATTACTATTTGCCTGCTTTAATTTTTGGTCTTCCTGTTTATGAGATATATAACTCTGTTAACTACAGCAATTTTCTTTTGCATTACCGGCATGCATGCTCAATCGGTAATTTCCGGCACACTACAGGATGAACAGGGTAAGCTCATGCAGTATGCCAGTGTGCATCTAATGAATTCATCCGATTCCTCATTGGTTAAAGGAGGAATGTCCGACATTTCAGGAAAATATTCCTTCGACAATATTGCCAATGGAAAATATTTTATTTTCTGTACCCATACTGGCATGAATGAAGTGTTTTCGGATATCATAGAAGTTACCCCGGGTAAAAAGGAAATAAAAATGGGGGTTTTTGTTCTGACCAACAGAAAGGATCAGTTAAAAGGTGTGACGGTAACTGGAAAGAAACCCATGTTCGAGCAGAAGATTGACAGGATGGTGATCAATGTAAAAAACAGTATAGTAAATGCCGGCGGATCTGCACTTGATGTTCTGGAGAAATCTCCGGGAGTAACTGTGAACAGGCAGAATAACGCTATTTCGATTAATGGAAAAAGTGGGGTAGTGGTCATGCTGAATGGAAAAATGACTTATATGCCTATGGATGCTTTAATCCAGATGCTGGATGGTATCAGGGCGGGGAACATTGAGAAGATAGAACTGATCACAACACCTCCTGCAAAGTATGATGCTGAAGGCAATGCGGGGTATATTAATATAGTACTTATCAGTAACCCGTACGAAGGATTCAATGGATCTTATTTTATTACAGGAGGGTATGGTAAGAAGGAATTGGGAGCCGCAGGATTTAATTTTAATTACAGAACCGGAAGAATGAATTTATATGGTAATTATTCATTTACCTATGATCACGTTATTCAGCAAGGATATGGATTTACCCAATTCAATAAAGGAGAGGATGTTATTGCCAATACTTCCTTCTCCGACAGGGATGCTATCAGGAAGGTTCATACACCCAGGATAGGATTGGATTACCAACTGGATAGCTCAACGGTAATAGGAGCCCTGGTGAGTGGGTATACAAACAGATGGACCATGACGGCAGATAATGGAGCTAATGTTTACATAAATAATGAAGTAGATACCATCATCAAAACTGTGAATAAAGAAGTCAATCACTGGCAAAATATTTTGAGCAACATTAATTTCCAACACACCTTCAAACCTGGTAAGATCATCTATTTCGATGCGAATTATATTTATTTTAAAGATGACAACCCCAATACTTATTCAAATTCATATTATGATGGGACAAAGAACCTGATCTATAGTGAAGAAGTAAGGAGCGGCAAGATCACACCGATCAAAATTCTTGTTTTCTCAGGGGATTATGTAACACCGCTGAGTAAAAAAGTAAATATGGAATCAGGCGCTAAGCTCTCCCTTTCGAAATTCAATAATGATGTGAGTGTTGAATATCTTAAACAGGGTACCTGGGAGCCTGATGAAAATCTTTCTGCAAAATATTTATTGAAAGAAAATATCGCTGCGGCTTATACATCAATAACCATGGATGTAAATAGTAAAACGACTTTGAAAGCTGGTTTGAGATATGAACACACGTTCTCTAATTTAGGCACGACAGATGTTGCAGATATCGTTGACAAGAAGTACGGCGAATTGTTCCCTACATTATTTGTATCACACAAGTTTAATGAGGACAAGAGCGTTAATTTTTCCTACAGCAGAAGAATTACCAGGCCAACATTTAATGATCTTGCGCCCTTTACTATTTTCTTCGACCCCAAAACCTTCTTTACCGGTAATCCAGCCCTGCAGCCCGCTATTGCCAATAGTTTACAGGCAAGTTATGTTTTCAAAAACTATATTTTTTCCATTGGATATACCTATGAAAAAAATTCAATTGAAGGATTCCAGACCGTGAAAATAGATACCATCAACAATATGTTGTACCTCTCTGCCAAAAACTTTGATTATGAACAGTTTTTAACCGGATCAGTTTCATTTCCAGTTACTGTTAACAGCTGGTGGACCTTTCAGAATAATTTTAATTTGAACTGGCGACAGGTCAACACCGTTTATGAAGAGGCACCTGTTCAGTTACAGGTAGTGTATTATAACATCATCTCTTCTCACCGGTTCAATTTCCCGAAAGATTATTCTTTTGAACTGAGTGGTATGTACACATCGGAAAGCTACTTCGGCACCGCGAAACTTGGTTACCTGTTCCAGGTGGATGCCGGGTTTCAAAAGAAATTCAATAACGGCAAGGATTACATTCGCTTTTCAGCAAATGATATATTCAATTCAGGAAGCGATTACAGATTCAATGAAAAAATACCTATACCAGGTGCAATTGTTAACGGCAGCTTGAATTTTGGTCTTGTCGCATTTAAATTGACCTACACGCACAATTTTGGGAATAAAAATCTTAAGGATAAAAGAGAACGTTCAACAGGAGCGGAAAACGAACTCCAGAGAGTCCATAATTAGTTTTTTTTAAAGTTAATAAAATGGAAAAATTAAAAGCTATTCTTGATATCAACGGAAATTACATTCTTATTTGTTTACTGGTTGTTTTTTTATACTATGGAGCAATTATTAAACACTTCCTTTAAATTTAAGAACCGATCACAACATCTCTTTCAGAATTTACTCTTCCAGGCAACATTTGTAGTTGCCAATTATTTTTTTGCGATGCTTCTTGTGTTATGCGTGGGATGGTTAAATGAAAACCGTGTTGGATTATTGTATTTGGTTCAGATTCCTTACTGGTTGAAACTGATACTTAGCGTTGCCTTGGTTGATATGACAACTTACTGGTTTCACAGGATGGCACATAGAATTCCTTTACTCTGGAGATTACACCGCATTCATCATAGCGATACTTCGGTTGATGCTTCAACTGCATTAAGGGCTCATCCTATCGAGGTACTCGTATTTGGCACAAGTAATATTGTTGCAGCTGGGCTGTTTGGTTTGGATTTTATTGGATTGGGACTTTATTTTTTAATTGTTATTCCTGTCTTTCTTCTTCAGCATACAAATGTCCAATTCCCGCGGTGGATAGACACAGCTTTTGGTTGGATCTTTGTTACACCTGGTTATCATAAAGTTCACCACGAGCAAAACCAGTATTATACGGATTCTAATTATGCAGACATTTTCGTATGGGATCGTTTATTCGGAACATACAGAAGTAAGCCGTTAAATGAAATTGTTTATGGTTTGAAAGAGTTTGACAACGATAAAATGCAATCATTTTTATTTCAGATGAAAAGTCCCTTCATTAATATAAAAAGGATCACACCTGAAAATCTGCTTAAAAATGATAGCCAGGATCATAATCTGTGAATCGGTTATTAGTGATCCAACCCACTTTCATATTTAATAGCAACGTTTCTTTTATCTTCAAAGAATGAAAAATATTATTAAGCTTGAAGAGCTGGCCATGTTTAGTCTGTCGGCATGGGCTATTTATATGATGAATGCGGAATGGTGGTATTATCTTTTACTCCTGCTGGGACCAGATATCAGCTTTATTGGATATACCGCCGGCAATAAAACTGGCGCATTTATCTATAACCTGTTTCATCATAAAGGTGTTGCTGTCGTAATATTTATCATCGGATTTCTTGCTCCCGACAGGATCATGCAAATTGCTGGTATTGTTTTATTCGGACATTCATCAATGGACAGATTTTTTGGATATGGCCTGAAATTAAAGGAAGGATTTAAGTTTACGCATTTAGGCATGATAGGACAGAAGAACTAATAAAAAGCTTACGGAGTTTTTCGCAATAAAGATTACTGTTTCAATTAAATAAGTTGAAATTATACCCATTCAGATGTCTGGCAATTTTGATTATACTTCTTACGCTCAAAGGTTTGTCGCCAGGTTTCCGCTGACTACCTACATCGGCACCCAGGTTAATTTCTGGATTATTGCAAACATGTTACTGGGAACTATCCTTCATCTCCAGGCATTACGGGTAAACCAGGAGAGCAGACTTGCACTAATGCTTGGTATTGCCGCATTATCGGGTATATTTTATGGAATAATTCTCGGGCTAACCGATTATTATCTTGATAAAAATGTTTTCAAAAAGAAATCACTGGGTAAAGTGATATTATTGAAGGTTGTTATTTCATTGAGCATCCTGGTGATTCTTTTATTTATTATCAAATCCATAGTGATAAAGATCCTGAATCTTACATTGAATGGGCAGGAATCATATAATATTAATAACACAGCATGGGAATATTTATTCTACATGCTGCTGATCTATTATTTTTTTATGACACTGGTGATCAGTTTCGTCATACAGATGAATAAAAAATTTGGCCCGGGGGTTTTGGTCCCTTTGTTATTTGGTAAATACCGGAATCCCCGCGAAGAGGAACGAATATTTATGTTCATGGATCTTAAATCCTCTACAACATTTGCTGAGAATCTAGGTCATTTGCAATACAGTTCTTTTATACAGGACTGCTTTATGGATATTAACCAACTGCTCTTATCATTTAATGCCCGTGTTTACCAGTATGTGGGTGATGAGATTGTTTTAACCTGGGGAGTAAAGGACGGGTTGAAAAACTTTTCGTGCATACGTTTTTTCTTTGCGTGCGAAAAACAATTCCACGACCGGGAACAACATTATTTTTCCAAATATGGAATACTGCCTCAATTTAAAGCCGGACTCCATTCAGGGAAAGTTACCGCAGTAGAAATAGGTGAAATCAAAAGAGATATTGCCTATCATGGAGACACATTAAACACTGCTGCGCGGATACAAGGCGTATGTAATGAGTATGATAAAAATTTTCTGGTCTCTGAAGCTCTATTGGAAGTGATGGGTGAGCATTCAAATCTTAAAACTAAATCACTTGGAATGATCAGGTTGAGAGGTAAAACTAAAAGTATTGGCATCGCCAGCGCAGAATGGAATGATTTAAATATTTAGATCATTAATTTTCGTCCGATTACAGTGCAGTAATATGTCCTTTGAAATTTTTCCTGTCATACAGTTCTGCGTCGGTAGAAATAGAATTTACAAAACTGCGAATTGAACTGATTGATTCACCAGGGTATACGTCGGCATAGTATCGAGGATCTGTTTAATGATATCTATGGAGGGAGGCATTAAAACGCAAGTTCACTCTTATCAGTCACTTCATTATTTATGAATGGTTCTTGTACTTCGGTTTCCTCAGTATTTTTTGCTGCAAGTTTTACTTTTGTTGGTTTTACACTTGTAACAAGGATCTTACTTGCTTTTTTAATATTCTTCTGGAATTTTCTTTTTCCTACTATTGATTCAAATTCCTTGAACATGGATTCAAGTGATTGAGAAACATGTGCGCGGAGATCTTTTTTAAGGGTTGCTTTCTTTGCAACTTTTTTCGTTTTGGCCATTATGATTTGTTTATACAAACATAACAATAAGATAACATAGCCAATATTATTTTTTAATATGTGATTTTTTAGATGATTTCATACCATATTTCCACTGTGTATCCATCGGGATCTTTGAAAAAAACGTACGGTGAACCGGGAACAAATTCTCCCTGCTCGATAATACTTCCCCCTGCGGAAACGATTTTATTGATCATTTCACTAATGTCATTTGCTGATCTTAGTCTGAACCCAAAATGTGCGATTCCTCCGGTATTAGCTGATTGAATAGTATCCTTTTTTTCAAATACCAGTATGTCTGAACAACCAGGGGTGGTCATCTGGATAAAACTCCCGGTATCATACATAATCTGCATGTCAAATACTTTCTCATAAAATAACCTGGTGCGTTTAAGGTCGGCGACTGCGAGTGCGATATGTGTTAACCCATATGTTTTGGGATCCGGCATTTCGATTTAAGAATGGTAATACTAAGATAAAAACAAATAACATCCCAGTAATATGGGGTTACTACTTTTGAGGTCTCATTTTAATAAAGCATTTGTTTCTCTTGATTGACGGCTCTTTTCAAAGAGCTGTTTTTTTATTCGCTTCCAGGCGCAGCAAGGTTGATGGGAACGCTGACTGATGGTTTCTTTGAGCAAGTAGCTTACAGAGGTGCTTTTGATGCGACAATTGACTGGAAAGCCCAGTGGGCAGTATGGGGTTTATAAATTTTATTTCTTACCAACATAAAAAATTGCCTTCTGATTACAGAAGACAATTTTGTTTAAGCCCGGTTCTCTTTTTACATTACAGTCTTATGATTTACTTATGAAACGACCTGTATTATTCTGCCTGTTGCTGTTAACAGTCAAATTCGCCAGCACACAAACTCTTTCCGAGCTCGAATCGCACAGGATTCATCTTCCAAATGGATGGAGCCTTACACCTGTTGGAGAAAGCCTGCCACTTGGTGATCTGCCCTTGAACATCGCCGTGTCTTCGTCAAAGAAATATTTAGCAGTCACCAATAATGGACAAAGCACACAATCCATCCAGCTTATTGATGTACACAAGCAAAAAATTCTACATGAAGTTAAAATTCCAAAATCATGGTTTGGACTGAAATTCAGTAAGAATGAAAAACACCTCTATGTTTCTGCAGGAAATGATAACCAGGTATTGAAATATTCGATCGTTAATAATAAACTCTTGTTATCCGATAGCATCATACTGGGTAAAAGATGGCCCGTAAAGATATCACCCACAGGCATCGAACTGGACGAAACAAAAAACCGGATGTATGTAACCACTAAAGACAATAATTCACTTTATATAATCGATCTTTCTACAAAAAAAATTATCCGGCAGGTTCACCTTGATGCTGAAGCATACACTTGCCTGCTTTCTCCGGATAAGAGAGAATTATATATATCCTGCTGGGGTGGCAGGAAAATAAGTGTTTACAATACTATAGAAAATAAAATAACAGTAAGCATCAACACCGGTAATCATCCGAATGACATGTGCCTTTCCGGCGATGGAAAATATCTGTTTGTTGCAAATGCAGACGACAACAGTGTTTCCGTAATCAACGCGAAGACCAAAAAAGTTGTAGAAACGCTTAATGCTGCTTTGTATCCTGATGCCCCCGACGGATCAACAACAAATGCAGTGGCTTTATCTCCTGATAATAAAATGCTATATGTTGCGAATGCAGATAATAATTGTATTGCTGTATTTGATGTAGAGCACCCCGGTTCAAGTAAAAGCAATGGATTTATACCTGCAGGATGGTACCCTACGGCAATAAAAATAATTGGAAAGAAAATTTATGTGGCAAATGGTAAAGGATATACGTCCAAAGCAAATCCATTGGCTCCTGATCCTGTTCATGAGGCCGGACAAACTTTTCACCAGGGCGACACTACACGGAGATTGGGATCTCAGTATATCGGAGGGTTATTCAAAGGAACTTTAAGTATCATTACCGTGCCCACTGCAAAGCAACTATCAGTTTATTCGGAGGCTGTGTATGCTAACACACCTTACAGCAAAACAAAAGAAACGCTTTCTGCGGGTGAGGAAGGAAACCCGGTTCCCCGAAAAGTCGGTGATTCATCACCGGTCAGATATGTATTTTATATATTGAAGGAGAACCGCACCTACGACCAGGTCCTTTCTGATATACCCGAAGGAAATGGAGATACCAGCCTTTTATTATTTGGCGGGAATATTACCCCTAACCAGCATGCTCTTGCCAAAGAATTTGTGTTGCTTGATAATTTTTATGTTGATGGTGAAGTAAGTGCTGATGGACACAACTGGAGCATGGGAGGTTATGCAAATGATTATCTCGAAAAGAACTGGCCTACGAATTATGGTGGCCGCGGAGGTGCGTATGATGCGGAAGGAACAAGAGAAATTGCCAATAACAGGGATGGTTTCATCTGGGATCAATGT
>Ga0207701_10001030_pt1 | contig 29530 bp, 26 predicted proteins | sample KBSSwiSSwithPhiX_FD_184294 | JGI IMG/M metagenome (GOLD analysis project Ga0207701, IMG submission 184294) | Switchgrass rhizosphere bulk soil microbial communities from Kellogg Biological Station, Michigan, USA, with PhiX - S5 (SPAdes) (version 2) | ecosystem: Environmental > Terrestrial >... | reverse complement strand
GTCAACGAATCAAGTTGAGAAAAGTTATGCCTCAGGTCACTTCACATTTTGATCTCCATCGAAGCTGCCGGCCATTTCTCATCCTGGCGGGTTTGGCGCTCTGTCTTTGGGCCGGAAGCTCAACCGTTCACGCGCAAGTTTTACCGAGACCTAAACAGGTCGAAAAAGCAGCACCAAAAACAATCATCAAGCATACGAAAAGAATTAAACCAAAAATTGACACAACGGCTGTCTCGTCCGACTCAGACACCTTTGTAGAGCTCGGAGACCAGTTCTATCAAAAAGGAAAATTCAATGCCGCCGAGGCTGCCTACAAGGAAGCGTTAAAGCTCTGGTCCGGAAATGCAGATGCAGTAGCTGGACTTGGATATCTCTACGTCAGTAAGGGCATGCGTCTGGAGGCCCAGTCCCAGCTCAGTCGACTGCGTCAGTTGGATTCAGCAATGGCCTCCGAACTTGCGCCAGAGGTTGGGAAACTCATAGGCCCTGCAAGTAAACAGTGACGGTCTTTCTTCCTTCAAGGCTTCTGCGTAACGTTGACAATCGTCTGAGCTGCCTCTTCAATCATTGGCGTTAACACGTCCTGGCCATCCGATTTAACCTTCGCTTTTGTCGACTTGGTGGCAACGGTTCGCGACCCACCCAGAAGCACTAACTTGTATTCAAACGTTATCTCATCGTTGGCTTTAGCTAACGCTCCGATTGTTCCTGTTGCTTTGCCTACCCCAGAGGTGACGTCCTGCACCTTTTTGGCGCCGGGAATTTTTGAACCCATTCCAGAACCCATGCTGCCCAAAATGGAATCAAAGCCTCCGCCAGATTTTTGTGAATTACGTTTTCGGAGCAACGTTGTATACAGCACGTAATCACATTCGCGTTTCACTCCTTCAGTTAATGCCAACGAGTCAAGTCGTGCTTTCAGTTCGATGGTTTCAATAGTTGAGCCCTGGAGAAAACTGCTTACCGTTTCGCGCAATGCATTCGAGTCGCTATTGGCGCTTGATCCCACCGAACTCACACGCGGAACAACAAGCCCTATGCGAATCGTTCCTTCTGCTTTTGGCGGATCGCTGACTGTGGTGCTTGTCGTTCGATTTCTCGCTGAAGGAGTAGGAGCGCTCAGACTCCCGTAACCCGTTGGCGTTGACGGACTGGATGTTGAAACTGGATTTGCATTTGTCGGTGTGGCGACAGGTTCAGGATTTGGCGTAGGCGCGTTAGTCGCAGTATGAACTGCCTTCGGCGCCGCAGCCTTCGCCATGTTTACGATAGCCTGTGCCGCAGATTCAATCATCGGCGTCAGAACGTCTTCGCCATCAGCTTTGACAGTGCCACGAAGTACATTTTCTACAGGCGGCTGGCCGCTCTCGGTCGCCACGACTCTGTACTCAAAGGTGAACTCGTCCCCAACTTTGGTCCCGCTGCCGTATCCACCCGACGTCCCCGTAGAAGGTTTTCGCTTGCGAGTCATCGAAGTGTAGAGCACGTAGTCGCAACTCCGCTCTTTGCTTTCATCGAATGCGAGCGAGTCAAGGCGGGCCTTCAGCTCTATGGTTCCGAGTCTTGGTCCGGTCAGGTAGCTAATCAAATCCTTCCGCAGCGAGGAGACTTCCTGTGTACCGGTTCCACCGCCTCCCAGTAGCGTGACTTTCGGAGTGATCAGCCCGATCCGAACCGCCCCCTCGGCTTTAGGAGGATCGGTCCTGGTGGTTGAATATGATGGAGTTTGCGCTCGCACTGCCGTGCACGCGAGCACCATCACGAGTAAGTGAAAGCCCGCGGAAACAGACTTTGTCGATCTGCCACTTCTCAAGGTTCCATCCTCCTTCTTGTGAATAAGAACAAACACTCGGATAACTTAGAAACTAAGCGGATCATTTGCGAGACCAAACTTCTGTGGATTTGCTGCGATGACTCCGTAAGCGATCGTGTTCACCACAAGATCGTAAGCCTTTGCATTAAGCACATCCCGATCGTGCAAATACCAAACATTACGTTCCGTCAATGGATTGTTTACTACCTGATTCATCCTTTTCAGTAACGGATGCGAACGTGCAGTTCCGGCACCGTCCGGAAGCGCAGCAATTAGAATCAAACAGCTGTCAGCTTCACTACTGCCAAACGTCTTGTTGAGCGAAGCCAGGATTGGCAAGGCGCGAGTCGCCGCGTTAACGCAATCTCCTTCTTCGCCACCTCTCGTCATGGCAAGTCCAACTAAAATCACCAAACCCGGTTGAAGTCCTGACTTTCCCGCTTGCGTACTGATCGCTGCCGATTTCTCGTGAAGCTTTGATAATGAATCTGACAACGCGGATCCGCGACTAAGGTCAACCACTCTCGATTCAATCTCCTTAAGAGCCTCTTCACTAAAGCTGTAGGGTTTGTTGTCACGCGACATCCTTCTTACGACTTGCTTCGCATCTTCTTCGATCCTCTGTGACTCCTGAGACTGAACCGGGACCGTCGGGTTGGCGGTGCTTTCCGGTGACGGTTTCACTTCAGCCTTTTTTGTTTTAAACGTGCCGGCGCTCCGTCGTAGCGCTATCGCTCCAATTAGCATTACCAGAATCAACGCAGCGCCAACTCCGGCGAACACAAAGCTTCTCCTAACAGTTAGTTTTGGTCCCTGGCTTTTGGCCCTTGCTTTAGCAGGCGAAGCGTTTGTCGGCGGACTTTCGAGCTTTCGACCTCGTATCTCGCGAGTTATGGGTCTAGCTTCATCAGCGACAACGATTCGTCGAACGTTACTTGAAGTTCGATCTTCCGCCTCCCTTTGTTCTCTTTCATCCATGACTGTAAAAACAAGGACTCAAGGCTTGGCTGCGACTCGAGAATCGCCCGTCTCGACTCCGGTAAATGTCGACAATGCCTGCTTCATATTCAAACCGAACGCCCAGGGCGTTTCGCCTACGATGGCGGCCGCAAAATACTTCGGCACATACTTGATGTTCTCACCTTGAAACCAGTGATCGAGCTTGTCTGAGTTAGTCACCAGGGTCCAAAAGCTTCGCTCTTTGTTTGCGCTATTCATGACGCTCTGAAGATCGTTGCGCACTGAATCGGGGCTCCGGTTGTAGCCGGCAATACAGAGGGCCACGCTCATCGGGTCAGTGCCAAACTCTGAAATGCGATCGGCAATGTAGTGTGCAGCAGCATCCGACATTTTGTTGACGTTGGTTCGTTCCTTTGGCGACACGCCATAACCTTCGGCAGTAGCCGGAATGAACTGGAACAATCCAGCGGCACCGGCGTCGTTCTCCTGCTCGAAGTTTGTGTACTCCGTTTCGATCGCAACCAGGTAAAGACCAATGGCCGGAGGGATGCGACGCCGATTAAATGAACGAATGATCATTGGTGCGTAGCGTTGGGCTCTCGCGAAGACGAGGTTTAGATCCTCGGCCCAGGTAGCCTTCGACCCATTGCCTACACGTCGAGCGTAAGCGTCGACATATTGCTTGATCAGGTTTATTGACGGGCGACTGAATTCATAAGTACCGCTTCCGATCATCGTCGAGATATGACGCGCTCGTTGCTCGATGAAGTCGTAGCGCTCCTCTTCGGGCATTTGGAGATAGAGCTTGGTTGCGCCTAACGACATTGTCGGCGGCTGATTGCCCGCTTGCTTCATCACCTCGTCCATCGCCGAGGTTGCAGATTGAGTGGCGGAGGGAGAAGGTGACGGCGAACTTTCGGCAACTTGCCCTGATTGCCCGACGGGAGAATTTGCGGCTGCTGGTTGATTTTCATTTCCAGTAACAAACCGACCACTGCCGTTATCAGAGGAACAGGCGGTTAGGAACGACGCGACACTTATCAGCACCGCAGCCACGATTAAGGCCGAGCGATTTGATTTTGATATACGTCTTAAAAACATGTGTTCTCGATCATTTACCGCGAAGCAGTTGCGTCTCAAAGCCCAGGGTTGCCTCAACCCTGGGAGCCGACCCAGGTAGTGTCCCGAACCCTGAAGGGGTTTCGCCTGCTCACCTGCACAACCGCGTTGCGGTTGGAATCTCTTCCTCGCTACCCAGGGTTGCGGCAACCCTGGACTCTGAGACGCAACTGCTTCGCGGTACCTTCGGTTTAATACATCGACGAAAACGACTCCGAGTTATCAAGTCCAAACTTCTTCGGATTCTCGCCAACAATTCCCGCTGCCAAAAACCGCGCAATGTTATCGACCTGGTCTGATGTCAATACGCCGGCTCGAATCATGTTCATGATGTTGCGTCGCGTCTTTGAATCAGGCGCCGCTCTGACAAGTTGACCTTGCAGCCGGCCGGCTTCCTGAAGGCTCATCCCAAAACAGGCAATCGCATACATGAAATCCTCGGCGTCAAACGCCGTGAGCAACTGCTTGGTGTACGACGCGGTAATCTGAGCGGACGTCTCCGGGACTTTGAGTCTCGCCGAGTTCTCACTTGAACCGACATATCCCTGAGAACGAGCAACACCAATCGGTACTTGCCAGATACCAATTCCTTTGTCTGTCACCGTGGGGTCGAATTTGCTGCGACTCATCGCCAACGCATAGCCAACGAGGGGATTCAGTCCTTCGTCGCGGAAAGACTTGTTGATCTCTCGCCGGTAAAGTCGAGCACTGATTAGTGCTTTTTCATTGCTATATTCCGCCGTACGAGAGCGAATCAATTCAACAAACTCCGGTGCGAACTCATAACCGCTTTTTTGCGAAATTTGAGACGCGAGTTGCACAGTCATTGAACGAACGTCTTCCGTGTTCACTACCGCACTTCCCGTCGCTGGACTTTCCGTCGGGGCAACTTGTCCTTCAGTCGGAGACGCTTCAACACTAACCGTTGCTTGCGGTACGGATTCCGAGACTGGCGAAGGAGCCGAGACAGACGCCGCCCCAGAATCGATCGCCACTTTCTTTTTTGGCTTCGGCAACAAGAGAACGATCACAACCAGCACAAAAGGAACAAAAATGATCACTCCCAGGAGCAGTAGTAGTCGTTTGAAGTTGACCTGACTTGCCGGACGTTTTTTTGCAAAGACCTGAGGAGACGCTGACGGCGCTACAGGTGTTGTTTGCCTGGTCCTTGGTTGAGTGCGAGCCGTCGAAAGTCTCTGCGTATTGTTGGGAACTGACTGGACCGGAACTTTTGGTCTTGTAGGCTGCTCAAGTTCAGCTGGAGTAGTTAACTTGCGTCCGCGTACCTGGGGAGCTTCTTCGGGCGGCAAATCCTGAACGACAATACGCCGCGTCCCGTCGGAGGATTTTCCGCCGCCTTTCTTTTCAACATCTTCATCAGAGCTTTTCATGCAACTCGAATTGAGCAGAGTTATCTTCGTTTCTGTTTGTAGATAAGACGAGTCCCGCCGATCTGTAGGCGGTCACCGTCTTTGAGTACCCAATTAGTGATCGAGGAACCATTCACCAGCGTGCTCGCTCGTTTTTGCGCAGCGGGAAACACGCTCAAGTAAGGCGCTCCATTCGCATATCCGATCTTTGCGTGAACTGGTTGGACCTTGTGATCGCCGGGTAGATAGATATTCGCTTTCCACTCATCACTCCCGATGATCCCGGGTTTTTGTGCGCCGAGTTGTGGATCGACATATTTAGTAACGTCGTAGATCCTCCCACTCAGTTTTCCGTCTGTGACTTCAATCCATGCCCGCTTGAGAGCAACAGTTACCAGCGCGATTGATGCGCCAATCGCTCCTCCAAGGATTGAGAGTGAAACGGCGAGAACTATTTGTTGTTTGAGCGAAGCACCTTGAGCTGCTCCGATGCCGCGCGCCAATTCGTAGAATCCGCCGCCGATTATTCCGCCGAGCACGCCGCCAGTGAAGCCTTTGATGCTTTGTGTTCCTTTATTGAGCCCTTCGATAAAACCAATCAAGCCACCGAAAATAATCCAGCACACTATGCCGATTGAGATCGCTTTCCACTGGAGAAATCCGTTTGCTTCTGCTCCCGTCGATTTGATCAATCGACTGTAGAGCCACTGAGACATGGGCAGCGCGATCAGACCGGCAATTGTGCCCAGGATCAACCCGATGCTGCCAAACTTGAACAGGCGCAGCATCGAGCGAGTTGATATTCCCTCATACGCGGCGATTGCTACACCAATCATCGCGCCGACGATTGCACCATAGATTGCCTGTTGAAGTGGTTTGGCGGTGCTGAAGAGTAGAGACGCCGAAAGGAACCAACCGGTTAAGCCGCCGATCGATCCAAAGACGAAGTAGAGGTAGATTCTCAACTTTTCATTCATAGCGTCTAACTCACCCCGCGCTCCATCAAGCCGTACTTTTCCAACATGTTTGGCGGCACAACCATTTCCAGCTCACACGTCCGCTTCATGCAATGGTTCTCGTTGAATCGCCAGCAACTGAGGTGATGAGGAGTTCGACAATTCGGATTTGGACAAACGAGTACTACGTCCCCCTCTTTAATCAGATATGTGCGACCTGATGCCGCTCCTTCGTTTGGACAGGCACTGCCAATCAAAGATGATCGAGCGCCTACGATTACGATGGATTTGTTCAGCCGCAGCGACTGTCCGCTACCAACAATGCGCCTTATCAACGCGGGAATCAGCGCGAGCACCAGCAGCGCCGACAACAGTGCGAGGTAGATTAGCGACAGTTGTTGCCACTTAATATTGCGTGGAGCTGAAGCAATAAAAATCGCGGGCTTAACGGAGACGTCGATAACCTTTGGCGTTCCAACTCCCTTCCATGAGTATTCGACAGGCAGTTGAACGCGCGATGTTTCTCCTACAGTAAAGCCCACCCAGAGGTTGTGTTGCTGCGCATCACGCGGAGTTGTTTGGCCGAGGTCTAACGTTAACGAGTAGGAATAGCGGAATGATTGTCTGAGATCGTCGAGCGTTTGCTTTAGGCGACTCAACAAATAGTCCTGTTGAAAAGCTGCGTCTCCAGAGGCTTCGGTAAGTTCAATATAATCACCTATCCCACCGTTAGCACCTTTGGATATGTTTTGCAGCGCGGGCCGATCAACGTAGCTCAAACCTTTTCCGTGTTCGTCGCCGATAGCCACAGTGAAGACGCGGATATCATTGCCGCGTGAAAACTGAGTGATGCTTTCTTCCCGCGACCTTTTGTAGGACTCTAATTGCGTGGGCGCGCCACGCATTTGCCTGGTTTCAGGAGTGTCTTCCCACCCGTCGGAAATCAGCAGGAGGTTTTTGATTTTGTTCTTCTGCGATTCTCGTAGACCGTAGTCAACCGCGTCGTACAGTCTGGTGAATCGCGATTTCTCTTTTCTTAAAGTGAAGTTGGCAATCTCTCGCTTGAGTAGTTCCTTGTCCGCAGTTAAGGGAAGGATTGTTCGCGGCTCTTCATCAAAAACGGCAACGGAGACCTGATCGTCTTTATCAAGGTTGTCGATCAGTGTCAGCAGACTCTGTTTCGCGGCCCGCAGTTTGTCGACGCCAAATCCAGACATGCTCCCACTAGCGTCCAGGAGCACCAGTACCGCCGAGGCCTGGCTCTCGGTCAGTTTCAAGTCTCCTTCTTTCGTAGGGACAATTTGGCCGTCGAGCTTCGGTTCTACATCAACGAGATTGAGATTTTTGAAGTTTGTCCGATCTGATCGTTCAATGGAGAAATCCAACCGAACATTCGGCCATTCACTTGTTGCCAGGCCAGTGGGTTTGAGCCGGTAGCCAGCACGATTGACTTCGACTGCCGCGTCAGTGAGCGATGGTGTTGACGGAGAGTTCTGAGCGATGACTCCAACGAGAGGCACGATCGCTGATACGCATAAAACGATACATACGAGCCATGTGACCCTGATGCGTCGATACTGGTGCCTCAAAAGTTTCATCGTGTTACTTGCCCTTGAGCGAAAACTGCGAAACGCGGGCTCGCTTAAACCCGATCAGTTCATCACTAGTGACGACCCGCTTTTGGCTTCTTCGTAGCTTTGGCAGCCCTGCTTCCGGTCGCGGGCTTGGGAACTGATGCTGATGGCTTAACCGCACGCTGTACTTGTGGAGTCGATTTGGGTTGAGCAGACGCGACTGCATTCGGTGACGGAGACGCTTGCGGTTTCGCGGTCACGGAAGCCTGCGGTTGTGGTGACGCTACGGCAGTTGGCGATGCGGAAGCAGAACCACTTGCCTGTGTTGGCGTAACGATAGGCGATGGAGCTTCACTTGGCTGCGGTTGCGGCGTTGTTATTGGTTGCGCTTCAACCGCACGCCCAAACTTTTGTTGGATCCATGGTCGTAACCTTCTGCGATTTACCACGCCCGCAGCTGTGCCAAACACTACTGCAAAGATTGCGACAAACAACAACCATCGTTTGCGGCCGCCGCCACGCTTTTCAGAAACTTTCTTGCTTTGCTTTGACCGGGCGATCTGGATTTCCTGGGATGACGTGCTTGTTGTTGTAGCAGTGTTATTCACACTCAGGGTTGGCGTCGCACTCGTTGACGGATCTAAAGCAGTATAGTTTTCCCACGCGAGTACTGAGTCCCTGGTATTGCGCTCCAGCAGTTCAAAGAATTCAACTGGCGAGTTAGGTTTGACTCTTCCTTCACGTGAGCAAAAGAACCCACCGCGATGTTTCTCCGGCTCTAACACCAGCGCAACCATCCATGGCTCCGGAAAGCGCTCGGTCTGAATGTCCATGTCATGACTGGACAGAAAGACGTCCATACGCGGATGCGAGTGATACCAGCCAACCAGAAGTTTGCCCAAAAACTTTCCACTCAGCTCGTCCGACAGTTGTGCCCAGGCCTCATGAGTAAAGGCGAGTCGAATCTCATTTGATTCAGTGAACTTGGCTGGCGAGTATTGATCGATGATTACGTAATCGCGCGCCGTGGTCGGACAACGATACCGATTACCTAATAGGAACCCACCCAGTTCGCGTTCCAATGTTTGCGAAACGTGTTCGTTTACTTTTAGAAGAACTTCCTGACTGACAACAATTGTTGTTTCTGCATTTGGGTCCGTTTCTGTCGTCGCGACATCAACTGACTCCGAGACCCGTCCATTCGGCAAAGGGTCGGGAAGCCATTGAAGCGTTCTTTCGTTAGGAAACGGTGCTTCGATTATCAGCGGGATGCCGACCAGACCCGTGGCTTCTTCGGTGGGCTTTCTCGCTCCGAAAATGATCTTCTTATCCGGCGGCGGATAGGTGCCCTCTAGATCTTCGAATGAATCCTGTAGCGGGTCTTGCACGTCAGACATTTATAGAATCACTCCCGTAGAGTTCGCAGAAAACGTCGCTTGGATGTCAGTAACATTCAGAAGAAATCGCCTCAGAAACTCAACTTCTCATTCTCCCAAGCTTTAGCTTGAGGTTCGCAGGTGCCTGTCAAAAGCGGTTAACCGTTTTAACGTTTAGTGAACTCGCGCATTTTCGGAAACCGTTAAAACGGTTCGCCGAGATCCGGCCGAGTGTCCTGACCCCAAGCTGAAGCTTGGGAAGAATGGGAGCTGTGTTTTCAGATCGTCTCGGTTGAATTTAGTTCAATTAAGGCTACCCACTCATCAACGACAAACCGTCGAGCCACACGCTACCGCGATGTGGTACTGACAGTCATCGCCAACTAACTAATCTTGATGCTGTAACTGCAAATCTCAATTACTTGCCCGGCCTCAACACCGATACTTCGGTCACGCGGTATCGCCCGTCCGTTCACCAAAACTGGATTCTGTCCTTTGGCTGTTATCCAGAAAGCCCCAGTTTCGTCGCGCTCGAGAATTAAGTGGAGACGGCTCATCGTAAGATCGCCTTCCAGTGCCAGATCGACTGGCTTGCCAAGCGCTCCACGTCCGATCGATAAGACAGGCTTCGCCACTTGTTCGACGCGTTGGACCTGACCATCTTTAATGATCTCGAGCGAATAAGTTGTTAATGCGTTGGCAGGATTCGGAATCTCAACGGGGGCCAGGCGCTTGGTATCGTCGGCAGGTTTGGTTCGATTTCCAAACTTGATTACTTTGGTCGTCAATGGCGGGAGCAGTATCGTCTCTCGCTGAGTTGGCTTTTCCGCAACTGCAACAGGTGATTGAACTATCACCGGCGATGGTTGGACATATCCAGGTTTGATCCGTTTTTGAATTTGTTCGCCAGCGCCGTTACCTGACGGTGTGTTTTGGTTGCGCATCCGCTGGGGATTCAGGAGTGGCCGCTCATCCAGGGGTTTTCCTGGCCCAATGATTCCCTGGGGTTCGGCGACTCCCAAAACCCAATCGGCAGCAGCGCGATCGAGTGGAAAAGGACTCACCCATTTTGCGTGGTAGTGTTTGTATTGGACCATCTCACCCATTGCCAAAACAAGTTCCGCGAGCGGCTTTGCCGCGAACCAGTTCTGCACATTATTTGTGCAAACATGGTGAGGCTCAAGATGATCGATGTTCGGATGCCAAATCGGAGTCAACCACTTGAGGTATGGTTCTTTTAACGGGTAGTCGCTCCCCATGTACATCGAGACCTGGTGGAATTCAGTAATCTGGGGAACATCCTGCTTGTTGACAGAAGCAATTCCTCGACACCGGTAGGTAATGATGTACTTCTCCGGAGGCCAGCCAGGCTGCACCTCCACAGGCTGAATTTCGATGAAGTTGCTGCGCGCAGCAAGATTCATCAACTTCGTGTATTCGATAGCCAGTCTGGCGTATCTTGCGTTGTGTGCCATATCAAGCCCCGGCTACTTCTTCCCTTGTCACTGTCAATCGATCCAGATGTGGAATTCCTTCCTGCCTGAGCGTCTTTGATCGATCTAATCTGGAACCCATTGCCTTGCTGGTAATGTGGTAGGTTACGAGCTCGTCAAACTTTCCTCGTGCGGGTAAGTTGTAAGTGTGGGCCACCTGTCGAATGACGTCGCCAATCTCGCGATCTAGTTCTAAAGCCACCCGCTCACTCTTATTGATGTCCAGCACTGAAAGAATGACATCGATAAAACCATCATCAGCCTGTTGGACCTCTCCGGCGAAACGACCAGCAGTGTCGATCTCAACATCGTGCGACGAGACCAGTTTGACTGTGTCGCCGTTTTGGACTCCACTGGCCACCAGGCTCTTTCCGAGTGGAAGTGTGGCCGTGTGACTAAGCGAAAAAAGGACGTACTCCACTGGCTGCCCATCTTCAGTCATACGCGGGAGACTTAGTTCGTCGATTAGCTCGCTGATGACGTGTTCATTCAGGTAGTCACCCGGGATGACGGTGTTTTCCAGCGTCATGTTGCCAGGTGTTTGGATGTTGATAATCAGATCTGCCATGCTTGGTCTCCGTTCCTACTCAAACACACTCGGATTCATCGCTGAAGTTAGGTCGCCAGTTAATTCCAGGTAAAGCGACACGCCGTTTTGCCCTCGAGCTTCAATAATCTCAAGTGCCGGCACACCCAAATCAGCAAGTGTGGAATCAAGAAAGTTTTCTTCGTAATCTGAAGGCGTCCCACCAAGAGTATGGGTTGTTACCAGGTATCGGTCGCGTTCGCATTCATCGCACGCCAGCTGTTCGCGAAAGACTTTTCGCTCCGGACACAACATTCGCGTTGACGTCTTGCAATTGGGACAACGCATTTCAACGCAGAGTTCAAAGTTCAAATCAATCACCGCGCCATCGCCTAGATGCTGACGGGCCATTGTTAGAAGCTGGGCCACGGTTGTCTCAACGTTCGCTTCCGCTAGCTCAACAATTTTGGTGAGGTCCATGGTGGAATGAGCAAAGCAGTTTTCCTTAACAGGTAAATTCACGACACTTGCTTCGCCAACAGTTCCATTAAACATAAACTCACGTCCGCTGAGCGTCCGACCTTTCCAGCGCTCTTCGTCGAGAAGTTTCAAAGCCTCCTGGACCTGAACTGCGCCCATTATTGAAGCGATGGTTGGAGTGGTCGGAATCTTACCCTCGCTCTCGTATTTACTCGCGAGCAAATTACAAGGCACCCGCATCTCTTCATACTGAGCATCAGAAAGCGCACACTCGTAACACGCACCGTTCCCCGGACTAAAGACGCGGACCTGTCCGTTTAGCTGACCGATACCGGCGTCGATCCACGATCGACCGACTTTCCAGCACGCGCGATTGATATAGAGACGGGCTTGATTGTTGTCCAAACATCCGATCACGACATCCATGCGTCGCAGTAAACCGAGTCCGAGATCCAACGTGACATCGCCTTTTTGGAAGGTCGTCTTGATGCTGGGATTGAGTTCGCACATTGCCTTCGCCGCCGTAGCCGCCTTGTCCTTACCACTGTCGGCGGCTCGATACAGAACGGAGCGAGAAAGGTTCGACATTTCAATCGTGTCGCGATCGAAGATGAAGATGTGTCCAATTCCCAGCAGCGCGAGATTCTTCAACACCTCGTTGCCAATCGCACCGGCGCCGATAACCAAAACCTTTGCCGAACGAACGCGCTCGATGTCAAACCAATCGATGAGCTTCAACGTCGCATCTCGATCGTTTCGAAAATCTATTAGCTGTCGACTCTCCGGCAGTGAACTCATAGCACCTCAGTGGGAAAAACGAACTTTGTACTTAGTGTTTTGTACTTTGTTCGCTAGTGAACGACGTCCGTTAAATGCAAAGTTAACCTCAAGAAAAAGAAAGCTAAGTACAAAGCACTAAGCACAAAGCCCTAACACAAACTTCAAAACGTCACGGGTGTATCCATAAACTTCAACACCATCGGTCCGATTAACAAAAGAATGATTGCGATCACCGCGAGAAACAACGGGAAGATTGCCCGTGTGCCGGCAGTCTTCGCCATCTCTTCGGCGTTTTGATAACGCCTGAGTCGTGCGGCATCCGCTTCAACTGCGAGTAAAGCAGCGATTGGTTGACCGGTTTCAAGCCCCGCCGTGATTGCCAGGATCAGGGCTGAAAGTTGATCCGACTCAACACGTTTTCCAAGATTAACGAAAGCAGTTTGCAGTCCCAGGCCGGCGCTTATGTCGTTAAGCACAAAGCGAAATTCCTGTGCGAGCGGATCGTCATCGTCCATTTGTGCACAATAAACTTCGAGCGCCATCCCGAAGGTCGCGTTGGCTTCCATGGTCAACAACATAAACTCAATTGCATAAGGCAGGCGCTTTTCGATGAGCGCAATGCGATTTGCAATGTGACCATTGACTAAGACTCGGAGCAGGAAGAAGCCGCTAATGAATCCTGCGGGTACGCCAAACACAAGACCACCAATGGGACCGAAGAGAACCACTCCAGCGAGTCCCAGCATGAGCGCAAAGAAAACTCCAGAGAGAATTGTCGCTGCGTAAAACTGTTCCGGCGAAATGAGATGTCGAATTCCGCCGCGAATCAAATCCGTGTCGTAGTTGTGGAGCGTCTCGGCGACTCCGAATCGATTCTTTGCTTCCAGCTTTCTTACGAGTGGAAGGAAGCTTATGCCGTGCTTTGCCGCGGTAGCCACCAGCGGGAGGTCTTTCATTTCACTGGGCGGAGAGAAGGTCGGATCAGTTAAGACTGCCTGTCCCTTCTGATACAGGGCAGAGCTCGTTCTAATCGTCCAGAAGACGAGCAGGAAAAGCGAACCAAGCATGCACAGCGATGATAAGAGTTTGATAATGATCATATCGCTTACGATTACACCGTCGCTTTTACAATTCTACGTACCCACCAAACCGCAAGAGTTTGCAGTGAAGCAACAATAACAAGCAGCACGTTACCCGGTACGGTGCCAAACAATAGACGAGGGATATCGGCGTCAAAGGCGCAAATGAGTAGGCCGAATGCCGGAGTAATTATCAGGATGATTTTTTCCTGGGCGCGCACTTCTGCGGTCTCAGTCTTGAGTTTCTTCTTTAGTTTTTGCAGCTCTCGAATAGAGTCAGACATTCGTTCGAGAATATGTAGAACGTCTCCGCCCCGGTTTGAATTGATGATTAACGCGCTACACACCATGCGGAAACTTTCGACCGGCACGCGCGCTTTGGCTCTTTCCAAAACACCTTCGAGACTCATACCACCATCCTGATACTCCCGAGCCATGAGCTTGAACTCTTCCTCGATTGGTCCACTCATCTTTTCACCAACTGACGACAAGGCCTGTGGCAAAGAACGACCCGATCTCACGGATGAGACCATGATGCTGAGCGCATCTGGAAGTTGACTTTCAAGTCGTTCAAGACGTCGATGGCGAAAACGCTTGTAGAGAAACGTCGGAACGAAATAGGCTGCGGCTGATGCGGCGAGTGCGAAGACAATGCGACCCGAGATCACCAGCACGAAGAGGCCAACAAAAATAATCCCAAGGTTTGCAGCGTACGCAGCTTGACGAAGCTTTTGTGGGGGCCAAGCTAGAAAGAGTTCGTTAGACCAGGCTTCGAACCTCACCATGTCGCGCTGGGCCCGCGATTCAAACCAACCGTGGACGACCGGGTAGCCCGCGCTGATGCCAAGCGTGACACTGGTAAAAATCAATAGGGTTGCGAGTAAAAGTAAAAGCATGTCGTCTGACTAACTAATCAGAATAGTTTATCGATCGTTGCGATTCCGGTGCGCAGCAACTCATCAATAAAAGTCGGTACGTAGCCGGTAAACGCCAATTTGGTTTCTGTAAGTCGTCCCTGCTTTTTGTGACGCCGAATCCTGTAGACCTCTTCCACAATTACGTTTCCGTTCTCTTCGTCGAGTCCAACTACTTCACAGATCGATGCGACCCGACGCGCACCATTTGGAAATCTCGATACCTGAATCAGGACATCGACCGCAGAAGATATCTGTTCGCGAAGCACGCGGCTGGGCAGGTCAATACCTTCGGCTTCCATCGACATTACTTCCAGCCGCCTGATGCCATCGGCTGGCGAGTTTGCGTGAATGGTGGTCAACGACCCATCATGGCCGGTGTTCATAGCCTGCAGCATGTCGAGCGTCTCGCCGCCCCGACATTCGCCCACGATGATTCGATCGGGGCGCATTCGCAGGGTGTTGCGCACGAGTTGGCGAATCGTGATTCCATAAAACCCCTCGAGGTTTGGCGGTCGTGCCTGGAGCGTTACCACGTGGGTCTGCGAAAGCTGGATTTCCGCCGTGTCTTCCACCGTGACGATTCTTTCAGTTGCCGGAATAAACGAAGCAAGCGCATTCAGAAGTGTGGTTTTACCCGAGCCAGTACCACCTGCCAGCACGATGTTTTTGCGGGCGAGCACGCAAGCGCGCAGGAAGACTGCAGCCTGGGCAGTTAATGAGTTTTTCTCCACGAGATCATTGATGTTGAGGCGCTTCGTTGAAAACTTTCTGATCGTGAGCGTTGGCCCACTGACGGCCACGGGTTCGACTATCGCATTCAAACGCGAGCCATCCGCCATACGCGCATCGACCATCGGCGATGTCTGATCGATTCGTCGTCCTTCACGAGCAACGATACGCTCAACAATATTTCTCGATACTTCAGGCGAAAGCATCCGTCGGCCTGTGTCCAACATCTGGCCATCGCGTTCGATGAAGATGTGTCCACCGGGAAGGACCATGATGTCGTTTGCATCGGAGGCGGTCATCAACCCTTCAAGTGGACCGAGACCAAAAATTACGTCGAGCAACTGTTCGCGAATCAAGCCAACCGCGAGCTCGCGTCGCTCTGATGGCTGGATGACGTTCTTGGTCTTGATTCCCCAGGGCAACAGAATCGCAACGCGCTCCGCTTTTTGCGAAGTAGTTTCTGACTTATCAAACTGGATCAGATTAAGGACGCGTGGAATCATCGAAGCGAAGCGTGTGATGTTTCGCGGTGCATCGTCACGTCGCGCTTGCTCTCCAGGCTTGACCCCGAATCCCTGAACGTAATCCGAAATGATTTCCTGTGCTGCCTGGGTGGCGAGGTGTACTTCAAGTTCATTGCCGAGTTCGAGCTCATCAAGCAGGCGATCAAGCTCAGTCTCGATTCGTTTGCGATGGTCGCGTTCCCCAAGCGCTCCGGCGTTATTCCTGACAATGTCCAGGACCTTCGAGTGAAGCTCTACTTCGAGGTTGAAAAGTTTTGTTCGCAGAGCCTTCGCGACGGCTCCTCCACGTTCTACATCTCGCAGTTCGATGTAGTGGTCCCCTACACGCAACTGGTCAGACGATCCGAATCTCGAAATTCCCTTGGCGTTCAGAGGAATGCGATTCAAGGCTATTTGTGATTCACCCAAATTCTCGACGCGCCAAGAGCCGTCGGATTCTCGCGAAAGACGACACTGAGTTGGCGAGACGTGACCATTTTCGATGACCAGATCACATTGCTTCGCACTGCCGATCAATATCTTGGGTGCGTTGAAGCGATGTATTGATTTGTCGTCGACTATAAGAAACATGAGTGTTTCGCTTTGAACTCTGCTTGGTAAAGCTTATTTGGTAGAGCCTATTAGTGACTCGTTGTCGCCGTTGGTGTTTGGTCCTGGGCTGTTGCGGCTGTCTTTGTCGCCGCCGGAGCTGGTGTTGGTTTCACTTTGGGATCTGTCAACGGCGGTAATGCCGGGACGTTCGCGGCGTTTGGATCACATGGCCCAACGAGACTAAGCGTAACTTCCGCGCCGGCGACAGCAACATTCTGAATCAAACTTGGGACGTCGCTTTCAGCGACAAGAACTGTGACAGTGTTATACGAAACCCCGCCCTTTGAACTCCCGCTCCGCGTTGGTTCTGCCGTGTTGTGCTGTTCGCCGACAGCTTTCACACACGTCTTTTCTTTTAGCCGGTAAGCTTGTCCGGCGACCCGACCCCAGATGTCGACACTATCGCCTGGTCGAACGAAGTAAGCGACCGCTCCTGCTTCTGCAGCTACGTTGAACGACAACGCCCGTTCACCCGGTCGAATACTGTCGCGAATCGGATTGGTTCCCGACAATTCGAACGATCGCAACAAGAGCAATTGCCCTGGCTGCAAAGTCTCGGCCAACGGCTTCTGCTCAAACGCTGGAAACTCGCTCTCTGTCAGGACAAAACTTTGAAGTTGTTTCAGGTTGCCGGAGATCCGGATCGGCTCAAACATCGTTTTCGTTACCAACGTTCCCGCCTGAACCGGTTGGCTCTTAACTTTGAGCACTGTGATGGTTGAGGCTTCGAGTCGTGAGAGGTAAAGCCAGTTCATTGCAGCGGCAATTAACCCCAGGCCGAGAGCAATCAACAAGAGCATCTTGCTCCCTTTGGCTGGCTGGGTACCGGCAGTAGCGATGGCTGACATAGTCGGGGACTCCTTTTCGTCTTGAGTCAACGGTTCAATAAGAGCTGATGGTTACGTTGGCCAATTCATTTGGACGGCCCGCCGTCACCCAAATGAGTGACGAGTGCGCTCCTTGCGTAAAACACATAACTCCCGAAGCAATCTTGCTTGCCTCAGCGCTTGCGGCTGAATCCAAGTGCCAACCGTACCGGGGCATCTCCTCGAGGTATTTCATCATTAGTGCGTCGTCCGAAAGCAGTTTGCTTTTGTAGATAGCCACTGTGCCCGCACCGGATGACAACGTGTAGGTGCGTTGAAGCCCGCTCAAACGCGGAATGTTTGTTGGATCGTTGCCGGGGAAGTCGCCATCAATGATCTTGGATAGTTGGTCGGTCTTACTTCGATCGATAACCATCTTGTAAGTGGCCCAATCCGAAGCACCATTTTGTGCCGGCGTAACGATCGTTGTGAACGTGTAAGGTTCAAGCGATTCCTCATTAGAGCCATAGTCAGCATCAGTTCCGGTTGCCGAGATGTTTCCAATGCCTTTGGTCTCGTCACGTTGAAAAAATTTGAGCAGCGGCGGTTCCTTTTTACGCTTCTTATCCTTTAGCTTTGCCGGATCGAATTGCTCAGCCTTTCGATAGCCTCGCTTGAGATATATAGCTTCGAGAGAATTCAAATACTCTGTTGGCGTCGACAGCACTTGTCCTTTGCCCGTTGCTGTCTGAGAGATTCCGAAGAGCGAAAACAGTTGACCACCATCGGGCAAGGAAGGCTCTGTCTTTGGTGGCTCCGGTGCTTGCGCAACATTATCTTCTCCTTGTGCGACCTGGCCCGCGGGACTTGGTCCAAACTTGTATGCAACTGCTCCTAATCCGCCGACCAACGGCAAAATAAACAGTAAGCTGGTGAGCTTTGTTCGCAACTTTGGTGACATAACAACCCGTCAATATGTTTCGCAGCACGAAAGATCCAGGATCCCGCTTATTGGCGGCGGCAAGCCCATCTGGCCAAGGGTGACCGAGGTATAGCTGCCCCCACCGGTTTGTGCGCAGGTCCATGTTCCGCGAGGCAAGTAATAAGTTGACTGCGCCTGTCCGAGATTCATCACTCGTGGCAAGAATCCAAGCGTCGGAGTAACACTCGCCGTATAGGAGATCTCCTTATTGAACCGCTGGTAGATCCAACCTATTGATCCCATCAGCAACCCGCCCACACCTGACGTTGGGTTATCCATGTTTCCTTCGACATAATCGAGCGACCATTCTTCGCGGCCTGGAGAGACAGCATCTTTGATAACGCCGTTGATGGCTGATGGCGGCGGCGTTTGATCCAACGTCGCTCGATAAAAGACAGCGGCACGGGCACCCACAATTGCGTTTTGTTTGGTCATGAGCGTGTAGCCAAGACCCATCAACAGCAACATCGCGAATGCGAGGAGTGGCACGCACAGAACGAATTCTGTCGACACACTACCTCGTTCGTTCTTTCGCTTTGTCTCGTTAAGCATGGTTACCTAATGCGTGTTTACAAATGCCCAGTTCGGTTCAAGACCTGACAAAGACAACATTCCCAAGAGGTCGTTGACCTTCTGGTCGAAGAGTTTTGCTTGCGTTAATTGAGCGCGCCAATCTTGCGTCCACATATCCCATTTCGTCGGGTTGTAAACATCAGCCTGGGCGTAAGTGAACTGTATTTGGACGAGTGAATTGGGTTTGTTGAGAAAGCTTTCGCCGCCAATGGGACTGCCCAGCGGAACCCGCCCGATGGCAAAGCCGAGATACTGGAGGTACGGACGCAAGTCGTTTAATGCATCGTCATCCAACTCCCGCTCATCTGTTTCACTGTTTTCCGGATGATTGGTCAGTAGCATTGGCTTGGGTGGATTGCTCTTCCATCCAAGGATTTCGATTCCGAGGAAACTGCCCAGCAGTGATGTAAGTTTGCCAAGTACAGCTGAAATAGGGCCTGGTAACGCATTGAGTATTACGCCAAAGATTTCCCCAATGATTCCCCAATCCCCCTTGAGATGATTCAAGTTGGCCCATCGTAGGACTGTATAAATTCCGAGACTTTCTCCCGAACGTCTTGGATCGATCGACACGAGATACAGACCAACGACCGCATTCAATTTGCCGAAGAACTTGTATTGGCAGTCTTCGGCTTGATACGCAATTGCCTGTTCCGGGCCGCGCGCGACTGGAAAAGTTGGTACCGGCAACGGCATGGAATACCCACCAAGATTTACACCCGTGGATTTTCCGCCGAACATAAGACCGTAAACGGGATCGAAATTGGCTCCGTTCTTGCGGGCATACTCCCGAGCTTGTAGCGCACTCCAGAATGCAAACCCAACTTTACTTATCTGGTTGAGATTATCGAGTGTGTCGAGAACCCTCCAGCCAAACCCACCTGATTCATCATTCACGTAGGAGTCGATGGAGGCCCACTGGGAATTCGCCCTGATCCACTTAGGCCACGCTTCCATTAAGTCCTCACAGTCAGCCACCACACCAGGACAAAAAATGCTGCAAATCGCAGCTGCTATACACGTGGCCACGGCTTTAACGCCGACGTAGACCTCCATAATTCGAGTGGTATTGCGAACACAGCGAATCGCAATCATTAACGACAAGACTTCAGCCATGGCGTTGTTATTCAACACCATGAAATTCATTCCTCGTGCGACCGTGACCGCGCTCGCAACTGCCGTAGCATCTGCCGCACCCTGCATCTGAATCTTGCGACTTGTTTGGTTGGCGGAATTGAATATGAATGCCAAGAGCAGAACGAAAGGAATCACACAGAGCACCACCAAAACTGAAATCTGCCCGCGCTCGTCGCGGGCAAATGTACAGTCCTCCGTGGGCGGCCCCGGTTGGGCCACTTCACCAGAAACGCTCGTTGGAATTACTAAATCCATGTCACTCGATAGATTCAGAGTCCGCTTGGTTCGCCATCCATTGGCAATGTGTATTGCTCGACAATTGGGTAGTAGTAGTCAGTACCAAAAAGATTGACTAATGGATTGCCGGAGTAAGCTGTCCCAAACAGTCTCTTGGCGAAGGGCACTGTGAGGTAATAGCGATACTGAACTTTCACCGTTACCCAATCGTGTTCCTGGAAGTTGCCACTCTCGGCGCCCTGAGAAGTGAAGACCTTCACAGCTGTATTTTTCGTGTGATAGGCATAGGGGGCTCGCAGCATTACCTGACCCATCATTGAGGGCTCAACATCGAACGGTGCCAGCTTGGCTAGCTCCAACATCACTTCTGGATTAGTTAATACCGGTAACCCCCGAACGGCGCTCACGCCCGGCAGTGGAGATATCGAAGTCAGAGGGAAAGCCGCAGCCCTTTGCACAATTTCTACTTTATTTGATCGTTCAGGATCACCAAGACGATTTCGAGGTTCAAATGGGCCGTCGCCAGAGACATCCTGCGGAATGAGCACGATCGCTGATCGTGCAGCGCAGAACGCGGCGTAGTTCACAACAAACTTCGCCTGCACCACGAGCGCGATTTGCAGAATCATCAACAGCAACACGGTAAGAACTGGCAACACCAAAACAAACTCGACCGCACTTGTTCCACTCTGTTCATCAAGTTGAAGTGATGCGTTTACCTGGCGCGCATTTGCGGCCATTGCTTTGGTCAGGCGAAATGTAATTAGCAACAGAATGATCGCAACAACCGTTAGCGGCCAGATGGAACTCACAAACGTTGAGCTGAAGGTTGAATACTGCGGTAATCTGGCGCCGTGCAGTTCCGGAAATTCCAACGTCGTCGCAGTAATCGGGTTCCAAACTCTGTAAAGAATTGCCGCAGCGAGCAAGAGCAGTGCGAGTGCGCCTGCCTGCCAGCTCTTGAGTGCCTGGCCAATTCTCTTAAGTTCAGAAAGTAAACGGCCCATGGATGTGTTCGAGATAAATGCTAAGAGCTGAACCAATGAAGATGGCCGGTGCGAATGGCATCGGCGTCATTTCATGGTTCAAGTTTTGACGTTCATATTTTGGTCTAACCGTTGAGGCTAATGTTTGGGCAACCCACTTGAGCACCGGAACTAGTCGGCCTTGCCACGCGATCAAGATCAGTCCAGTTACTGAGGCCGCACACAGAATGTAGAAAGTGCCGAAGGCCAGGAACGGAAGTCCTTTGAGCGCGCCCAGCGCTGCCATCAACTTCACGTCGCCAGCACCCATACCGCTGATCTTTCGGACGAACCCAAAGAACAAAAGGGCCACCACCAGTCCCAACACACTCATCATCGGCGTCGGTGGCGCTGAGTAGAAACTGAGCCCGATGCCGAGCAGAGCGGTCGGATACGTCACAACGTTGTAGACCTTGCCTGAACGGGCGTCGGTTACAGCGCAGATCGCCGTAACCACGAGAAGAATCGCTGATTGCAAAGGCATATTCAGAAACAATCGCCTGACCGAAAAGAACCTGAGGAGTAGTTCGTAACCGTTCTCGAACTACTCCCAAAAAGATGATTGGCGTTTGAGTCTATTGGCCGTTTGTATTGAACAAACTATTCAACTGAGTCATCACGCTTTCTCTGATCAGGGGCCAGATCAAGGCGAAGAAGACGAGTAACACTATGGCAGCAACGAATAGGAGGATGATCGCTTCGACGGTATTCATCCCTTGTTCGCAGTTGTTGAAGTTCTGTATTGCAACCTTGGTCTTCCGCACGAGGCTCCTGAACCTGGGAGTTGACTGGTCGTTCAGTTCTTCGGGGGTAGTAGCTAACATGGTCTCTCCTGTTGGTGCGTCTTGTTCTATCCCACTAGTTAACGCGCTAAAGGCGGGCCGAAACCTTCATCGGCGCGCCGGAGTTTCAAGGAAAAGGCAGGGTCGTTACCCAGCTCGTGATCTGATAGAAGTTCGCGACGAATCTTCCGATCTGCCAAATGAAGTAAGCGATGGGAACTATCACTGCTCCTAAGAGCATGGCCCATTCTGCGGTCTCCAGGCCGTTCTGGTTTTCCCACCACGCCTTGAATTGTGAAAAACAATTCAGCATTTGAAGAAACCAAGCCTCGGGTCAGTGCAATCGATTACTTCCGTAATAAGAAGAAAGAACTAATTGACGATAATCGGGAATTCGTTTGATTGGCCGTCCAAAGTACTGGCCACGATGTAATAGGTTCCGCGCTTTACGAATTTGTACTTGAGCCGTATCTGTGTCTCGCCAAGCTTTACGACCTGACCAGTCGGAATGTACAGGAAGACCTGGCTGCGATTTGGCGGCACTATCAGTGTGCAATAAGTAATCTTGGTCAGCTTTGTGCCGTAGAGATTTACTGTCTGGTCATTTGGGCTCGCAAATACAACTTCGGGGCTTCTTCTCGTAAGCGTGGGGAGAACTCCCCGCACGAGTATCGAGAGTTGGTTAATACTGCCGTTCTCGGGCTTGACGGGCATTTCCCACTTATTGTCGAGTGTTTGGTATGCAACTCTGAAGAGGTATGTACCCGGCTGCGAAAGCGTGATGCGTCCTGAATAGTTGTAGGTCTGCCCAGGGTTCAGCGTGATGTTTGGGTTAATCGGACTGAAGTCGGGGCAGACGTTGTTTGGACAAGTATCGCCCACGCGCCCACCGATTAGGACCTGTCGCATCGCGAGCGCTTTGTTGCCGCGATTGGTGATGCTGAAGGTTCCGTTGACAGTCTGGCCCAGGGCATACGGCGAAACACCCGGTGTAATTCGCAGACTGCTTGAGACGACAATCTTGGTCTGAGATTCTGTGACATTGATGGTTAACTTGTTGACCGTTCCGTTTTCCGGCTCGACTGGGTTCACAAGTTGGCCATCCTGCTTTTCATAAGACGCGGAGAAGGTGTAGGTGCCGGCGCGAGATGGAGTGAATCTTCCCGTGTAGGGATAACTCTGACCGGGCGCCAGGTTGACGTTTTGTTGCCCTATAAAATCAGGGGCACCAACGTTACCTTTAATCGTCACCTGCCTTAGAGTAATGCCTCCATCGCCGCGATTAGTAATTACAAAGTTTCCCTGAATTGGTTGACCAACTGTGTAGTTCGCTGTCGGCGAAAGCTGCAGGCTGGCGGACAACACAACACGAGGGCACGGAGGAGGAGCAGGAAGAGCCAGGTCGTCTAATACAAACTGAGCTAACGGCTTTTGAACGCCGAGGGAGCTACAGGGGAACGAAGCACCGTCTCGCATGTCCAGATGATCATAACCCTTGCACAAGCGACGTCTCTGAAGTTCACTTCGCTTACCGAAACTGGCACTCTGAAACGTAACCATGCCATCGTTGTAAACTTGGGTAATAGGATAGCCAGTGCTGAAATTAGGCATTTCAATTCGTTCTAGAATCACGCCCAGGCCCAGCAAGCCGCGATGTAGGTTGGGGACATGTCTGTTTTGCCGTAACTTGTTGGCAAGACTTACGGCGCCGAGTTTTCCATAGCTGATTAGATCAGCCCTTCTGCCATTAACGCTCCCATCTCCGATTAAGCCATAGTAGGGAAATATCTTGTTGTCATAGGTTGTGTCAGAGAGGGCGGTTAGCGTGGCGTTATGCTCAGCGATGTTATCTACATAACTGGGTCTGCTGTTCCACGTGCCGTCGAAATTATTCCAATGAAGATCGGCGCGATTTGGACAGGTTAGGCAGGCCATCTCGGCCCACCATTCAACGGCGCTCAAGACCGTTCCCCATGTCCCTCCTGAATCAGCATCTTTCGTTCTGGCATCACCATTTGACAATGCGCTTCCGTGGTGAGGTGTCCCGAGGGTAATCAGCTTCATCACCCGATCACCCGCCATTTTTCCTTTGAAACGGCTATCCGCAGCACCGGCATGGTGTCGATACAAATTCATATAGGCTCTGGCGACCAGGCCACCCATACTGTGGGCCACGATCATGAACTCTTTATCGAAATCCGGACTTTGAGAAATCATCTTGTCCAGAAGCATTCCGAGTTCTCTGCCAATGATGTCGACGTTTTGGACGTCACTTCTGTAGTGATACTTGTAAATCTTGTAATTCGTTGAAAGAGGCGTTTTGGACGGACGATTCAGTTGGCCGATAAGACTCTGGAAGTAACACTTATTTGGCGCGTTCTTCGGATCATCAATCTTGTCTTTATAACTTTTCTTGTAGCAACCGACCTCGTCCGGCGTGATCTCGTTGCCGTGTATGCCGTGGATGAACAACAAAGGTACGCGACAACCTAACGCTCCCGGCGTGCTGGGATCTTCCCAAATGCAAAATTCTCCGGTGACATTGCACGTCGGATTGCTTGGACCTGCAAAAACCAGGTCAGGAGCAACTGGATTTGCAGAGGAATCCTTAACTGTGTTTGGAGCTGTTTCAGGCAAGCTCTTCGCAACGGGGCTCGCTGAATAATTCGCAGCTTGCGAAGCATGGGGAAGCTCTAGGTATCCAATGCCCAGTACGAGGGTGAGTACTACAAGTTGTGGAATGCGGGCGATTCTTAATCGCTGAATGTGGCGCATGACGTAACTCTCCACCGGTCGGGGGTAAAACAGTAGAAAGATGATTGAAGCGCGCTTTTAAAAGAAACGACTCGCCGCTGTGAACTGAGGAAAATCCCGCTGACACGAAGGACTGAGCGAACTAGCGGTTCGGTATTACCGTTTGCGACGAGGGCGATACAGTTACCACCTAGCTGTTTGGTTTGTCAATGCTGTGATGCGTAACACTTTCGCCGAGCGGCTCGATACACAAAATTGGACGTCCCCTACTCATGATGACATCCCACTTCAAAACATTTCCTGCCTGGTAACGAACTGTTTAGCCCAGCCGACTATCATTCGAACAAACAGTTACTATGCGTGAGTAAAGGTTATTGCGCTTCAGGTCTGTGTTTGTTTAAATACCGACCCTCTTGTTGGACAGACTTTCCAACGACGCTCAGTAGTCGAAGTGAATCTGTACTTGCCTCAAAGGTACAGATCCCAGAATTGCCATCTTCGCGTTCGGGCTCTCTAGTTTCCTTGCCGCGAACGTATCTTCAGGAGGCTCAACGTGGATAGAGATTCTGTCTTTAGCGTGACGCTGAGGAAGTTCCTTTCGCCAGTGGAAACCTTTCTCGACGATCCTTCAGTCTCAGAAATCATGATCAATGGGCCGGGTGAGGTCTACATCGAACAAGCCGGAAAGATTGCCAAGACTGAAATCACTTTCGATGACGAAGAACTCCTGCACGCCGCCGCTCGGAATATTGCCCAGTACACAAACAAGCGCGTCGATCACCTGACCGCTCGCTTCGACTCTCGCCTCCCGGACGGTTCTCGAGTGCACGTTGTGATGCCCAGGTGTTCGCGCAAAGGCTTATGCATCGCCATCAGAAAGTTTTCCAAGAGTAGTTTCACCCTCGAAGGTTTTGTCGAACGCGGTTCGCTGACTTCGCAAGCCAAGGAATACGTCGAGCTAATTGTCGAACTCGAAAAGAACCTGATCGTCTCCGGAGGAACAGGAACTGGTAAGACTTCATTTCTAAACGCTGTTTCAGGAAAGATTCCTTCCACAGAACGAATCCTGGTACTCGAAGACTCTTCTGAGCTTCAACTACAACAACCTCACGTTCTGCCTTTTGAAACAGCCGCGGCCGACAGACACGGCCACGGCGCTGTCAGTATTCGCGACCTCTTCCACTCCGCCTTGAGAATGAGACCGGATCGAATAATTATCGGGGAGTGTCGTGGCGGGGAAGCCCTCGATTTGATCCAGGCAATGACTTCGGGTCACGGTGGATCAATGTCAACGTTGCACGCAAACACTGCTTCCGATGCGCTCCATAGGTTGGAAACGATGGCCCTAATGTCCGGAGTTGAAATGCCGCTGACCGCACTCAGAGCCCAGGTCGCATCGGCAGTAGATGTCGTCGTTCAGTTGAATCGAATGAGTGACGGGCGAAGAATGGTGACTGAAATAAGTGAGGTCGGTATTTTGACAACTGACTGGAACTACCAGGTTACCCCGATGTTCGAGTTGGATGATCGGCGGAATCTCAAGAAACAAAAACTCGAGCTTGTTTGGACCGGAAACAAGTCGAGCTTTGGAAAATCGCTGCGAGAAAAAGGACTGAAAGACCGAGTCAAGCTAACGGCGCCGCTCTTCTCTGCAACCAGAAAAGCGTCTGAGTCAGTCGATGGTGCGTGAGTAGTAAACGCCCACGCCAATCAATACGACGATCAGAAATACTCCAATTGCTAACAGAACAGGCGAGATTGTTCTCGGTGGCGGTTCATCGTAGGGCACTTCGGAAAAAGTGGAATCCTCCGGTTCTTCTTGCAACTCATCTTCGGGTTCCTCATTGCCTACTGGCAGGGGTTGATCGCAAACTTCCGGTAGCGCAACCTCGATTTCAACCGGGCGTGATTCGAAAATTATCTGCTTCACCATCCCCGGAACAATCGTCATGTCGAAGTTAGTGGGTCCCACAGGAGTAGAGGTTTGTTCTTCTTCGATGATAGATGACCGCATTGATCGCAAATCAGTTCTTGAAAGAACAATGGTCTTATCCATATCAACCGGTGGCGCGACGATTGTGTCTTCAATCCGGTGATCCGCGAGCGTCGTATCGCCTGCGAACGATTGCGCTGTTCCCTCGCGCTTTTCTTTAACAACCGCAGCGCTTTTTGGTCGAACGATAGTTGCCGTCCCGCCGTCGCCAACAACAAACTGGAGCTCCTCAACAAATTCTTCTACCGTCGCCGGCCGCTCCTCTGGATTCTTCGCGAGTGCATGCATGACAACTTCTTCCAACTCAGCCGAGACACCATTATTTCCGGCAATAGCTGGCGGAAGATTTATCAAGTGTTGCTTCATAATTGCCGGGATCGATTTGCCTTTGAACGGAACATCGCCGGTTAACAGCTGGTAGAGGATTACACCCAAACTGTAAATGTCTGAACGTGCATCGGTCTCCTCTTCAGACCACACTTCCGGCGCAAGATATAGCGGCGAACGCAACATGCTCGATGACTTTGCCTCTCCTCCGTCGAGGTTCCCCGCTTTTAGTAGCGACATCCCAAAGTCGCTGACCTTTACGACGTCGGGGTTATCTCCGATCAGGATGGTTCGCGGTTTGAGATCTCCGTGGACGATGTCTCGACGATGAGCAATGGCAAGTCCTGAACAGATCGGCAACATGTAGTGAAGCGCCTGGGATGGCGCCAGCGCTTGCTTGCCGGCGAGTTCATCGTGAAGGTTTGTTCCGGCGATAAACTCCATCACGATGAACGGCAACAGTCCATCGAGAATTCCTGAATCAGTCACGCCAACAATATTTGGATGAGGAATAGTCGAAGTGGCTGTGGCTTCAACCAGGAAACGTTCAGCGAGCGGTGCGTTGTCCCCAATTGTTTCGGGAAGAATGATCTTGATCGCGCACTCCGAATTGTTCACTGCGTCTCGCGCAAAATACACAGCACTGACGCTGCGGTGGCCAATACGGCGAACCAGCTGATAGCGGTCTTTTAGAAAGACATTAAACGAAAATGTTGGCTTTGTGGCGTTGCCGTCGTGCGGACAATGGTTAGTGGAGTCAGGAAAGCACGATTTGCAAGTAGGGCATTCTCGCATGAGTTTGGGGGGAACCAGGGAATGTAATGATCCTAAAAATGGTCATTCCCGAGCTTAGAGGCCGGGTTTCTTTTTAGTCACACCCATCTGCTTTAACTCGGAGATCGAATACAAATATAGCGGACTATTCTTGTCGTCATCCAAAAACAGGAGTCCGGTCAACTGGCTTTCCAAAGCCGCCTTGTCGCCAATAGCTTTAGCCCAGGCAACCGCCTGAAGTTTGTCGATTACGTCTTTCTTTCGCACGTTGATGTCGATAGCGCTGTTAGGTCCTTTCGACTGGAGATACTTGGTGTATTGAGAAACGAGCTTCTGCTGCGCAACCGATTCGGCGCTGCTCGCTGACCCTGGACTTAACAGGAGTGCCACTACCAGCAACACCATTGCGCCGCCCGCAACCACCAATATCCACGGTTGAACTCCAGGTTTTGAAGACGATTTTGCCTGGGCCTCCACTCTTGCTTCTGGTCCCAACGCAAAGCCACGCTGCACTGATGCTGTAATTTCTGGAGTGTTTGGATCTGATCGTAAAGTCGCGGTTGGTCGTGTCGCACCCAATTTTAGCCGCCTGGTTGGGGGACCGCTTTGATCCTCTTCCGCATGGACATCAGCGACAGTGATGCGTCGTCGTGTTTCGGAATTACCTGGCCGAAGAGTTTGCTGAGGGTCGTTTGGATCGTTTGATTTCATAGAGCCCCTTGGAGCGGGAGATGAACGAGCACTGATTCAAGGTCTAAGCAGGTAATGAAGACTAACGAAAGAAACCTGCGAAAAAGAAATCCTGAGGAGGTTGCGACTGCAAATGCGTGGCGCTCTATATACTACGAACCAGATCGGTTCAGCAACCATCAATGAGCGCTCCGAAGATCTACGCCTAATAAAATTGACTCAGCCCAAACCCCTGTCTTAGCATTCCCACCCAACTCAGTTAGCCCTTCATCTTTTCAATGTCGCTGGGGCATGCGGCAGGTGTCACAACGATGATTACCGTTGGCGAAACAGGTCATCGTCGGCTGGCCGAAATCGAGAAGGTCCGAGCCGGAGTTGTCGAAGGACTGAATTACGTAAGCAGAATCAAGGCGCTTAGGAACAACTTTCAAACGTTGCGCAGCCTCAGGACCTCTCCTCAATCCTAATCCGTGTCAGGATCTTTCGCTGCTCGAGCTTAAGGACTGGGTGATGTTAATGAGTGTGTGGCCAAATTGGAAGCCGCTGCCTGAGGAAGTCGAATGGCGCACCAGGTTGAAATTTCCCTCCAAGACTTCCACCTTTGCGATAACACGTAACCTTGTTCCATAAGCGGAACACTCAAAACGCACTGTCACTCCAAATCCCGCAACGCATCGTGGGTCAACATCCAAATCGCGCAAGTTTTTGTTCCTTCATTGTCACCCTTCAGTAGCTACCTCCGCAGAAAACAACATTGCTCTTCTGGGACAGCAGGCGTCCCCGCCTGCCAACCTCACGCAACGAGTTTCTTAAATCTCAGATCGCTTTAAACGTTCCTTGCAGGCGAGGACGCCTGCGGTCCCAGAAGAGCAGTGTTGTTTCTGCGGAGGTAGCTACTGAAGGGTAACGATCTCTAACGCGGGCACAAACGTTGCACACCACACATCGAGGATCGCGGTTCCCACTGAATCATGTTCATTAATTGGAACAGTTAATCAGTCTCTGAATCCGACACAACGTGGGCCTCAACTTAGGGCCAACGTTCTCAGCCTCCCCAAACACTTTTCATGACCAAAGATGGGAGATTCGTTATGCAGAGCTTTCAAAAAGTTACACAGGTATTGAGCGTTGTTTTGTTTGTACTGGCTTGCCTGTTCACTGCG
>Ga0207701_10001026_pt1 | contig 29567 bp, 27 predicted proteins | sample KBSSwiSSwithPhiX_FD_184294 | JGI IMG/M metagenome (GOLD analysis project Ga0207701, IMG submission 184294) | Switchgrass rhizosphere bulk soil microbial communities from Kellogg Biological Station, Michigan, USA, with PhiX - S5 (SPAdes) (version 2) | ecosystem: Environmental > Terrestrial >... | reverse complement strand
AGAGAGGATGGTCGAAGCGACGCTCGCCGCGTATGGCCGTATCCCGCCACGGAGCTGACGCGCCGCGGAGACACGGAGGATTTTCGCCACGGAGAACGCGGAGAAAGTTCTTCGGCTGTCACGGTGTCCCGTTGACGGGTGGCGTGAGCTCGACCGACTGTGCGGCGAAGCCGCGCCTGTGGCTCGCCTGACTTGCTTTGGAGATCTTCCGTGTTCTCCCCGTCTCCGTGGCGAAAGGTCTATGGGCGAAGTGACGCTCGCCGCGTATGGCCGTATCCCGCCACGGAGCTGATGCGCCGCGGAGACACGGAGGATTTTCGCCACGGAGAACGCGGAGAAAGTTCTTCGGTTGTCACGGCGTCCCGTTGACGGGTGGCGTGAGCTCGACCGGCACTGCGACGAAACCGTGCCTGTGGCTCGCCTGACTTGCTTTAGAGATTCTCCGTGTTCTCCCCGTCTCCGTGGCGAAAGATCTCCGTGGCTTCGTGGCGAGGTCAGCCGCGCGGCGAGCACAAGCCCCGCAGTGGACATTGCGAGTCCCGCTGCTTTGTGGCGAATCCGCAGTTGCCCATCATGCCGACGTGGCACAGCGAGAAGTCGAACCGGACTGGATCGCCCGGGTCGAGGGCACGCAGCCTGGCGGTGATGTCGGCGGCCATGCGCCAGCCGGGGCTGCGGTAACGTGTCAACCGCAGGCACTGCCCCAGCCGGATGACGTGCGTGTCAAGCGGCACGATAAGCCGCGCGGGGGTGATGCGCGTCCAGACGCCGAGATCGACCTGGTCGCTCCGGACCATCCAGCGCAAGTAGAGGTTCAGTCGCTTGCACGCGCCGCCGCTCGACGGCCGCGAGAAGAAGTACGGCACGCCCGTCCGCCCGGGGGGGCGTCGGCCGTAGACGCGCGTCAGGTCCAGCGCCATCGCACGCCGCGAGAACGACTCGAGGCTCGTCGTCACGTCAGCAGCAGCCGGATCGTCGCCCTCCACGAAGAACTGCTCGATCGATCCGCTCCGCTCGAGCATCTGATGGAGCACCCAGACGAGCGCCACGAGGTCGCGGCCGCGGGTCCATCGGTGTACGAAGGAATTGAAGGCCTTGCCGTCGCGGTCGGGATCGAACGCCCGGACGAAGGTGGCCGGCGACGGGCCAAGCAGCGCGAGCGCGGCCTGCACCGACGCCATCACGGCGGTCACGTTTCCAAACGCCAGTGCGGACGCGATGAACCCGGCGACCTCGCGGTCCTTGCCCCGCGTGTAAGGCCGCACGAGCTCGATGGGATCGACGAGGGAGTTGGGCGCGTTGAAGCCGTGGTAGAGGCGATCGAGCTCAGTTCCTAGTCGCTGGTTCCTGGTCCTCTTCGCACTCTCCACGTCCCGTTCCACTTGGCACTTCGCACTTCCCACTTGGCACTTCGCCCTTCCCACTTGGCACTTCCGGGCACCTCTAGAACTTCGTGATCGGCTTGCCGGCCTTGCAGAGCGGGCAGTCGGCCGCGGCGAAGTTCGGCGGCGCGGGGTACTCGACCAGCGCAATCACCGGCACGCCGGGATCGGCGATCGCTTCGAGGCGGTCGCAGATGCAGACGACGGCGAGAACGGTGCCGCCTGCCTCCCTGATCAGGTCCGCACACGCGGCCACGGTCTGCCCCGTGTTCCGCACGTCGTCGGCGAGCAGCACACGACGGCCCTTCACCAGATGCTGGTAGAAAGGCCGGAGCGTCGGCGTCTTGCCCTTGCGCTCGAACGGCGCGAAGGAGCAGGGAGCATGCGTCAGGCTGCGGCGGCTGTCGAGCAGGCCCGCCAGCGTGTGCGCCAGCAGCGCGCCGCCCGTCGGCGGCCCCGCGACGACGTCGGTCGCCGAGGCGATCTGGTCGGGCACGACATCGAGCAGGTCCTGCGCAAGGCGCCAGATCGTCGAGGGATACCGGAGCAGCTGGTGCGGGTTCAGGTAGGCCGGCCCGTGGTACCCGTTGCCATAGTCGAAGTGCCCGTCCAGCATCATCACCTCGAACCGCCGCAGCTCGTCGAGCGCCCGCTCGCGGACGTCTTCAGCTCTGATCACGTTGTCCTCACGCGAATGCCGACGCGCCTGCCACGTCAGGATTGGTGAACACCGTCCGACCGCCGACGATCGTCGCGGCGGCGGCGCCGCGCAGCGTCCAGCCGCCGAACGGCGTGTTCTTCGATTTCGACACCAGGTTGCCGGGTACCACCGTGACGCTCGTGTCGGGCGCGAGCACGGTGATGTCGGCAACGGCGCCAGCCGCCAGCGAGCCGCCGGGCCTGCGCAGGATCCTCGCCGGGTTCACCGAGAGCAACTCGATGACACGGGCGAAGGTGATGCGCCCCGGGTGCACGAGCCGGTCGAACACCAGCGGGACGCACGTTTCCAGGCCGACGATGCCGAACGGCGCGCGGTCGAACTCGACGGCCTTCTCGTCGGCGCTGTGCGGGGCGTGGTCCGTGGCGATGACGTCGATGCTGCCGTCGACGAGGCCCTCCACCATCGCGTCGACGTCGGCCTGTTCGCGCAGGGGCGGGTTCATCTTGCAGTTCGTGTCGAATTGAATCGGGGCCGCCAGCGCCTCGTCCGTCAGCACGAAGTGGTGCGGCGCGACCTCGCAGGTGACGTTGAAGCCCTGGGCCTTGCCGTCGCGCACCGCCCGGAGCGAACCGTGCGCGCTCATGTGCGCGATGTGCACGCGGCCGCCGGTGAGCCCGGCCAGCGTGACGTCGCGCTGCACCATGATGGTCTCGGCGGCGCCGGGCAGCCCGCGCAGGCCGAGGACCGACGCGTGAAAGCCTTCGTGCGCGACACCGTCCCCCTTGAGCGACGGGTCCTCGCAGTGGTCGATCACCGGCATGTCGAACATCGACGCGTACTCGAGCGCCCGGCGCATCAGCAGCGCCGTCGCAACCGGCCGGCCGTCATCCGAGATGGCGGCGCAGCCTGCCGCGTGCAGCTCCGCGATGTCGGCCAGGTACTCGCCGTGCGAGCCGCGCGACACGGCCCCGATGGGATAAACGCGCGCGAGTGCCGCCTCTGCCGCCTTCTTCAGGATCAGCTCCGTCGTCGCGGCGCTGTCGTTGATGGGCGACGTGTTCGGCATGCACGCAACGGCGGTGAACCCGCCGGCGACGGCCGACTTCGTGCCCGTGGCGATGGTTTCCTTGTGCTCCTGCCCCGGCTCGCGCAAGTGCACGTGCATGTCGATGAGGCCGGGGCAGAGCACCAGACCCGGGGCCACCTCGACGACCTGCACATCGCCCTCGGGCACCGGCAGGTTCCGCTCGACGCGCGCGATGCGGCCGTCCTCGATGAGGACGTCGTACGCGCCGTCGATCCCGTTGGCCGGGTCGACGACCCGGCCTCCCTTAAGCAGCCGTTTCATGCTCCGCTCCGCCCGCCAGCAGGTACAGCACGGCCATCCGCACCGCCACTCCGTTGGCCACCTGTTCCAGAATCACCGAGTACGGCCCGTCGGCCACTTCAGATGCGATCTCGACGCCCCGGTTCATGGGCCCGGGGTGCATGATGATCACGTCCGGGCGCGCGAGGGACACGCGGTCCTCGGTCATCCCGAACACGTTGAAGTACTCCCGCAGCGACGGGAAGAACGCGCCCTGCATCCGTTCGAGCTGGATGCGGAGCATCATGATCACGTCAGCGTCGCGCACGGCGTCGTCCACGACGTGCGTGACCTTCACGCCCAGCCGTTCGATGCCTGTCGGCACCAGCGTCGGCGGCCCACACAACCACACCTCGGCGCCGAGCTTCGTCAGCAGGAGCACGTTGGACCTGAGCACGCGGCTGTGCAGCAGGTCGCCGAGAATGGCCACCTTGATGCCGGACAGCCGGCCTTTGTGGCGCCGGATGGTGAAGGCGTCGAGCAGTGCCTGCGTCGGGTGCTCGTGCATGCCGTCGCCGGCGTTGATGATCTTCGAGCGGCAGACGCGTGCGAGCAGGTGACAGGCGCCCGAGGACGCGTGCCGCAGGACGATCATGTCCGGCGACATCGCCTCGAGGTTGAGCGCGGTGTCGACCAGCGTCTCGCCCTTCACCACGCTCGAGGTCGCGATCGCGACGTTCAGCGTGTCGGCGCTCAGACGCTTCTCGGCCACCTCGAACGAGGTGCGCGTCCGCGTGCTCGGCTCGAAGAACAGGTTCACCACCGTGCGGCCGCGCAGCGTCGGAACCTTCTTGATGGGCCGGTGCGCAATCTCCTGCATTGCCTCGGCGGTGTCCAGGATGAGCACGATCTCCTCGGGCGTGAGGTCGGCTATCCCGAGCAGGTGGCGATGCTTCAAGCGCGTCGCCGGCGGCTCGGCCGGACGCGCGTCGAGGGCCGCGTTACTCCCCATCGGACTGGATGACGACTTCGTCATGACCATCCACCTCCTGCAGCCGAACCTGGATGCTCTCCCGGCGCGAAGTCGGCACGTTCTTGCCGACGTAGTCCGCCTTGATGGGCAGCTCGCGGTGTCCGCGGTCGATGAGCACGACGAGCTGAATGGACCGCGGGCGGCCGAAGTCGATCAGCGCGTCCAGCGCGGCGCGAATCGTCCGCCCGGTGTAGAGCACATCGTCAACGAGCAGAATCACCCGGTTGTCGATGTCGAAGGGAATGTCGGTGCTGCGGACCAGCGGCTGCGGGCCGACGGCCTGGCGCATCAGGTCGTCGCGATACAGCGTGATGTCGAGCGCGCCGGTGGGCACGTCGGTATTCGAGATGCGATTGAGCTCCACGGCGATCCGTCGCGCCAGCGGGACGCCGCGCTCGCGGATGCCGACGAGCGCCAGGTCGCCGATGCCGCGGTTGCGCTCGACGATCTCGTGCGCGATGCGCGTGAGCGATCGCGACATGCGGTCGGCGTCCATCACCACTGGCATGGAGCCTCCGGCAGTGCGAAGTTGGAAGTGCGAAGAGCCAAGTGACGTGCTGAGTGCGAAGTGCGAAGGCGGGCGTGCGGCGTCATCGTGCACCTCTTTGCGGCCTCGCAGGGCCGCGTTTAAAGAGCCGCGGACAGTATATCACCGTCCAACCTGACGCAACCTGACGCAACCTCTCCCAACCTCTCCCAACCTCTCCCAACCCCTCCCAACGCCCCCAACGCCCCCAACGCCCTTAACGCCCCTAACGTCCCTAACGCCCCTAACGCCCCCTAACGCCCCTAACGCTCATATGTCGGGATGTAGACGATGGGGCGCGTGGCGGTGAATTCCCGGGTGAACAGGTCCGTGCGCGCGAAGCCGTCCATGTCGCGGCCGACGGGACGCCCCAGGAAATACAGCACCGTCGGCGTGACGTCGACGACCGCGCCGCGAGGCAGCCGGCCCTGCTTGACGGGCCCGCCGAACGCCATGAGAAATCCGTCGGGCGCCCGCTCGTGGGTGCCGCTCAGCGCGGCGTTGCCGAGCGTGTGCTCCAGCAGCCGCTTGGCCGGCGACAGCGGTTCCATGCCGAACGGCGAGACGACCAGCAGGAGATCGTTCGGGCCGAGTCGATCGAGCAGCCGGCCAATCTCGGCGTCGACGAAGCGGTAGTACTGCTCGAGCACCTGGCCGTACATCCGGCGTTCCTCGTCGCTGACGTCGCCGAATGCGCGCGGCATCGCCTGCCGGAGGTAGTAGTGGCTCACCGTGTCGAGGCCCTGCAGGCGCAGCGCGAGCAGGGGCGCCGGGCTGCGCGCGTCGAGTCGATCCGCGATCGCGATGTACTGCCGGTCCAGCGCGAGGGGCGCGTCGCCGGGATAGCCGTCGCCCGGAACCGCGGATGGTCGAGAGGCGTCGGCGCTGGCCACGTCGCCGGGGTCGCTGCGCAGCTCGTCTGCCAGCTCCGTGGGGTAGGTCAGCCCCGGCTCGTCGAGCGCAAGCGCGATCTCCGACGCACGATGGTACTGGTCGGTGACGAGCGAGCCCAGCAGCGGCCGCGCGGGAAACGTCAGCGGCCAGCGCACGATCGTCGAGGCGAGTCCCGCCTGTCCGAGGATGCTCCAGAGCGGCAGCGCGCGCAGCGAGTCGGCGTTCTGCATCGATTCGGTCAGCAGACCCGCCGTCACGAGACCGTGCGCGAAACAGAAGTCCGGTAGCAGATCGATCTCGGCGTCCGACCCGTTCGCCACCGTGAACGTGGCCGCCGAGCGCACGCCGTTGCGCGAGGGGAGCTTCCCGGTTGCCATGGCCGCGAGCACGGGCCCGGGCTGCGTCGGCCGAAGCGTGGCCAGGTGCAGTGTCGCGCCGGCATCGAGCAGGCGGCCGAAGTTCGGCAGCCGCCCATCGGCTGCCGCCGGCGAGACAAAGTCAAGGCTGGCACCGTCGATCGCGAGCACGATCACGCGCGCTTCGTATCGCTCGGCCGCGGATGCGCCAATTTCGAGCCGTCGCGCACTGAGCGTCTCGGGGCGCCCGAGGCCGCGCGCGAGCATCGGCAACCCGATGGACGCGACGATCAGGACGACCACGGCAAGCCCTCCGGCACGGCCTCCGCGCTGGCCGGTCGAGAGCCGCAGGATGGCGAGCGCGACGAAGGCCACCGCACAGATCGTCATCGCGGTTGCGCCAATCACCATCGCCTGCGCAGCCTGGTCGTCGAGCGTCGCGCGAAAACCGCGGAGGTTCAGCCACATCAGTGTGCTGGCGGCCACCGCTGCGCCGGCGCAGAAGACCGACAGCACACGTACGCTGAACCACCCGGGCGAAAACGGGTGGGTGGCCAGGACCAGGCGCAGCACGATGAGCGCGTAGCAGGCGGCGGCCAGGTTGACGCCGTACGCCGCCCAAATCGTGGCGGCCAGCCACCACGAGGACGATGTCGTCAGCGGCAGTGCCGGGTTGATCTGCAGCACGAGGACCACCAGATAGGCAGCGGCCGTGCCACCGGCGACGATCGAGTTCGACAGCATGCGGAGGTACCGCATGGCCGGATCATACCCACTGGATTGCTATACTCGTCACGTGCCCGTTGATTTCGACGCGCGCGTGCTCGCCAACCGGCGGCTCTCGCCCGATTACCACGTCCTGGCGCTCGAAGCGCCCGAAATCGCCGCGGCCACCGAGCCCGGCCAGTTCGTGATGGTGAAGCCGGGCCACGACCTCGAGCCGCTGCTCCGGCGCCCGTTCTCCGTCTTCGAAATCCTCCGCGACGGCGCCGGCACGCCCCTCGGCATCAGCGTCCTCAGCAAGCGCATAGGCGCCACGACGCGTCGGATGTACGACGTGGAGCCGGGCGCTCGAGTGCAGTGCCTCGGGCCGCTCGGCCGGCCGTTCTCGCTGCCCGATCGCGACACGAAGGTCTGGATGGTCGCCGGCGGCGTCGGGCTCGCGCCATTCGCCACGGTCGCCGAAAGCCTCGCGCCGCGCGGCGTGCCCCTGACGCTCTTCTACGGTGGTCGAAGCGCGCACGACTTGTTCTACCTGGACTACTTCGAGCGGCTCGGCGTCCATGTGGCCCTCGCCACGGAAGACGGATCGCGCGGCGAGAAGGGCCGCGTCACCGTCCCCCTCGAGCGAGCCCTGCAGGAGTCGTCAACCGACGCGCGTGTGCTGGTCCAGGCGTGTGGCCCCGAGCCGATGCTGGCCGCGGTCGCGCGACTGACATCCCGATACGGTCGCGCGTGCGAGGTGTCGGTCGAGCGCGTGATGGGATGCGGCCTCGGCGGCTGCTACTCGTGCGTCGTGCCCGTGAAAACCGCCGGCGGCTTCCACCATGTCCGCTCGTGCATCGGCGGGCCGGTGTTCGACGCCGCCACCCTCGTGTGGGAGCACTGACGTTGGATCTGACCACGAAGATCGGCGCGCTGACGCTCAGGAACCCGCTCATCGCCGCCAGCGGCTGCTTCGGATACGGCGTCGAATACGGCGGCATCGTCGATCTGGCCTCGCTCGGGGGTGTGGCCGTCAAGGGGCTGTTCCTCGCCGAGCGGGAAGGCCACCCACCCCAGCGCATCGTCGAGACGCCCGCCGGCATGCTGAACGCCATCGGCCTGCAGGGCATCGGCGTCCACCGCTTCGTGCGCGAGCGCCTGCCGGAGCTGCGCGCGGCGGGCGCGACGGTGCTCGTCAACATCTGCGGGACGACACTGGACGAGTACGTGGAGGTGGCGAAGATCCTTTCCGACGCCGAGGGCGTGGGGGCGATCGAGCTGAACATCTCGTGCCCGAACATCAAGGAAGGCGGGATCCAGTTCGGCTGCTCGCTCGACGGCACCTACGGCGTGGTCAGCGCGGTGCGACAGGCCACGGCGCTGCCGCTCATTCCGAAGCTGACACCGAACGTGACCAGCCCGGCCACCTTCGCGCGAGCGGCTGAAGACGCCGGCGCCGACGCCATCTCGCTGGTCAACACCTTTTTGGCCATGGCCATCGACGTCGAGACGCGCAAGCCGGTCCTGTCGAACGGCATGGGCGGGCTGAGCGGTCCGGCCATCCGCCCGATCGCGGTGCGCATGGTCTACGAGTGCCGCCAGGCGGTCTCGATTCCCATCATCGGCATGGGCGGAATCATGGACGCGCGCGATGTGCTGGAGTTCATGCTCGCCGGCGCCACGGCCGTGCAGGTGGGCACCGCCAACTTCGTCGACCCCTTCGTGTGGGGGAAGATCCTGAAGGGCCTGGCCGAGTACGGCGAGCGTCATCGCATCGCGCGGTTGAGCGACCTGGTGGGCGCGGCCCACCTCACGCACACGCCAGAGCCCGCATGAACCCGATCCTCGTCGCGCTGGACCTCGACACCGCCGACGAGGCGCTGGCGATGGCGTCGAAGGTCCGCGGCCAGGTCGGCGGCCTGAAGGTCGGCAGCCACCTGTTCACGTCGGAAGGCCCCGCGCTGGTGCGCGCGCTGGTCGAGCGCGGCGACCGCGTCTTCCTCGACCTGAAGTTTCACGACATCCCGAACACGGTCGCCAGCGCGGTGGGCGCGGCGGCCTCGCTCGGCGTGTGGATGCTCAACGTCCACGCCAGCGGCGGGCTGAAGATGATGCAGGCGGCGAAGGAAGCGGCCGACCGGGCGGGCGACAGGACCGGCCGTCGGCCGCTTGTCATCGCCGTAACGGTGCTCACCAGCTTCGATCAGGCGATGCTCGAAGGGACCGGCGTCAACCGGCCGATTCCCACGCAGGTGGAGCACCTCGCGGCCCTGACGAAGGAGGCCGGCCTGGACGGCGTGGTCGCCTCGCCGCACGAAATCGACGCCATCCGGGCGCGCTGCGGCAGCGATTTCCTCATCGTGACGCCGGGCATCCGCACGGGCCCGGTCGCTCCCGGCGACGACCAGGTGCGCACGCGCTCCGCCCGCGAGGCGATGGACGCCGGCGCGAGCTATCTGGTGGTGGGGCGGCCGATCCTGAAGGCCGCCGATCCAGCGGCGGCCGCGCAGGGCATTGCTCTGACGCTGAAGGCCTAGCGGGGCGAGCAGGGGCGAGCGCGGGCTGGCAAGGCCATGCTCGCCCTGCCCGCCCGTGCTCGCCCTTGCTCGGCCCGACTCCCTACTTCGCGGTGATGATGAAGTGGCCGCGCCGGTTCTGTGACCAGCACGACTCGTTCTCGTCGGTGCAGAACGGCGCTTCCTTGCCCTTGCTGATGGTCAGGATCCGCTCCGCGCCAACGCCCAGGCTCGCGAGGTAGGCCTTCACGGCCGACGCCCGCCGTTCACCGAGCGCGAGGTTGTACTCGGCGGTGCCGCGGCTGTCGCAGTGACCCTCCACCGTTACCTTGGTGGTGGTCCACTTGCGCATCCACTCCGAATCCTTCTGCAGCGCGCCCCGTCCCTCGTCGGTGAGGTCGGAGCTATCGAGCGCGAAGAACACGTCACCGAGCGGTTTTTCCGCGTTCAGTTGCTCGAGCGACTTCTGGTTGAACAGATCCTGCTCGCTGGGCGCGGGCGCTGCCGGCGGCGCCGATGTTGGCGGCGGCGTCGGAGGCGCTGGCGGCGCGGGGGTCGCCGCGGGTGGTGGCGGCGGTGGCTGAACGGGCTGCGGCTTCTTCTTGCCGCATCCGGCGAGGGTGACGCTCAAGACGGCCGCGAAAGCAACCGTCAGCACTGTGCGTGTGTGTGTCATCAACTGCAGCTCCGTGAAGTCGTGGCGACAGTATTCAACTCGACCCGAACGTTGTCAACGCAATCCGAGTCGAAGATGACGGCGGGAATCAAATCTGACGGAGCTTCAGGACTTCGTTCAGGCTGCCGGTGCGGTAGCCCTGCATGTCGAGACACACGTGCTGATAGCCGATTGCCTTGAGTTCCTGCACGATGGCGCGGTTGATCTCGGGATCGAGCGCGCGCGGCATCTCGTCGCGGCCGACCTCGAGCCGGGCGATGGTGTCGTGGTGCCGGACACGGCATACACGGAAGCCGTGACGGCGCAGGGCCTCCTCGGCCTGCTCGATCATCGACAGCTTTGCCGGGGTCACTTCGGAAAGGTACGGGATGCGTGACGAGAGGCACGCCGACGCGGGCTCGTCCCACGTGGGCAGGCCGATGCGGCGCGACAACTCGCGGATCTCGTCCTTCGTCAGATCGGCTTCATCGAGCGGGCTGCGGACCCCGAACTCGCGCGCGGCCTGGCGCCCGGGCCGGTAGTCGCCGCGATCGTCGGCGTTGCTGCCGTCGGCGATCATGCCGATGCCGCGCTCGGTGGCGACCTTCGACAGGTGCTCGTACAGCTCGGTCTTGCAGTGATAGCAGCGATTGGCCGGGTTGGCGCGGTACTCGGGACGTTCGAGCTCCGCCGTCATCACGAACTCGTGCGCGAGGCTGAAGCGGCGGGCCACATCCTCCGCCATTTCGCGATGCCGTTTCGGGTAGCTGGGACTATCGGCCGTCACGCACAGCACTCGGCCCGGCAGGACGCGTGAGGCCGCGCAGGCAAGATACGCGCTGTCGACGCCGCCGCTGTAGGCCACCAGCAGCGAGTCGAACGACGACAGCACCGCTGTCAGGCGGGCTTCCTTCTCCGTCAGCTCCGCCACGAGCTCATTCCTCCCAGTCCTCTTTGTCGTCGCCAGCGTCGTCGTCCTCTTCCTCGTCGTCGCTGTCCTCATCGTCCTCGTCTTCGAGGTCATCGTCTTCGAGGTCGTCGTCGTCATCGTCTTCCGGCGTGGCTTCGAACTCCAGCGGGGACACGCTGACCACCTCGAGATTCGTGCCACAATCAGGGCAACTGATCAGGTCGCCCTTGTCGACGTCGTACTCGTCGACGTCAATGTCAGAATCGCACTCGGGGCAGGTCGCCATGGGCCAGTCCTCAGCGTCTAACTGGTTGAAAACGCAACGGTAACACGAGTTCTCGTTGCGGCAATTCGGATTATAGCAAGAGTCGCCCGGTTTCAATGCAACCCGGGCCTATCGATCGGGCAACAGCGCTCCGATACGTTCAGGGATGACGGGGACGTCCGTGACCGCCAAGACGGTCCTGATCGCCGACGACACCGCGTTCGTGCGCGATCGGTTCAAGACCGCGCTGGAAGACGCGGGGCATCGCCCCATCGTGGCCCGCAGCGCCGTGGAGCTGCTGGCGAAGGTCAGGGCCGACCTCGATCGCATCGACCTCATTGCGCTCGACCTGCGGCTGCCGAACGCGCCGGGGGTGGACCTGGTGCGCGCCATCCGCAAAATCGACGCCGGCCGGCTGCCGATCCTCGTCTTCAGCGGCACGATCGTCAGCGCCGACGAAGTGCGTGAGCTCTCCTCGCTGGGCGTTGTCGGGTACGTGAACGAGTACAGCGCCGTGCAGCACATCCTGCCCTCGCTCGCGCCGCACCTGTTTCCCGACAGCTTCAACCGCCGTGGCAGCCCCCGCGTGGTCCTGGGCATCCCGGTCGCGTACAGGTTCGGAAACACGATCGCCACCGCGCTGACGCTGAACCTCAGTCGCGGCGGCATCGCCATCCGCACGACCAGTCCGCTCGAGCCGGGCGCCGCCGCGCGTGTCCGGTTCCGCCTGCCGGCGGGCCGCCGCGAAGTGGACGTCGAGTCTCGCGTCGCGTGGAGCGACCGCCGCGTCGGCATGGGCCTGCAGTTCGAGAAGGTGGATTCGGCCGATCAGGCCGCGATCGACGAGTTCGTCGAAGCCCATTTCTTCAGCAATCGGCGCGCCTGAGCCGCTTGCCCCCCCGGGGAGGCTCCGCTAGAGTCGCCCCAAGGAGCGCGCGGATGCTCGACACCTCTCATTTCGCCGTCGGCGTACTGGCCATTCTCGTCCTGGTCTTCGCCAATGGGTTCTTCGTGGCCTCTGAGTTCGCACTGGTCACGGTGCGGAAGACCCGTATCGACCAGCTGATCGCCGAAGGCCACCGTGGCGCCCGGACCGTGCGGCGGGTACAGAACGATCCGGTCCGCTACATTGCCGCGACCCAGCTTGGCATCACGATGGCCAGCCTGGGCCTCGGCTGGGTGGGCGAGCCCGCGCTGGCGGCCTTCATCGAACCGCCGTTCCTGGCGCTGGGGTCGTACGTCTCGACGATCACGGCGCACACGATCGCGGTCGTCATCTCGTTCTCGATCATCACAGCCCTGCACATCGTCCTCGGTGAGCTCGCGCCGAAGACCGTAGCGCTGCAGCACCCCGAAGCGATTGCCCTGCTGGTGACACGGCCGACGGAACTCTTCATGCGCATGTTGTGGCCATTCATCACCGGGCTCAACACGCTGGGCCGCCTCGTAGTGCGCGCCGTGGGCCTCAAGGCGCCGAGCGGTCACTCGCTGGTGCACTCGGAAGAGGAGCTCAAGATGCTCGTGACGGCCAGCCAGGAGGCTGGTGTCCTCGAGGAGGAGGAGGAGCAGATGCTCCACCGCGTCTTCGGCTTCTCCGATCTCACGGCCGGCCAGGTGATGGTGCCGAGGACGGAAATGGTGGCGCTCCGCTTCGACGCGTCCCTCGTCGATATCGCCGACACGCTGGCCCGCGGCGGCCACTCTCGGCTGCCGGTCTACCGCAAGAGCCTCGACGACATCGTGGGCATGCTGCACGTCACGGATCTCTTCAGCCTGGTGGCGGCCGGGAACACGCCGACGGATCTGACCGGCGTCCTCCGCGATGCGTTCACGGTGCCCGAGACCATGCAGGCCGGTGACCTGCTGTCGGAGATGCGGACCCGCCACACGCCCGTGGCCATTGTCATCGACGAGTTCGGCGGGACGGCGGGCCTTGTCACGTTCGCCGGCCTGATGGAGCGCATTGTTGGCGAAGTGGCTGGCGGCGCGGAGAACCGGATCACGGTCCTGCCCGATGGATCGGCCCTCATCGACGGCCTCGCGCTCGTGGCCGACGTGAATGCGCAGTTCGGCCTGCACATCGACGAAGAGGCGTACAACACCATCGGCGGTTACGTTCTGGGACGACTTGGCCGGCGTGCGCGCGTCGGCGATCGATTCGACGTCGACAAGCGGACGTTGCGGGTGGAAGCGCTCGACGGACTTCGCGTGGCGCGCGTGTTCCTGTCAAAGGAAAAAGAAGAGCCGCCCGTCGGTTCTGCCCGGTGACACCAGACCAGCAGAACCCTGGTTCCGCTCGTCAGGTCGTTCGCAGCAATCGCAGCCCGTTCGCAATCACCACGAGCGACATACCCGTGTCGGCGACGATCGCGAGCCAGAGCGACGTCCAACCGCCGACGGCGAGGCCGAGAAACGCGAGCTTCAGCAGCAGCGCGGCGGCGATGTTGAACCGCACCGTGCGAACTGCGGCGCGGCTCAGGCGGATGGCGAACGGCAGCTTCACGAGGTCGTCGCTCATCAACGCGACGTCGGCGGTCTCGAGCGCGACGTCGCTGCCGGCCGCGCCCATCGCGATGCCCACGTCGGCGGCAGCCAGCGCGGGCGCGTCGTTCACGCCGTCGCCGACCATCGCGAGGCTCCCCCATTGACGCCGCAGATCCTTCACGGCTTCGACCTTGTCGGCCGGGAGCAGCGACGCGCGCACGTCGCCGATGCCGACCTCTCTCGCAATGGCGTGTGCAGCCGCGGGTGAATCGCCGGTGAGCATCGCGACCCGGCTCAATCCGGCCTGCGCGAGCAGGTCCACCATGTCGCGCGCCCTGGCGCGGGGAACGTCGGCGAGCGCGATGAGCCCGGTGACGCGCGCCGCTCTCGCAACCACGACTACGGTTCGCCCGAGCTCTGCCTGGGCATCGAGCACGGGCGTCAAAGACGCGAGATCGATCTCCGACTCCTGCATCAGCCGCGCGTTTCCGACCAGCACCTGATCCTGATCGACCCTGGCTGCGGCGCCGAGGCCGGGCCGGGCGCGGAAGCCGGATGAGGCGGATGCGCCGATGCCCTTGGCGACAGCTGCCCGCATGATGGCGGTGGCAATCGGGTGCTCGGAGAACTGCTCCACCGATGCCGCAAGCCGCACGACGGTGTCGCTGACCTCGCCCCGGACCGGGATGACTTCTACGACCTCCGGTGTTCCGCGCGTGAGCGTGCCCGTCTTGTCGAACGCCACGCCTCGCACCGTCGCGAGCCGCTCGAGATGGAGGCCGCCCTTGATGAGGACGCCGCGCCGTGCCGCGGCGCCGAGCGCCGAGACGAGCGCGACGGGGGTGGCGATGACGAGGGCGCACGGGCACGCGATGACCAGCAGCACGAGGCCGCGGTAGATCCACGTCACCGGCGGCCCCCAGCCGACGAGCGGCGGAACGAGCGCGACCAGCGCCGCGAACGCGATGACAATCGGCGTGTAGACGCGCGCGAAGCGATCGACGAACGCCTGCGCGGGCGCGCGCTCGGCCTGCGCCGACTCGACCAGGTGGATGATGCGCGCAAGCGTCGTGTCGCGGACCAGCCGCGTGGCTTCCACTTCGATGGCGCCGTGGCCGTTGATGGTGCCGGCGAACACTTCGTCGCCCGGCTGCTTGTCCACCGGCAGGGACTCCCCGGTAATCGGCGCCTGGTTGACGTCGCTCGCGCCCGCAACGACGCGGCCATCGAGCGGGATCTTCTCGCCCGGACGCACGCGCAGGCGCTCGCCGAGCACGACCTGCTCCACCGGCACGCGCACCTCGGTGCCGTTGCGGACGACGGCGGCATCGGGAGGCGTGAGGTCCATCAGCGCGCGGATGGCGTTGCGCGCGCGATCCATGCTGCGCGATTCGAGATGCTGCGCGATCGCGAAGAGAAAGACGACTGTCGCGGCTTCAGACCACTGCCCTATGGCGATCGCGCCGACGACGGCGATCGTCATCAGGACGTTCATGTCGAGCGCGCTGTAGCGGAGCGCACGCCAAGCGCGCGCGACGGGATACGCGCCGCCGGTCGCCACCGTCGCCAGCGCGAAGGCGCGCGACGCAAGCGGCCAGCCGAGCCATCCGGCGACGATTGCGGCGGCCAGCGAGACGCCGGACGCAATCAGGAGCAGGAAGCGAGTCTGGCTGGGTGAGGAGAGATGAGGCTCTTCGTGCTCGAGCCACGCACGCATGCCGGTGTCGGCGACGGCCGCGGAGATGCTGCCCGCAGTGAGCCGTGCCGCGTCGTACTGCACGTGCAGGCGGCCCGCCATGACGTCTGCCGAGAAGGCCTCGAGGCCGCTCAAGCGCTTCAGGCGCCGCGAGATGAGCGCGACCTCCTCGTGGCAGTCCATCCCCTCCACGCGGAAGGTGGACTCCGCGTGGACCTCGCAGACCGTGCAGGCGGCGCGTTCGCGCACCGTGCTCACGTCAGCGATCCGAGGCGGGCGCCGCGCGTTTCCTCGACGTGCGCGCGACCCTGCGCCAACAACCGCACGATGTGGTCGTCGTCGAGGCGATAGAACACCATGCGACCGTCGCGCCGCGCGCGGACGACGCGCAGGCTGCGAAGAAGACGGAGCTGATGCGAGATGGCCGACTCGGTGGCTCCGAGCAGCGTCGCCAGGTCGCAGACGCAGAGCTCGGCACGCGACAGCGCGCTCAACATGCGGACGCGCGTCGGGTCGCCGAGCGCCTTGAATGTCTCGGCGAGGCGCTCGACCGTCACCGGCTCCGGCATCGCAGCGCGAACCTCTGCGACGCGTCCGGGGTCAGCGTGGAAGACGTCGCAGGCGTCTGAAGAGACTGGAATTAAAGGAGTTGTAGCAGTCATGAATATATGAGCAAATGCTCATACAATCATACCACAGGGCTTGGAGGGTTGGAAAAGGTCAGGAGCAACCCCGCACAACCCCTCCCAACGCCGCGAAACCTCTCGAAACGGTTAGAGTGCGTCCACTGCCGCCTTGACCTTGTCGTACTGGGGCTCGTCGCCGGGGGTTGGCGTGACCTCGCGATATCGGATGACGCCCTGGCCATCGACGACAACCACGGCGCGGCGCGAAATCCCCTTCAGGCCGCCCATGTCCGGGTTGACCACGTCGAACTTCTGGATGGCGTCCTTGTTGAAGTCGCTCAGCAGGTCGAAGTTGAGCGAGTTCTGGCGGGCGAATTCCTTCAGCGTGAACGGCGTGTCGACGCTGATGCCGAACACCGTCGCGTTGACCGTATTGAACGCGGCAAGCTGATCGCGGAAGTGGCAGAGCTCTTTCTGGCACACCGACGTGAACGCCGCCGGAAAGAATGCCAGCACCACGGTTTTGCCGGCCAGCGCGCTGAGCGTCACCGGCTGCTTGTCCTGATTGGACAGGGTGAAATCAGGGGCCTTCGAACCTACGTCAGCCGACATGGGTGAACCTCCAAAACGACCATCTTACCGGAGGTTCAGGGGGTGAGCAGCATTCGGGACGCCTTCGCCTTTTCTACCGCCGCCCGCGAGAACGCGAACGTCCGGTAGCCACCACTCCTCCACAAGGCGTTCTGGTCGAAGTAGTGGGGGCTCATCATGTTGCCCGACTGGCCGGTCGGGTTGACGGCCCAGGTCACGTCCCAGTTGCCGATGTCGATCACCTGCCGGTAGGACGAGATGTCGCCGACGCCGTAGGGCTGGCGGACGTCCACCGACGCCTTGCGCACCGTCCACGTGTCGCCGGTCTGGGGGAAGGGGCCGCGGCTGAACGCCCAGTTCAGCAGCGCGCCGCCGGCGCCAAGTGCATGACGGAACGAGACGGAGTGCACACGGTCCCATGCCCAGTTGCCCTCGTCGCCGAACTTGCCCCGCAGCGAGATCACGGCATCAGCGGCCGCGAGCAGCACGATGTCGTCGCGCGTCTCCACCTTGTCGACCGTCGCGATGTCGTTCCACCAGTGCGAGGTCGGGTTGTCGATGATCTGGTCGATTCCCGCGTAGCGCTCGCCAATCCCGTACTCGAAGAACTCCCGGAACACGTCCGCGTCCATCTCGTCGGCGAACGTGCGACGCCACAGTGCGCGCACGAAGGCCTCGTACAGCGCCGCCACGGGGCGGCCATCGACTTTCCGATCCCAGAGCCGCAGCCGCTCGATGCCGAGCCGCGCCTCGGGCTCGGCCTTCTCGAACCGCGGAGACTTCCGCGCGGATTCGACCGCCGCGAGGACGGGCCCGGCCTCGGCCGACTGCACGTCGAGCTGCATCGCGCGCATGTCGTCCTGTGTGAGGCCGGCCCGCGTGCCGAGCATTTGCGCGATCCGCATCGATCGGAATGGTGACACCCAGTCGCGGGTCATGGTCTTCGGCCAGTGACGATCGATTTCGTTGTTGGCCGTGACGATCTGCCCGGACGGCGGATCGCGCATGACCGGCAGCGACTGCGGCGGCACAGACCCGGCCCACTCGTACTCGCCGGTCCAGCCCGGGACGGGCGTCCCGCCGTCGCTGGACCCGCGCAGGGGGATGCGCCCCGACATCGCGTAGCCGATGTGGCCGTCGACGTCGGCGTAGATGAAGTTCTGCGACGGCGAGCCGAATCGGTGGACGCCCTCCAGGAACTGATCCCAGTTCGTCGCGCGATCGATTGCGAGGAACGCGCCGGCCGTCTCACCCTGCGTTATGGCTTCCCATCGCATGGCGAGGGGACGCGGGCTGATGGGGCCGCGCCGCGCCGCGAGATCCGGAGGTGTTTCCCAGTCGGTCTCGGTCGCCACCAGGGGGCCGTGCCGCGTGGAGAACACGTCGAAGGCTTCGGGGAGCGCCTGCCCGCGTACGTCAATCTTCGTGCTGGTCACCCCGAGCGGGATCCGCTCGCCGCGAAACAGGTATGTGCGCGTGGACATGTCCACGTCCTCGACGTAGAAGTCCACGACGTCCGCGCCCGTGTTCGTGAGGCCCCAGGCGAGGCGGTTGTTGTGGCCGATGATCACGAACGGCGCGCCGGGCAGGGTCACGCCCGCGACGTCGAGGCCGGCGGCGACGACGTGCGCTTCGTACCAGATGGCGGGCATCTCGACCTGCAGGTGGGGATCGTTGGCCAGGAGCGGACGGCCCGTCGCCGTGCGCATGCCCGAGAGCACCCAGCTGTTGCTGCCCCCGGCCCGCGAGGTCATGTCGAGCCACTCGAGGCCGGGCGGCAGCGGTGGCGTCTCGAGGCGCGCACTGGCAGAGGCGAGCGGCCGATCCGAGGCACGGCTGGGGACGGCTGCCGCGCCATGGCCCATCGCGTCGAGGATCGCGGGCGCCTCGGGCGGAAGGCCGCCGAGCAGCAGGCTGGCTTCGGCGGCGCCGACGGCGCGCGTCAGCCGGCCGCGAACCAGCTCGCCGCGCCGGTTCTCGGCGAGGCGCCAGGCCAGAAGCCGCGCGATGGACAAGGAGTCCACCGGCGTCCACGGCTCTGGCGTCAGCCCGAGCAGGAGGAATTCCGGCGGCCGCTGCCAGCGCCCCATCGCCGCGATTGCCGCGTTGACGCCCGCCGCATAGTGTTCCATCGCGCTGCGGGCGTCTGGTGTGGCAGTCTGCCACTCCGCTGCGGCAGCCCGCCGCAGTGCCATTGTCAGGAATCGTTTGTCGGCCCGCACCGTGACCGGGCCGAACATCTCGGACAGCCGTCCGCCAGTGGCGCGCCGGTAGACTTCCATCTGCCACAGGCGTTCCCGGCCATGCAGGAAGCCGAGGGCGCTCCACGCGTCATCGGGATCGCGCGCGTAAATATGGGGCACGGCCTGCGCGTCGAAGAGGATCTCCACGGGCGCGGCCAACCCCGCAAGGCGAAGCTGGCCTTCGAGCGGCGGCACGGTTCGGCTGAGGACAAGCCAGCCGGCCGCCACGGCCGACAGGAGCAGGGCCAGCGTCAGAAAGAGCAGGCCGCTCAGCCAGCGTCGGCGGCGGTTGGGCTTTTGCATCCGTGGGACAAGTTGCGGCCCGGAAGGTCCACGGCCGGATTGGAGAAGGGACCGGTGGGCCGGTCAGCCCTTGTGGGGTTGGAAACTGTTCGTCTAGGATCGGATGTTGGCGTGAGCACGTCGCGCCCGGTCTACAGCTTACACGAAGCTCTTACGACCGTCGGATTCGGGGCGGCCTCCGCGTCCCCACGGATAACGTACAGGGAGAACCCACGTGATCGAGGTTGAACACCTCACCAAACGCTACGGCACCGTCACGGCCGTCGACGATGTCACCTTCCGGGTGAACAAGGGCGAGATCCTCGGCTTCCTCGGGCCAAACGGCGCGGGCAAGACGACGACCATGCGCGTCCTCACCGGGTACATGCCGGCCACCGACGGACGCGCGGCTGTCGCGGGGTACGACGTCTTCGATCATCCCATCGAAGCCAAGCGGCGGACAGGCTACCTGCCGGAGACGCCGCCGCTCTATCCCGACATGACGGTGCGCGAGTACCTGCATTTCGTCGGGAAGATCAAGGGCGTCGCGCCGAAGGATCGCGCCGCCCGGGTCGATCAGGTGATGGCGCGCACGTGGGTGGCCGACATGGCCAACCGCGCGTGCGGAAAGCTGTCGAAGGGTTATCGCCAGCGCGTCGGCCTCGCGCAGGCGCTCATCCACAACCCCGAGGTGCTGATCCTCGACGAACCGACGGCAGGGCTCGACCCCAAGCAGATCAACGAGACTCGCCGCCTCATCAAGGCGCTCGCCGGCGATCACACCATCATCCTCAGCACGCACATCCTCACCGAGGTCGAGCAGACCTGCCAGCGCGTGGTGATCATCAACAAGGGAAGGGTCGTCGCCGAGGACACGCCGGAGAACCTGACCCGGCGCCTGCGCGGCTCGGCCACGATGTTCGTCCAGGTTGACGGCGACCGCGCCGCAGAGGCCCAGGCCGCGCTCGCGCGCGTGGACGGCGTGGCGCGCGTCACTTCCGCCAACGACGCCGGCACCGCGTTCGAAATCGAGAGCGAGTCGGGTCGCGACGTGCGCCGCGAGCTCGCGCGCGCGGTGATTGGCGGCGGCTGGGGGCTGCTGGAACTGCGGCCGATGCGGCTCAGCCTGGAGGACGTCTTCCTCTCGCTGACCACCGAGGAGCGTCAGGAGGAGACCGTCAATGCGTAACACGCTCGCGATCGCGCACAAGGAGGTGCGGGCCTATTTCGCTTCTCCGATCGCCTACATCGTCATCGGCTTCTTCGCCCTGCTGTTCGGGTGGTTCTACATCGGGATCCTCGACTGGTTCGTCCGCCAGGGCATGCAGATGGGCCAGTTCGGGATGCAGGGCCCGCAGAACATGAACGTCAACCAGCAGATGATCCGGCCGCTGCTGCTGAACATGACGGTGGTCTTCCTCTTCCTGCTGCCGCTGGTGACGATGCGGACCTACGCGGAAGAGAAGCGCTCGGGCACCATCGAGCTGCTGCTCACCTCGCCCCTCACGGACCTGCAGATCGTCCTCGGCAAGTTTCTTGGTGCCATGGTCCTCTACAGCGCGATGCTCGCAGTGACCATGATTCACTTCGGGCTGTTGTTCAAATTCGGCAACCCGGACTGGAAGCCGTTGGCCGTCGCGTACCTGGGCCTGTTCCTGTTCGGGGGCTGCTTCGTCTCGGTGGGCCTGTTCATCTCGAGCCTCACGAAGAACCAGATTGTGGCGGGCGCCGCCACCTTCGGCGTGTTCCTGTTGCTCTGGGTGGTCGACTGGATCGGCCAGAGCCTGGGGCCGACGGGCGAGTCGCTGACGAAGTACCTCTCGATGACCGAGCACCTCGACGACTTCGTGAAGGGCGTCATCGACACCAAGCACCTGGTCTATTACGTGAGCTTCATCACCTTCGGACTGTTCCTGACCATGCGGTCGGTGGACGCCGAACGGTGGCGCGGTTAAGGGCGGTCATGCTGAAGCGCATCGCAGGAATCCTCGGGTGGGTCGGGACGGCGGCAGTCGCCGTCGCGGTATACATCCGAATGTTCAAGTCTGACTGGGCGCAATACGGCGTCTACGCGGCCTGGGTCGGCCTGGTCCTGGTCCTCCTCTACCTGCTCAGTCAGTGGAAGGAAACGGCTGCGTCCATGAGCCGGCGGCAGACGCGCCTCGGCACGATCGCGTTCACCAGCGTCGTCGTCGTGCTGGGGCTGCTCGTGGCGGTCAACTACCTGTCGTCACGACGGAACAAGCGCTGGGACCTGACGGCGAACCAGGCGTACAGCCTGTCGCCGCAGACACGGCAGATCCTCGACAAGCTGGACGCGCCGCTCAAGGTCCGCGTGTTCGACAAGCCGACGGAGTTCGATCGGTTCCGCGATCGGCTGAGCGAGTATGAGTACGTGTCGAAAAAGGTGTCGGTCGAGTACATCGATGCCGACAAGGATCCCATCAAGGCGAACCAGAGTCAGGTGCAGCAATACGGCACCGTCGTCTTCGACTACAAGGGCAAGACCGAACGCGTGACATCGTCGGATGAGGGTCAGCTGACCAACGGCCTCATCAAGCTGATCACCGGCAAGGAGCGGAAGGTCTACTTCCTCCAGGGCCACGGCGAGAAGGACACGGCCAATAGCGAGCGCACCGGCTACAGCGCGATCGCGGGCGCGCTGGGATCTGAGAACTTCAAGGTCGACAACCTGGTGCTGCTGCAGCAGCAGACCGTCCCCGCCGACGCCACCATCGTCGCGGCGGCCGGCCCGACAACCGATCTGTTCCCGCCGGAGATCGAGGCGCTGAAGAAGTACCTGCAGGGCGGCGGGAAGGTCCTGCTGCTCCTGGATCCGCCCCAGAAGGCCGACGAACAGCCACTGACCAACCTCATCGCGTTCGCGAAGGAGTTCGGCATCGACGTTGGCACAAACGTCGTCGTGGATGTCAGCGAGGTTGGGCGGATGATGGGGACCGACGCCTCGGTGCCCGTCGCCGCGAAATATCCACCGCACCCGATCACCGAGAAATTCCGGCTGGTCACGGCGTATCCGCTGGCGCGGTCGGTCACGGCCGTTTCTGGCGGCGCCAACGGGCACTCGGCACAGAACATCATCGAGACCTCCGCCAACAGCTGGGGAGAGACGGATTTGGCGGATCTTTTCAAGTCGGGGAAGGTCGAGAACGACAAGACGAAAGACCTGCAGGGCCCGGTGATGCTGGGAGCGGCGATGTCGGAACCCGTTGGCGGGCCGGCGCCAGCGCCGACGCCTGGAAAGAACGCCAAGGACGAGCCGCCAAAGCCTGACATGCGACTTGTGGTGATCGGCGACTCCGACTTCGCGTCGAACTCGGCCCTCGGCATCCAGGGCAACCGCGACCTGTTCCTCAACGTGATGAACTGGCTGGCGCAACAGGAGAGCCTGATCTCGATCCGGCCGAAAGACCCCGATGATCGCCGCATCATGCTGACCGAAGGCCAGCAGAAGGGCGTGATGCTCTTCGCGCTGATCGGCCTGCCGGTCGTCATCTTCGGCCTCGGCGTTTACGGGGCGGTGCGGAGACGCAGATGAGGAGTTTCCGTTCGCTGTCCGTCCTGATAGTGCTGCTGGGAGGGCTGCTGGCGTACCTCTACTTCGTGGACGCGAAGAAGCCCGTCGAGCAGGCCGAGGAGAAGGCCAAGGTATTCGCGGGCGTGGAGTCGGACAAGATCGACGAGCTGAAGGTCTCGACGGTGGCCGGCGGCGTCGCGACCTTGCAGAAGGCCGCCGACGGCTGGAAGCTGACGGGGCCCACTGCCGCGAAAGCGGACGAGTCGGAAGTCAACGGGATCGCGAGCAATCTGTCGTCGCTCACGGTGGAGCGGGTGGTTGACGAAGCGCCTCGGAACCTCGGCGACTACGGGCTCAAGGAGCCTGTGATCGAGGTCAGCTTCAAGAGCAAGGGCGACAAGGCATTCCGGACGCTGCAGCTCGGCACGAAGACGCCGACCGGCAGCGATATGTACGCCAAGCTCGCGAACGAGAAGAAGGTATTTCTCGTGCAGGGCTACCTTGAATCCACGTTCAATCGTCAGCCCTTCGACCTGCGCGACAAGAAAATTCTGAGCATCGACCGCGACAAGGTGGACCGGCTGGAAGTGGTCAACGGCGATTCCACGATCCTGGTGACGAAGGGCGCCGGCGACTGGAAGCTCGCGTCGCCCGTCGAGGCCCGCGGCGACTTCGGCAGCATCGAAGGCCTGGTCTCGCGCCTGCAGTCGGCCGAGATGAAGTCAATCGTCGTGGAGAACGCGACCGACATGAAGCAGTACGGCCTCGACAAGCCGGCTGTACTGGTGACCATCGGGCTCGGGAGCGCTCGCGCCCAGCTGGGGCTCGGCGCGAAGACGGACAAGGGGGACGTGTACGCTCGCGACCTGAGCAAGACCATGGTGGTCACCGTCGCGCCCGACCTGCTGACCGAGCTGCAGAAGGGTGCCAACGACCTTCGACGCAAGGACATCTTCGAGTTCCGCGCTTTCAACCTGACCCGCATCGAGCTCACGCATGGCACGACGACTCTCGTAGCCGAGAAGGTCAAGGGAAAGGGCAAGGACGCCGCCGACACCTGGCAAAACGCTGCAACGAAGAAGGCGCTCGACGCGGCGAAGTTCGAGGCGTTCCTCACGAAGCTCGCCGGGTTCCGCGCGCAGTCCTTCGCCGATCCGAAGGCGAAGACGGGGCTCGATCAGCCGGTGCTGTCCGTGAAGGCCACCTACGACGACGGCAAGAAGACGGAGAGCGTCAATATCGGCCGCGTGGGAAGTGACGTCTTCGCCGGGCGGCCTGACGAGCCGGGCGCAGGGAAGCTCGACACGGGAGAGTTCGAGGGCGCGCTCAAAGACCTTGCTGCGTTCTAGTGGGTCGGGGATGAGTTCCACGTGCGGAAACTGATCATCCCGACCTCAGTCGGTCTGGTTCTCGCGGCCCTCGCCCTTTCAACAGCGTCCTGCGCCGCTCGAAGCGCATCACACCCTCCATCGACAGCCGCCGCGGCACCAGCCACCGCGGTGGACGACCTGCGGCGCGAGCTGTCAGCGCTCTTCACGGAAAGTCGGCCTGGCGGGCCGCTGTGGGCTGTGCGGGTCGAGTCGCTCACGCGGCCCGGGGACGTGGTCTTCTCGATGCAGCCGGATCAGCTCATGGTGCCGGCCTCCAACATGAAGATCGTCACGCTCGCGGTGGCGGCCGATCGACTGGGATGGGATCGCACGTTCCCGACGACGTTCCGCGCCACGACACGAATGGCAGCGGACGGCACGATTCACGGCGATCTCGTCGTCCGCGGGACGGGCGATCCGATGATCGGCACGCTCCCGGCGTCGACGACGTCCGTCACCGCCATTGCCGAAGCGCTGTGGCAGCAGGGCGTCCGCCGGATCGACGGCCGCGTGATCGGTGATGACGATGTGTTCGCCGACGAGCCGCTGGGCGAAGGATGGGCGTGGGACGATGTGACGTTCACGTACTCGGCGCCCGTCAGCGCGCTCATCTACAACGAGAACGGAGCGAGCGTCACCATCGTCCCCGGCGCCGCTCCGGGTATGGCCGCGTCGACGTCGCTCGTCGATCCTGGTTCGGGTCTCACGCTGGACAACGCGCTGAGAACCGGCCCCGCCGATGCGGCGGCGTCCATTGACCTGACGCGTGCGCCGGGTTCATCCAGGCTGACGCTGAGCGGAACGGTGCCGGCTCACGCCGCCGCGATCACCGTGGAGGCGGCCGTTCCCAACCCGGCGGTCTACTTTGCCTCCGCGTTGCGTGCCGCGCTGATCGCGCGCGGAATCGTGGTTCGAAGGCAAGCCGTGGATATCGACTCGGCGCCGCCAGGCCCATTCCCCACCGACGTTCCCGTGCTGTTGACCTGGCCGTCCGCGTCGCTGGCGGACATCGGAAAACGATTGATGAAGGTGAGCCAGAACCTATATGCGGAAACGCTGTTGAGGGAGTTGGCGGTGTCCGACGGACACCAGGCGACGGCCCGCGAGGGTGCGGACGTCGTGCGCTCCACGCTGAAGGTTTGGGGCGTGGCCGACGGCGGCATCGCAGTCGCCGACGGCTCGGGGCTCTCGCGCTACGACCTGGTGTCGCCGACGGCGCTGGTGCGCGTGCTGGCCCACGTCTACTCCGACCCGCGGCTGAAGGACGAATGGATGGCCGCCATGCCCGTTGGAGGCGTGGACGGTACGTTGGGAAAGCGTCTGAAGGGAACACCCGCCGAAGGTCGCGTGCATGCCAAGACGGGGTCGCTCTCCGGAGTCCGGGGCCTCTCTGGCTACATCGAGTCGGCCGGCGGTGAGTGGTTCGTGTTCTCGATTCTGGCCAACAACTTCGCGGCGCCAGCAACCGGCGCCGACGTCGAGCACGTCATGGACGAGGCGATGATTCGCCTGGCCACGTTTACGCGATAGTGGGCACCCTCGCAACGTCAGGTGTCGTCGTCGCAGCGCTGATAGCCGCACTGTCGCGTCCCCCAGCCGTTCTCGACGAGGCGGAGACCTTCGGCCACCGCGTGGTGAATGTGTATCCCCACGACGCCGACGCCTACACGCAGGGGCTCATCTATCGTGACGGCTTCCTCTACGAGAGCACGGGCCGCAATGGCCGGTCGACGCTTCGGAAGGTGATGCTCGAGACGGGTCAGGTCCTTCAGCGGCGGCCGCTCGGTCGGGAGTACTTCGCCGAAGGGCTCACCGATTGGGGGCCGCGACTCCTGCAGCTGACGTGGCAGTCACACGTGGGCTTCGTGTACGACCTGGCGTCATTTCAATTGCAGCTGTCGTTTCCGCTGGCTGGCGAAGGCTGGGGACTGACACACGACGAGAAAGCACTCATCGTCAGCGATGGTTCGAATCGTCTGAGGTTTCTGGATCCAGACAGCTTCCGTGAGATCAAGCACATTGCGGTGAGCGACGCCGGAACTCCGGTGAAGGACCTCAACGAGCTCGAGTACGTTCGCGGGCAGATATACGCAAATGTCTGGCACACGGATCGGATCGCGATTATCGCGCCGGACACGGGCAATGTCTCGGGCTGGATCGACCTGAGTGGGCTGATGTCCGCCGGATATCGCCTCGACGCCGAGGCCGTGCTCAATGGCATCGCGTACGACCCCGCACGGAACCGCCTATTCGTCACGGGAAAGCTCTGGCCCCGGCTATTCGAGATCGAGATCGTTCGCCAGGGTCCCCGCTGACTGGTCAATCGAAGTCAGTCGCCCTTCAGGATCTCGGCTGAGGCCGCGCCGATCTCGGCCGGGTTGCCGTCCAATCCACCGGCCTGCGCGATCTCTGGTCTACCGCCGCCCTTTCCTCCGAAGCGAGCGATGAGTGCAGCAACGAGAGACTTGGCGTCAAAGGGACTTGAGGCCGAACTAAAGTTCGGCCCTACGTCTGGCGATGTCGTCTGGGTCGTAGTCGATGCCGTTTCAGTCATAGGGCCGAACTTGAGTTCGGCCTTGAGCCCGACAGTCCCCCTGGAGGCAACAACGAGCGCGGGTCGTGCAGAGGAGACAAGCACCACATCCGGACCGAGCGCAGAGGCAGCCTGCGCGAGCAGCTTCAAGCCGTTGGCGTCGCGTTCGACCGCCCGGATGACAACGCGGCGGCCCGCGACGTCTTCAGCCGACGCCGCCAGCTCCTGAGCCTCGTACTTCGCCAGCGACTCACCGAGCGTGCGCGCCTGCTGTCTGGCGTCGCGTGACTCCGCCTGCAGCCGCCGCACGGCCTCGACGACCTCGCCACGCTGCACCGACAGGGCACGAGTCGCGTCGGCGACGACATCCCTCATGATGCGATGATGTCGGACCGCCCGGAGGCCGCAGGCGAAGCCGACGCGGGTGCCGCCCTTGTATCGTTCCCATCCGGTCACTACGATGCCGCCGATGCTGCCGGTCCTCGAGACATGAGTCCCGCCGCACGCTGACAGATCCCAGTTCTCGATGTCCACGAGGCGCAACGTGCCACCGCGTTTCGGTTCCTTTCTCAGCGGCAGCGCCGCCGCCTCTTCGGCGCTCGCATACCGGACGCCGACAGGCCGGTTCTCGTGGACGATGCGGTTGGCTTCGTTCTCGGCACGCGCAATCGCTTCGGCCTCGAGTGTCGCGGTCAGGTCGATGGTCGAAACATCCGCGCCCAGGTGGAAGCTGACCGTCGGCGCAGCGCAGGCGTGGACGAACGCGGCCGAGAGCACGTGCTGGCCGCTGTGCTGCTGGATGTGGTCGAGGCGCCGCGCCTGGTCGATCTCGCCTGTGACGTCCACGCCAGGGGCAAGCGCGCGATCGAGCACGTGCAGCACGGCAGCATCCTCGTCGCGATCGAGCACGTCCAGGACCGCCGCGTCGCCGAGGCGGCCAATGTCGTGTGGCTGGCCACCCGAAGTTGGATAGAAGGCCGTCCTGTCGAGCACGACGAACGCGCGCCCGTCGGGCAGCGTGCCGGCCTCGGCAATGGTCGCGTGGAACAGGCACAACGAGCTGTCGGAGTAATAAAGACGGGTCGTCACAGTGCAGTGGCCTCGAGCGGGTCCGCAACGCCGGCCTCCGTGAACCCCTTGGCACGCAGGACGCAGCTGTCGCAGCGGCCACACGGACGGCCGTCGGGCGCCGGATCGTAGCAGCTGTGCGTCAGCGAGTAGTCGAGGCCGAGCGATAGACCTCGCCGGATGATCTCAGCCTTGTTCATCGACATCAGCGGCGCATGAATGTGGAATCGGGCGCCCTCGACGCCAGCCTTCGTCGCCAGGTTGGCCATCGTCTCGAATGCGCGCATGTACTCGGGACGGCAGTCGGGGTAGCCCGAGTAATCGAGCGCGTTGGCGCCGATGCCGATGTCGAAAACGCCAAGCGATTCGGCCCACGCGAGCGCCAGCGAGAGGAACACCGTGTTCCTGGCGGGCACGTAGGTAATCGGGATGCTCGAATCGATGGCCCGGTCCTTCGGCACCGCGATCCCGGAGGTCAGCGCCGAGCCGCCGACGCGGGAGAGATCGACCGAAAGCTCCAGGTGCGCGCGGACGCCAAGAGCCGAAGCCACCCGCCTGGCGGACTCGAGCTCGCGTACGTGCCGCTGCCCGTAGCGAATGCTCAGCGCGTAAAGTGCGAATCCCTGCTCCTTGAGGATCGCCGTGGCGGTGTAGGAATCCAAGCCGCCTGAGAGGAGTACAACCGCACGCTGCTCAGTCATCATCGATTGGCCGGGCTAAAGCTCGGCCCTACGACCGCACTCGCCATTCGTCCCTCGTCCTTCGTCCGCGCCATTCGTCATTCACACTCCCCTCGTCCCGGGCTCCCAAATGTATTTGTGGAGCTGCAGTTGGACACGCACGGGAAGGCGATCGGCGAGAACCCATTCGCTCAGCGTTCGCGAGTCGAGCACGCCATGCACGGGAGAAAACAGGATCGCTGACACCTTCGCGGCAAGCGCGTGACGCGAGAGGACGTCCCTTGCGTACTCGTAATCCGCGCGATCCTTGAGCACGAACTTCACTTCGTCGTCCGCGCGCAGGAGATCGAGGTTGGCCCACTCCATCCGGTGCGCCTCTCCGCTGCCGGGGCACTTGATGTCCATCACCTTGATGACACCGGCCGGCACGTCGGCGACCGATCGATGGCCGCCCGTCTCGACCAGCACGGTCTTCCCGCGGTCGACGAGCGCCTGCATCAGGGGATAGACCTCTTTCTGCAGAAGCGGCTCGCCGCCGGTCACCTCTACGGTCTGGCACCCGTATCGCTCGACCTCGTCGAGTACCGCGTCGAGCGACATGCGGCGGCCCTCGTGAAAGGCGTACGGCGTGTCACACCATGAACAGCGCAGGTCGCAGGCGGTGAGGCGCACGAACACGCATGGCTTCCCCGCGTGGGTTGATTCGCCCTGAATCGAATGGAAGATCTCGTTGATGGTCAGCACGGTTGCTCGAGGCGCAACTAAAGTTGCGCCCTACGACTGCTTGAGTTGCGCCCTGCGACTGCCGGCCCAAACCCTTCTACAATTGTACTGCCATGCTCCGCATCGGGACCTCCGGCTGGAACTACCCTACCGGCAAGGGCACCTGGAACGGCGTCTTCTACCCTCCGAAGCGGGGGCGCGGATCGTCCGTGCGCGGCTTCGACGAGCTCGCCTACTACGCAGAGCACTTCGACACGGTGGAAGTGAACTCCAGCTTCTACGGGCCGCCGCGGCCCGAGGTGAGCCGCGCCTGGGTGGAGCGGACGCCGACGGGTTTCGAGTTCTCGATGAAGCTGCACCAGCAGTTCACGCATCCGAAGATGTACCAAAGGTCGGCGCTCGGCGACCTGCCGGACGCGACGCCCGAGGCGCTGGCCGAGCTCTCGCGCGTCACGACAACCGACGTGGATCGCTTCAAGGAAGGCATCGACCCCATCGCATCGGCTGGCAGGTTCGGCGCGCTGCTC
>Ga0207701_10001025_pt1 | contig 29573 bp, 17 predicted proteins | sample KBSSwiSSwithPhiX_FD_184294 | JGI IMG/M metagenome (GOLD analysis project Ga0207701, IMG submission 184294) | Switchgrass rhizosphere bulk soil microbial communities from Kellogg Biological Station, Michigan, USA, with PhiX - S5 (SPAdes) (version 2) | ecosystem: Environmental > Terrestrial >... | reverse complement strand
CTCTTATCCGTGTTGATCCGTGTTTTTCCGTGGCTCTCTTATCCTGTTGATCCGGTTTTTCCGTGGCTCCTGTATCGGTGTTGATCCGTGTTTTTCCGTGGTTCTCTTCAGTGTCTTTCCGTGGTCACGGCACGAGTTCCAGCCCGGGTATGTCGGCGAAGTCGCGAGGATTCAGTGTCCAGAGAGCCGCTTGCTGGATAATCGCGCACGCGGCGATTGCTACATCAATCTCGCGGTGGCGCGACCGTCGTAGACGGCGGTCGATCGTTGCCGCGAGGGCCGCCTCGGCAAAACCGAACTGGCACGCGCTCCGCGCCGGCAGCAGCGCTTCCTGCGCGTCCAGTTCGTCGTCGGTCCGCGGTCCTCGCCACCATTCGTACAGCACAATGGCCGAGACGCCCAGCCGTTCACCATCCGAGACGAACCGTCGAAGAGTGGCGGCGTGTGAACACGGACCAGACAAGGCGGCAATCAGGGCCGACGTGTCGAGGTGGATCATTCCGCGGAATGCTTGCGGCCGCCGTGGCGCCGCGCCGTGCGGACGGCACGGATCTCAGCCGCGACCGCCTCTCGACTTCGCGAGGCAGGTCGCCGCATCAAGGCGTCGATCGCGCCCAGCATGCGCCGCCGCTCGGCATCGGTGAGCCGGCCGGCATGCGCCGCATATTCGGCCACCGCTTCGCGAACGACGAGGCTCTGCGACTTTCCGAGGCGCTCCGCAGTCGTGCGAAGCGTTCTCGCGGTTTCGTCGTCGAACACGAAGGTAAACTTTGCCATACCAATGCCATACTACCATACAAACCCTGCCGGCATTGGTACACGGGACCCGAGTCGACGCGGCGTGTGGTTCGCCCAGCCTGTCGATTCCTGATCTGGGCAACGGATCCAAAGGATCCCGGCTGTATCCTATTGAGCTACGATGGTCGCGCGTAAAGGAGTCCTCCGATGATTGACCGGCGCACGTTCCTCGCGGCAGCTTCTGGCCTCGCATTTACCACGCGCACGGCGCGCGCCGGCGTTCAAGGGGCGAACAATCGCATCCGTATTGGCATCATCGGCACCGGTGGGCGCGCCCGGGGACTGATGAACCTGTTGAAGCGGCTGCCTGGCAACGAGATGGTTGCGATTTGCGACGTCTACGAACCGCGCCTCCTGCAGGCCGCCGAGATCGCCACGACAGCCACGACGAAGGTCGCGGATTATCGGCGTATTCTCGAGAATCGTGAAATCGATGCGGTCTTGATTGGAACACCTGACCATTGGCACAAGAAGATCACCCTTGATGCGGTCGCGGCGGGCAAGGACGTCTACGTCGAAAAGCCGATGTCGCACACGCTGGAAGAGGGCGTCGAGATGGTCAAGGCCGTCGAGGGCTCGAAGCAAATCGTGCAGACCGGCACTCAGCAGCGCAGTTGGGATCACTGGGCGCTTGGAAAACAGATTGTCGACTCGGGGCGGCTTGGCCAGATCACGTTCGTCCAGACCTACTGGTATCAACACGCCACGGCCGGCAACTATCCGGCCGTCGCGATGGACAAGCTGGATTGGAAATCATGGCTCGGATCGGCGCCGGATCGGCCGTTTCAGCCGGAACGGTTCTTTCAGTGGCGTCACTTCTGGGATTACGGCGGTGGGCAGATCACCGATCTCATGACCCACTGGATTGACGTCGTCCATTGGTACATGGACGTCGAGGCACCATTGACGGCCGCCGCCACCGGCCGCAATTACAGTCTCAAAACCTGGGAAGCGCCTGACACCGTCAATGCCACGATCGAGTTCCCGAAAAACTTCATCGCCGTCTATCTCGGGACCTACGTCAGCAAAGTAGACGATGGCGGCCTCGAGTTCCGCGGGGATCGCGGGACGTTGAAAATCGATCGTGCGCACCTGGCTGTCTATCGCGACGACGCGCCCTATGCCGCAGGAACGCTGACGCCGGAACCCGATATCTACGTGCGTTCGAGTGGCGACGGCACACTGACGCACCTGCAGAACTGGCTCGACTGTATTCGTAGCCGGAAAACGCCGAATGCCAATGTCCGTGTGGCGCATCAGGCCGCGCGGACCTCGCACCTGGCGAACATGGCGCTGCGGTCTGGAAAGACCGTCCGGTGGAACAATGCGGCGAGCAGGATCGAGACTTAGGCCACGGATCAACGCGGATTAGATGGCCACGGAAGAACACGGACGAACACGGATCAGACGGCCACGGATGAACACGGATCAACACGGATCGGACGGCCACGGATGAACACGGATTAACACGGATAAAATACGTGGACTCATGAATCATCGGGTGCCGTTCGTTTCCTCCCGCCGCCAGTTCCTCAGTCTTGTCGGCTCCGTCACTGCATCTGGCGTCCTCCCGTTTCGTCGCGGCGTGGCGGCCGCGGGACCACTGTTTGAAGAGATCCCGGCGGCGGTCAGTGGCATTAGCTGGGTTCACGAGAATGCGATGTCGTCGAATCGCTATCTGCCGGAAACGATGGGACCCGGCGTGGCATTCTTCGATTACGACAACGACGGGTGGATGGACATCTTCCTGGTGAACAGCGGCGCGGCCGACTTCTACAAGCCGGCGACGCCGCTCAGAAACGCGCTCTACAAGAACAATCGCGACGGCACGTTCACCGACGTGACCGAAAAGGCAGGCGTCGCGGGCGGGCAGGCATTCGGGATGGGATGCGCGATTGCCGACTACGACAACGACGGCTACCCCGACATCTTCGTCACGGCCTACGGCCGCTGCACGCTGTATCACAACAACGGCAACGGCACTTTCACCGATGTCACCGACAAAGCCGGCCTGGCTGCGCCTGGCTGGACGACCAGCGCCGTCTGGTTCGACTACGACAATGACGGCAAGCTCGACCTGTTTCTCTGCAGCTTCGTTGAGTTCTCGCTGGCGAGCAACATCTTTTGTGGCGACAACAAGCTCGGAAAGCGGTTTTATTGCATTCCGCGGGTGTTCAAGCCGACGCCGAGCGTGCTGTATCGAAACAATGGAGACGGGACGTTCAGCGAGATAAGCGCGGGAACGGACATTCAACGTGTCAAAGGCAAAGCACTGGGTGTGGTCGCGACCGACATCAACGGCGACGGCTTGATGGATCTCTTTGTCGCCAACGACACGGTTCAGAACTTTCTGTTTGCCAATCGGGGAAAGGGAACGTGGGAAGAGATTGCGCTGGCCGCCGAGGTCGGCTTCAGCGCCAACGGCCAGCCGCGTTCGGGCATGGGCGTCGACGCGGCCGACTTCAATGGCGATGGTAAACAGGATCTTTTCGTCGCCAATGTCGATCAGGAGATGTTCTCGTTGTATCGCAACGACGGCAACGAATTCTTCTCAGATGTCGCCGCGGCCAATGGTGTTGCGCAGTCGACGCGGCTCCTGAGCGGCTGGGGGCTGAAGTTCTTCGACTACGACAACGACGGCCTGGTCGATCTGTTGCTCGCCAACGGTCATCCCGACGACATGATCGAGAATTACTCGCAGCAGGTCCGCTATAAGGAACCGCTGATCCTGTTCCATCACGACGGCACCAGGCTGGTTGATGTCAGCGCGAAAGCGGGACCGGTGTTTCAGAAGATGTTTCCAGCGAGAGGACTGGCGGTTGGCGACTACACCAACGATGGTCGTATCGACGTCCTCATCGGCAACAACGGCGGCGCTCCGGTGCTGTTGAAGAACAATGCCGGCGAGGGACACCACTGGATCGGCGTTCGTCTTCAGGGGACTTCGTGCAACCGTGATGCGATTGGTGCCACGATCACGTGGTCGTTCGGCGACGTCATTCGGCGCCGCTACAAGTCAAACGGCGGGAGCTATCTCTCGTCACACGATATGCGCGAGGTGCTCGGGATTGGCACGGCGGCAAAGGTCGACTGGATCGAAATCAAATGGCCGCCGCCAAGCGGGAGAGTTGAACGCCTGACCGACGTTCCCGTCGATCGATACGTCACCATTATCGAAGGCCAGGGGCGCATCAAAGGGTGATGACGCCAGAGGCGCCGGTCCGCGCCGGTGCGCGCACGTTCGCCGGCCTGTTCCTCGTCACGCTTTCGACGCTCACCTATCAGCTGCTGTTGACGCGCACCTTCAGCGTCACGATGTACTACCATTTCGCGTTCGTCGCCATCTCGGTGACGATGTTCGGCATGGCTGTGGGCGCGATCGCCGTCTATCTCGGGCCTCGGCTATTCGTGGCGGATAGGGTCAGCCGCCACCTCGCGCTCGGAGCGGCGCTCTTTGCCGCAACCATCGTTCTGAGCTACCTGACCCATCTGTCGATTCCCTTTCTGATCGAGCCGTCCCTTGTCAGTGCCTACGCGCTTGCGCTGACCTACGCGGCGTTGTCGGTGCCATTCGTGATGAGCGGGGTCGTCGTATCGCTGGCGCTGACACGATTTCCGCAGCAGGTTGGTGCGCTCTACGCCGCGGACCTGACTGGCGCGGCCCTCGGCTGCGTGATTGTCGGTCCACTGCTTCGGGTCGCCGACGCACCGACCGCCGTGGTCGCAACGGCGGCAATTGCATCGGTCGCGTCGATGCTGTTTGCGGCTGAGCGAACGCTGAATGAGGCCACGGTTTGGAGCGGCCGACTTCGCCGGACGTGCGCGACGCTGGCCGCCTTTCTGACTCTTGCGACCCTGGCCAACGGCGTCGCTGCCAGACAGAATGCCGGATGGCTCCGTTTGATGTGGGTGAAGGGCCAGTACGAAGCGCGACCGCTCGTCGAACGCTGGAATTCGTTCTCTCGCATTCGTGTGATTGGTGATCCGAACCGCGTCATCAAGCCTTCGGGCTGGGGCTTGAGCGCAACCCTGCCTGCCGAGAAGAGAGCGCGAGAGCTGCACCTCGATATCGACTCATACGCAGGAACGGAGTTGACCGCGTACAACGGCGACCCGGAAACGGTCTCGCACCTCAAGTACGACGTCACCAATGTCGCCCATTATCTGCGTCCCGACTCGCGCGTCGTCGTCGTCGGCGCCGGCGGCGGCCGCGATGTGCTGTCTGCACTGGTCTTCAAACAGCGCGAGGTCACCGGAGTCGAAATCAACGAAAGCATCATCGATCTCGTCAATCGCCGCTTTGGTGATTTCACCGGGCACCTCGATCGCGATCCACGCGTGCGATTTGTCAATGACGAGGCACGGAGCTATATCGCGCGCCTGCAGGACCGCGTCGATTTGATCCAGATCTCGCTGATTGACACCTGGGCGGCGACTGCGAGTGGTGCGTTCGTACTGACGGAGAACTCGCTCTATACCACGAACGCATGGCGCATGTTCCTCGACCATCTGGCACCACGCGGAATTCTTTCCGTGTCGCGATGGTATTTCGCGGATCGACCGGGCGAGGTTTACCGGCTGGCGACGCTGGCGTCGACGGTGCTGATCGAGAGGGGAGTCGCACGTCCGGGCGACCACTACGCGATCGTTCGGGCCCGTCCCGCGGCGTCGATCAACGGGCCGGACGGTGTCGGGACGATGCTGCTGTCTCGCGATCCGTTGTCGGCCGAAGACCTCGATCGGCTCGAGAGCGTCGCGGCGCGAATGAAGTTCGACGTCATTCAGAGTCCGCGCTACTCAGCCGACGACACGTTTGCCGCGATCGCCAGCGGCTCGCGGCTCGAACAGGCTATTGCGACGCACCCGCTGAACATTGCCGCCCCGACCGACGACACGCCGTTCTTCTTCCACATGCTTCGCCTTCGCGATGTCTTCAATGTCAGCCGCTGGCAGGATCAAGGCATCGTCCGCTTCAACATGACGGCGGTCGGCATTCTCGGTGTGCTGATGGTCACGGTGACGATTCTGACCGCTGCATGCATCGTGTTGCCGCTTGCCATCGCGCGGTCTCGAGGTGTGGCGCTCGCGCGGTCTAAAGACAGCGCGCGACACTCCCGGGTCGACATCGCGCCGCACCTTGTGTACTTCGGCGCGATCGGGCTCGGATTCATGCTGGTGGAAATTTCCCAGGTGCAGAGGCTGGCGATCTTTCTCGGCCATCCTGTCTATAGCCTCTCGGTTGTGCTTTTTGCTCTGCTGTTGTCCAGTGGATTGGGCAGTCTCGCCACCGCTCGTTTGAGTGACAGCGCGAAGTCCTCAACCAGGAGCCTTCTGCTGCTTGTTGTTGTCCTGGTCGCATTTGGCAGCAGTACTCCGCTCGTGATCCGCTATTTCGACGCGGCATCGGTCGCCGTTCGAATCGCGGTCGCGGTCGCAATCCTGTTGCCCATCGGCTTCGTGATGGGCATGGCCTTTCCGATCGGAATGCGACGCGCCCTCTCGGACGCGCCGTCAATTGCGCCGTGGCTGTGGGGAGTCAACGGCGCGGCGTCGGTATGCGCATCCGTCCTGGTGGTTGTGATCGCACTTGGCGCAGGGATTTCCGCGGCCTTCTGGGTCGGTGCGGCGTGCTACGTGATTGCGTTCGTTGCGTATTACTCGAAACAGGAGGAACGGGAGAAACGAGAGCAAATAAACTAATTCTCCAGTTTCTCTTGTTTAATGTTTTGCCGATTTTCTATTTCGGAAGTTCTTCAGAAACGCGGCGACTGTATTCGCCAGATCCGTTTCCACCTGCGGCGTAAACGGCGAGGTCCGCGGCTCGTAGCCCCCTTCCTCGAACCCCTTGGCCGTCGGCAGATATCCGAACCAGCCGTTCGTGTAGCCGAAATAAAAGGTCTGTTTGAACGGCGATTTCTCCCGAATGTTCATCGCGATTTCGCAGAACATTTCGACCGGCGCCGACCAGATGACGGTGTCGTTGATGGCAATGAAGCGCAGCGGCAATTTGATCCGCTGGCGATCGCTCGTCGCGTACGCGGCGAGTTCGTCTGGCCACGCCAGGTCCGCGCGCCGAGGAGTTTCGACGACCTCCTGTGCGTGACGGATCGTAACGCGATCGGTGCCTGGCGCCATCGCACGGGCTGCTGCTATGACGCGATCTCCGAGCAGCACGCGGAACTGCGACAGGTGGCCACTGGACGGGTCGGCATACACCGAGTAGATCGGAGCGATGTTTCCAGCAGCGCCGTTGACATAGAGGACCGTGCCGCCGAGTTGTTCTTCGAGATACGCCGCTACGACGCCGGGGCCGTCGCCGCTGATTTTCAGATTCTGTCCGCTCATCACCGTGCCGTGCATCGCGTAGTTGACGACCAGCGCAATGGGTGAGCCGTCCGGCCGGGTCACGCGCAGCAGGTTCACCTGCCGATCGACCGGCCCGTCCGGGTTCAATCCGAGCGAGATCTTGCCGTCAACATCTCTCGCCCGGCGATTGATATTGGCATTCGCGGTCGTGATCGCAAACGACAGCCGCGCGGGTTCGAGTTTGTCCCGCGCCCCCGTGACCGCATCAATCAAGGCATTGATCGCGAACGTCGTATAAGCGCGATCCCAATCGTGGTCCGAGCGCCCGAGCAGTGCCTTGTACATGTCGGGCGGTCCCAGTTCCGGCGCCGCATGCGTGTGGGTGACGCTCCACCACACGTGTGCGGCGTCGATGCCGGTGCGGCCCTGCAGTTCGCGCATCACCGCGTCATGAAAATTCGGCGAGAACAGGCACACGTCGGTCGAGATCAGGTAGAACGGCGTGCCTCCAGCCTCGAGCGCCAGCACGCGGTGATAGATGTTGTCGTGAACGCCGTTCGATTGCCTGGCCTGGTATCCAATCAGCCACTGTGAGTTCTGCGGAGTGATATCGACCTTGACGGAAGACGCGCGCAGATCTGCGCGTGCAGACGCCGCAGGCGCAAAAACCAACGCGACAATGATGAGAAGGTGTCTCACGGTTTCACACCCGTCCCTCGTTTCAACGTCACCAGGCGGTCCGCATCAATCTTCGTCCATCGTTCGCGCGTCCCGTCGATCCACTGGACGACGATGCCATCGATTGCTGCTGAAGGACCGAGACCAGCGTGCGCGCGGACGTCACCGGCTGACAAGTAGCTGCCGTCGGTGTGGACGCGACGCCATAGGGTCGGTTTCCCGGCGCGTTCGATTCCGATCCTCGCGCCAAATCCAAAACGATTGCGCGGCCCATCCTGCAGCGCCACATCGATCCAATGATGATGTGGCGTCCCCTGATTGAGCAGGAGTCGTACGGGGCCGCCGTTGGTCGTGACCACGATGTCGGTATCGCCGTCGTTGTCGACGTCGCCAAAGGCGGCACCGCGGCTGATCTCCGCGTGTTCAAACGCAGGGCCTCCTGTGGAACTCGCATCCACGAATCGACCATTGCCGGCATTGTGAAACAGCTGGTTCTTCATCTTCAACGGATTCGGCTGGCCGCGTTGCGACTCGATGGCATTGACCGCGCCATTGGCGACGAAGAGATCGAGCCAGCCGTCGTTATCGTAATCAAACCAGTCGGTGCCAAATCCGGTAACCGCTGTCGTGAGCGGGCCGAGACCTGTTTGAACTCGTGCGTCCTCGAAATTGCCGGTCCCGTCGTTCTTGTAGAGCACGAATGTCTCGCCGATGATGTTGGTGACGAAGAGATCCTCGTCACCATCGGCATCGAAATCCCCCGAGGCAATTCCCATGCTTCCTTCGGGATTCCCCGCTGCATTGAGCGCGGAGCCAGAAAGCGGTCCTTCATCGACGAACGTGCCATCGTGCCGATTGATCCAAAGCTGATTCGGGGTGGCATCGTTTGCGACGTACAAATCAAGCCAGCCATCATTGTTGTAGTCGGCCGCGGTCGCACCGAGGCCGGCGCCGTCGGCGCGGCTGATTCCCGACGACTCCGTCACGTCGGTAAAGCGACCGTTGCCCTCGTTGCGGTACAGGCGATCGGGAACCGGGCGATAGTTGCGTGGTCCGCAATAATCCGGCGCGCCGGCGGTATCGGTGCACTTCTTGTTCCCGGCAATCGTGAAGTCAAGGTAGTTCGCCACAAAGAGATCCAGGTCGCCGTCGCGGTCGTAGTCGAAAAACGCCGCGCTCGTGCTCCACAGCGGATCGCTGACACCAGCCTCTTTCGTCACATCGGTAAACGTGCCGTTGCCGTTGTTTCGGAATAGCGTCTCAGGGCCGAAGCTCGTGACGTACAGATCGAGATCTCCGTCATTGTCGTAGTCGCCAACGGCGGTTCCCATGCCGTATGCGCGCAGCCCAACTCCTGCTTGCGCCGTGACGTCGGTGAAATGCAGCCGCGGCTTCCCATCCGGGCCTCGTGTGAGATCGTTGCGGAACAAACGGCTCGTCGGGTATCCGGGCGTGTCGGTCGGTAACTTGTCGTTGAGCGTCCCACCCTGGACGAGGAAGACATCGAGATCGCCGTCGTTGTCGTAATCGAAGAGGGCGACGCCCGCGCCCATTTCCTCGGCCACGTAGTACTGCCCTATCGCACCGGTGATGTGGGTGAAGTTGAGGCCGGTGCCAGCGGCGGATTCGACGAAGATCCCTGACTGCTGAGCACCTGCTCTCTGATTTCCGCCTGAAGGCGGCAGCCACACGAGCAGAAAGAAGAGGGGAAGCAGCCTCATCGAATCAATGCGAGATCGCGTTCGATCGCTGCCGCCAGAGCCGTGTCGCCATACTGCAGCGCCAGTTGGCGGGCGTCGGTCGCCCAGCGCACGCCTTCGTCTTTGCGACCCGCTCGCACGTAGGCAGTAGAGAGCGCAAACAGGTATCGAGGCGCTTCGGCATCGCGTGGCTGTGTGATCTTCTGCAATTCGCTAATTGCCTCGTCGAGACGTCCCAGTGCGATCAGCATTCGTCCAACGTTGAGCCGCGCCAGGCGGAACGTTGGACGGTCCAGCACGGCGCTTCGATACTCACCAAGCGCGGCCTCGAACTGCCGGTTTCGCTCGAGGATTTGCCCGAGGTTGTTGTGCGCTTCTGGATAGACAGGATTGATCGCAATTGCCCGGCGGTAAGCTTCTTGTGCCTCGTCCCATTTCTGCTGCAGCCCGAGCAGGACACCGTAATCGTAGTGAAGTTCGGCAAGGCCGCTCCCGAGCGCGACGGCGGCTCGATAATGCTCCTCGGCCTTGCTCCAGTTTCCCGTCCGGCCATACAGCTTGACGAGACTCGAATGCGCCAGCGCCTGAGACTTGTCCTCGACGAGCACCGCTTCGAATTCTGCTATCGCGCCGTTCAGATCTCCGTCATCGGCCAGTTTCCGCGCCCGGCGGAATCGCGCCGCTGAATCGTTGCGAAGATCTGAAACCGAAGACAGCACCCGATCGGTGACTCCAGGCCAACGAGTGCCGTATTGAACGTGCCGTTGCAATGCTTGCTCGGCTTCCTCGCGACGGCCAAGCGCCCGCAGCGACAGCGCCAGCGAGTATTGCGCGGCACCCCATTCAGGGAACAATGTGAGCGCTCGCTGAATTGCTTGGACCGCCTCTTCGTGTTTTCCCTCTGCTGCGAGAATTCGCCCAAGTCCAAACAGGCCGAGCGGCTCGGCCTGCGGTTCGAGCGCGAGCGCGGCGAATATCGTTCTGCTCTCCGCCAATTGTCCGGCACTTAGTAGTGCGTCGGCGAGCCGGACTCTTGCTGCGATGTACTCCGGGCGAATCTTCAACGCCTCCCGAAGATGTACGACGGCATCCTGTGGACGAGCGAGTCGGTCGAGCACGCATGCATCGAGGTAGTGCCACTCGAACGACGTTGGAGCGAGCGAGATGGCTCGGGTATACACCTCATGCGCGGTTTCCCACTGTTCCCACGCCTGGAGGACGCGCGCCAGCGCGCCGACCGCATTCGCGTCGTCCGGGTGCGCGCGAACATTCTCGTAGGGACGAACGAGATCCTTACGGATCTCTGCCGGATAGGCCTCAAGTGACAGCTTGAGCGTTTGAGCGGGCTGACCAACGGCAGACCCGAATGCCGTCAACGCAAGCGCAACCACAAGTGTCCGGAGAGTCAGCAACAATCCGTGATTCCTTCTCCACATTGTGCACGAAGCGGGGCATGGTACGATCCCGCGGTGCTGACGATGCCCCGCAACACACGAATCGATTCTCGACTGATCCTCATGGCGTTGGGCACGACGATCCTTGTCCTTCCGCCCGTCATTGGTGCGGGGCACTCCCAGCAAAGTAAAGTTGCTGAGTCGATCAAATTCCGCGATGTCGCCCAGAGTGCCGGCCTGTCGTTCGTATACCGGAACTCGCCAACTCCGGACAAATACTTCGTTGAAAGCGCACCGGGCGGGCTCGCGGTTTTCGATTACAACAACGACGGCCGCCCAGACATTTTCTTCACCAACGGCGCGCCGACGCCGGCGCTCGTCAAGAACTCAGCAGCCTACTCCAACCGGCTCTATCGGAATGATGGCGGCCTGCGCTTCACCGATGTGACGACCGCCGCCGGCCTCGCCGGCGTCGGGTACGCGATGGGCGCGGCCGCCGGGGACTACGACAACGATGGACACGTCGATTTGTTCGTTGCCGGCGTTCGTCAGAACCAGCTGCTTCGGAATCGCGGCGACGGCCGCTTCGAGGACGTCACGTCGCGCTCAGGGATCGCGAGTGGTGACTGGGCGGTTGCCGCGGCGTGGTTCGACTATGACAAAGACGGACGGCTCGATCTCTTTGTCGTCAATTACGTCAAGTGGGCCCCTGACACGAACCGTTTCTGCGGCGATCAGGCACGTGGCGTTCGCATCTACTGCCATCCCCGATTCTTCGAAGGACTGCCTGACCGTTTGTATCGCAATCGCGGCGACGGGACGTTCGAAGATGTCTCCTCGCGCGCGGGGATCTCGGCGCACGTTGGCAAAGGCATGAGCGCGGCGATCGCCGACTTCGATCATGATGGTCAGGTGGACATATTCGTGACCAACGACACTGTTCCCGATTTTCTCTTTCGCAACAAGGGGGACGGTAGTTTCGAAGACATCGCGCTGCTTGCCGGTGTCTCCGTGCCTGCGTCGGGGCGGCCGGTTTCGAGTATGGGAGTCGACTTTCAGGACTACGACAACGATGGCTGGGAGGATATTTTCCTCACCGCGCTCGCCGGCGAGACATTTCCACTGTTTCACAACGACGGCCGGCGTGAATTCAGCGAGACCACAACCGCCTCTGGCCTTGCTCGTTCGACGATGGCGTTGTCAGGATGGTGCGCAACGCTCGTTGATGTGGACAACGATGGCTGGAAGGATATTTTCACCGCCAACTCGCACGCCAACGATCGCGTCAGCGAGTCAACCGGATGGAACCAGCCGAACAGCCTTTGGCTGAACGAGCGACGGGGCCACTTTCAGGATGTCAGTGCGCAGGCAGGCTTCGCCAGCGTCGCGGCGGCGCATCGTGGATGCGGGGTGGCGGATTTCGATGGCGACGGACGGGTGGACCTTGTCGTCCTGGTGCTCGGCGCAAATGCGGAACTCTGGCGCAACGAAACCGACGCCGCGAACCGGTGGCTTGCGGTCAAGCTGGTGGGAAGCAAAAGCAATCGCGACGGAATCGGCGCTCGAGTGACCATCGGTCAGCAGGTCCGCACAATGACGACCGCGATCGGCTACGCATCTTCTTCACACACCCAGCTGCATTTCGGTCTGGGTACGTCGACCGATCCCGTCCGTGTCGAGATTCAGTGGCCGTCAGGAACGCGTCAGGTCGTCGAGGGCGTGAAGACGAATCAGGTGATTGAGATCAAGGAGCAGTAGGCTTTGACGGCTGGCGGCTACTTGGGCGGCGTAATCGTCCTCTGCCCCGCAGCCGCGCTTCGTTCTTGCGCCGCCTTCTGAAGCTCCTGCGAGCGCGTCAGCAGCGCCGCCGACTTTTCCGCGTTCCCCACTCCCTTGTAGGCACGCGCCAGCTGCACGTGCAGACTGCCATCCTTGTCGTCGGCAATCTCGACCTCAATCAACGGGATCGCGGCCTGATAGTAGCCTTTCTGTATATATGCGCGCGCAAGCGCGAGCCGGGCGGCCGAGTTCGCGGAATCCAGACCCGTTGCACGCTCGAGTGCCGCGATGCCATCGTCGACGCGCTGAGTCTCGAGTAACGCCTCGCCGTACATCGACAGGAGTTGCGGATCATTGCCGCGCATCTGGAGCAGTGGCAGCAATGTCGTGATTGTTCGATCGAAATCGCGCGCGTAATAGTAAGTCGTGCCAAGTTCGGCGAGGAGCTCGGGATCGCGCGGTGAGACCTTCAAGGCGGCCTGGAGTTCCCGGGCGGCGTCGTCGTAGCGGCGCTGACTCCGTGCCAGGGTTGCGCGGATCAGACGGCGCTCGCGGGAATCAGGAAGCGTATCGAGCTGTTTGAATGCGGCGCGGGCGAGTTCTGCCCCGGCACGTGCGGACCAGTAGCGCGATTCCGGATCGGAACCGGCAAGCGCACTCTCGAGCGCCGACCGATACCGTGCCGCGCGAAATTCGCACAACGGTTTCCGCGTGGTGCACGCCGAGGAGGGCAGTACTCCTTGTGACCGTTCGCGCGCGGCCCAGTCTGCATGCGACGTCTGTTCATAGATGCGTGCGATCGAGTCGTGGACGCTTACCATGGCCGGCAGCTCCTCCAACGTCGATCGATAGAGCGCGAATGCGTCGGTAAGCCGGCCATCCTCCGCCAGTGCGTCGGCCAGGAGCAGCTGACGCCACGGGCGGTCCTCCTGCCGGTCGTTGAAGGTGGCCATCGCATCCTGGGCGAGACCGTTATACGCGTGACCGAGCGCGAACCATCCTGCGGGGTCACGCGGCGCTATTTCGGTGATCCGTCTGAGTTCTCCGATTGCTTCAGAAGGACGCCCCAATGCCGCATAGGCTCCTGCCAGCATCCGCCTGTTTTCGAGCGACGACGGCTGGGCAGCGAGCGCGGTCTTGAGCGCAGCGACCGCCTTGTCCGGTTGATCGGTGGCGAGATAGCTCGACCCGAGGAACATACGTGCGTTCGTGAGTTTGGGATTCAACGCTAGCGCGCGCTCGAGTGGTACGACGGCCTCTGCCTCATGCCCACCCATCGCGAGCGCGATTCCGAGATTCGCCAGCAGCCCTGGTTCGTCGGGATGAGCCTTCAGCAATTCACGGTAGGCGCTTGCGGCAGCGTCATAGCGCTGTTCGCTCATTGCACGCGCCGCTTCGCTCGCCGCGCTTGTCGTTTGCGCGAACACGCCACCGGTCGACCCGAACGTCACCACACACAGCACGACCGCGAGGAGCCACCGAGGCATTACGGCAGGATACAACGCGTTTCACAGGAAAGAAAAAAGGCCGGAAGGGCTGAACCCTTCCGGCCTCGGTTGGTCGCAGTGCGACGTCGTTAGAACTGGAACCGCAGTCCCAGCTGGATCCGTCGGGGATCGCCGTTGATGGCCCGGATCTTCATGAAGTTCGGATCCGTGAAGCCCGTCACAGGATTGCCCCAGCGAACGTGGTTCAGGACGTTCGATGCCTGCATCCGGAACTCGGCCCGATAACGACCGATCGGGAAGCCGCGGAAGATGCCCAGGTCAAGGTTGTAGTTCGAGGGCCCGCGGAGGAAGTTCCGTCCGGTGTTGCCCCACTGGTTACCCGGTTGAGCAAACGAGGTCGGATCGTAGTACACCGCGTTTGGTCCTGCCGGCCCCACCTGACGAATTTCCGCGATTTGCTGGATGGTCTGACGTCCTTGGCGTTGATTCAAGGCAGTGTTGTCCCCGTTAATCGAGAACGGCGTGCCGGAGTAGATCTGGAAGATCCCATTGACCTGCCAGTTCTGCACGAGCGCTGGCAGAACCCCGGTATCGGTCTTCATGAACGGCAGGTCGTACAGGAAGCCCATCGAGAAGTTATGGGTCCTGTCGTAACCGGCGAGCGCGTAGTTGCGGCTCAGCTGCGATGGCTGGCTCCAATCTAACGTGACCCAGCCATCATCGTCGGTCTCGTCCATTGCTTTACTCCAGGTGTACGCGCCCTTGAGTAGCAGCCCGTTCCTGAAGGGACGATTGATCGCCGTCTGCAGGGCGTTATAACGGCGCTTGGTGCGCCCCGCCCAGTCGAGGATGTCTGCGGTGCCAGCCTGCGTGAAGAGCTTCCGGCCGGCGTCAGCGCCGCCCGCGTCAGCGTAGTTGAGGTTGATATCGGCATAGCCACCATCCGTCCGCATGCCTACGTAGGCAACACTAACGGAAAGGTCCGTCGGCAACTGACGCTCGACCGTGACGTTCCACTGTTGTGAACGACCACGCTCAACCTCGGTGGTATTCGGCACGCGCGTCGTGACGTTGCGCGGCATCGGAATGACACCGGTGCTGATATCAGGCAGCGGAATCACCGGAATTCCGTCCGCAAGCGGGAAAGACGCGAAATTGCTCCCGAAGGTCCCGGACGCCGTCTGGGTGAATCCGATGGTCGACGGATAGGAGAGGCGGAGCGGCCGCGACCACGGAATCGGATCGTAGGTGAGACCGTAGCCAGTGCGGAACACGGTCTTGTCGTTGATGCGATAGGCGAGGCCGAGACGGGGCGCAAAGAGCGTCTTGCTCACCTGAATCCCGACGTCCTTCGGCACGCTGCCCTTGCCGCCGATGAAGACGTTCCAAGTGGCGTAGTCGAGCCGCTCGAGGCCGTGTTCCGCGCGCGTCATCAACGGGTAGTACTCGTAGCGTAAACCGGCGTTGACCGTCATCTTCGAGCTGACGTTCCAGCGATCGCTGATGAACGTCGCGTACTGGTTTTCCCGTCCGGTCATCGTCTCGAACTGGATGCTCTTGCCGAATCCGCTGTCCCGACCAAGAAGGAACGCGGAGTATTGGTTCCAAAGATTCGAGGTGTAGCCCGGCTGCCCGGTGATGTTGCCCGAGAAGTTGAAAGCACCGCGCGGGCCGTCGCCCAATTCGGGCTGCCAGTGATCCAACTGATACCGGATGAAGTCGAATCCGACCCGCACCTCGTGCCGACCCATCAGGCGGGTCAGGTTCGTCGTCACTGTGTAGCTTGTCTCCTTGCGGTCGACTGGGACCCAGGTGTCGGTATTGCCAAGCTCGGCGTATCCCGTCCTGAATTGTGGCATACCGCTCTGGAGCGGATCCGGCCCGTTCGTTCCGGGAATGCCGAAATTTTCGCTCCCGAAGTTCGTGCCGAAGTCGCCACCCCTGGCGTACTGATTCTGCTTGTTCATGCCGACGGTACCGTCCAGCACCATCGTCGGACTGACTGTCCACGTATGGCCCGCAGTCGGGACATATATGTTCGTATGGCCAAATCCAACCTCGTCATAGCCGAGCTTGAAGATGTCATACACGTCGGCCCGCAGCGTCGAGAACTTCACAAAAACATGGTGGTTGTTGGTCCGGTTCCAATCCACCTTGAAGTCGTAGTTGTCGCGGTCGGCCTTCGGGTTGCGGGGGATATAGAGATTGTTCTGGAGTCCGCTATTCGTCCCCGGATTGTTCGGCGCCGGATAGAGCGCCTGGATCTGCTTGGCGAGGCTGGTGATACGGTCCGCCGGAATCCTCGCACCGGAAAATTCGGCCCGACCCGTGCCGTCGGCATTGCCAGTCGCCGGATCGTAAATGTGGAAGTTCGGGTTGACCGCGAGAACTTCGCTGAAGTCGCCGTTGCGTATCTTCGCGGTCGGAACGCTGTACACGTCGTAGCGGCTGTTCCGTTCGTAATTGCCCTCATATCCGGCGAAGAAGAACAGCTTGTTCTTCTTGATCGGTCCGCCAACCGTTCCGCCGCCGATCGAGATACTCGAATTCAGCTTGCCGCAATTGGGGGGGGGCGTGACGTCGCACGACGGTGTGAAGAATCCCGTCGCATTCAGTTCGTCCTGATTCCGGAAGTAGAAGGCCGATCCCTTGACCGAATTCGTGCCGGACTTCGTGACGAGCGTAATTGACGCACCGCCAGCCATGCCCTGCCCCGCGTCGAAATTGTTCGTAGCGATGTTCACCGTTTCGATCGTTTCCGCGGGTGCCACATAGCCAGTGTGGTGAGGCAGCCAGATGTTGACGCTGCTCGCGCCATCGATTCGGGTGTTGTTGTTCTGGCCGTCGGCGCCATTGATGTTCGTGCGCAGCGATCGCCCAGGTGTGTCGGTCTGCGCGTTCTGGAAGGTGGCCGGCGTCGCTCCAGGGACGAGATTGATCAGCGCCTGATAATTTCGATACTGATTGAGCGGAAGGTTCGTGATTTCCTGCGACTTCAACTCCGTATGGAGATCCGACTTGTCGGTCTGCAGAAGCTGTGCATCGGAAGCCACCGTCACTGTTTCGGTCAACGCGCCGATCTCGAGCTTGACGTCGACACGGCTTATCTGACCCGCGGAGACGGGCACGTTCGTCTGCACGAATTCGCGGAATCCCGTTAACGTGACCTTGACGTCGTAACGGCCCGGTAGCGCGTTTGCCAAGGTGTAGTCCCCCTCGGAACCGGTCACGGTCTCGCGAGTGGCATTCGTTTCTTTGTTCGTAATGACAACCGTCGCAGCAGGTATCGCCGCGCCTTGCGCATCCTTGACAGTTCCGACGACGCTGCCGTAAAGCACCTGGGCGCTGACGACACCCGGCATCACCACGAGGGAGAGAGCAGCTAAAAGTACGAGCAATCGACCACGAGACACGAGCACAGTCCTCCTCCTTCCTACCATTGCGAACGCACCTCCACCGACGTTTAGTAGAAATGTGTTAGCGACGAATGTTGTACGTCTGTTGCGACCATAAAGCCAAGGAAAATCTTCAACTTGCCACAATTTGTCCTCTGGCGTGGACGAATTCAACTCGTTGTATCAGACTCAACCAATTGGATCGCAAAAACATTAGGAAATTAGAAGAATACTCCCATCGTCTGCCGATGGAAGTCGCATGCGAAGAGAGGGATCGGTTTGCCGCGCACGACCGCACACAGAACACGAAAGCCCCGCCGTGCGTGCGCACGACGGGGCTCGTTTTGACTGATGGCTCGGTCTCAATGAAGACCGCGCCCTGCACCACGACTTTAGAAACTAAAGCGCAGACCCATCTGCATCTGGCGTTCGAGATACGAGCCCGTACCCGAGACGGCTGTGATCTGGCCGAACGTTCCGGACGTGATGCTCGATGACGGGTTGCCGAAGACCGGATGGTTCAGGAGGTTGGCTGCCTGCAGTCGGTACTCCAGTCGTCGCGTTGCGCCAACCGGGAACGAACGGAACAACGAGAAGTCGAGGTTCCATCCTCCGGGACCATAGAACTGGTTGCGTCCCGTATTTCCGAACTGCACACCGGTTGGTTGCGCGAAGGCCGCGGTGTCGAACCAGCGGCCAGTTGCGCCGATATTGCCGAGGACATCGAACGTGCCCACGAGGTCGGCGGTTTGGGTGTTACTCGGTGTATTCAACGCATTACCGCTCGCGGTGACGGTGAAGGGGTTGCCGCTGAACGCGGCAAGGACGCCGTTGACCTGCCAGTCGTTGACGATCGCGCCGAGCACGCCGTCGTAGCTGCCCTTGGTCTGCCACGGCAGCGCATAGGCGAAGCCTAACTGGAAGTTGTGACGCCGGTCGAATCCGGCCGGTGCCCAGTTGCGCCAGAGTTCGCTCGGCGTGTTCCAGTTCAACGTCGCGCGGCCATCGTTGTCCGTTTGATTCATGGACTTGCTCAAGGTGTAGGCACCTTTGAACAGCAGGCCGTGAGTGAAGGGCTTATTCACCGCCACCTGGAGCGATTGATAGTCGGTCTTCAAGCGCTGTCCCCAGGAGTTGATCGCGAGGAGACGCCCCTGCGGTGCATACGGACGTCCGGCGTCGCCGACGCCGAGCGTTTGTGGCGCGTTGATGTCGAGCGCGGCGTATCCCCCGGATCCTTTTGCGCCGACGTACGCCACGTCGACTGACGTGTCGAACATCAGCCGGCGTTCGACGGCAATGTTCCAGGTCTTCACCTCGCCACGATCGACGTTGTCGATCTCGGGCGTGTACTCCGCGGCTGAAAGATCGAGCGGAACACGACCGGTGCTCTGATCGGGAGGAACGATCAGGGGAATGCCTTGCGCCAGCGTGCTGTTGGGCGCAAACGGCAGCGCATTGAAGAAGCTCGAGGCGATGGTGATCGGGTAGTCGTTATCGCCCCGCACGGCACGCGCCCACGGCGTGGCGTTGAACGTCAACCCGTAACCGGCGCGGAACACGGTCTTGTCGTCGAACCGATAGATTGCACCAACGCGGGGCGCGAAGTTATCGAGGCTGGCACTCATGCCGTTGGTTTGCGGATTGCCTCCGCGGCCGGCAATGAGCACGTCGAGCTGATGCGCCGGATCCGGGTTCGTGAGATCGAGCCGATCGACGCCGCGGCCGTCCGCGCGCGTCATGATCGGGTAGTACTCCCACCGCAGTCCCATATCCAGCGTCAGTTTGGCGCTCGGCGTCCAGCGATCGCGGAAGTACAACGCGTGCTGCCACTCGCGCGCCGTCATCAGCTCGTTCTGCACGCTCTTGGCGGCAGTTCCCACCAGGCCGAGCAGGAACGACGCGTACTGATTGTAGAAGTTCGCGTTCTGTGCCGGCGTGTTGTTGCCCGTATTCAGCTCGGTCACGTTCGCCCGGAAATCGAACTGCCCACGCGGATTTCCCGTTTCCGGCTGCCAATGATCGAGGTACATGAAATTCAGCGTGTACCCACCGCGCAGATCGTGGCGCCCTTTCATCTTCGTGATGTTGGTGGCCAGCGAGTACGTCCGTTCGTCGCGAAAGATCGGGTTCCAGCCGTCGCGGTTTCCGACAGCACTGAAACCGGTGTTGAAGACCGGGTAGCCGGCGTATCGGGAATCTCCGCTGCCCTGGTCATTGGTGCCAGGAATGCCAAGGACGTCGAGTCCGTAGTTGCCTGCCTGGAAGTCAGGCCCATAGACGTGCTGATGCTGTCGCGAGAACCCGAACGTGGTGTCCATCAACAGCGTCGGGCTCAGCGTCCAGGTTGAACCGCCGGTAGCCTGATACACCTTGGTGAAGCCGCCGTCGCCGGTGGCATTCGGATCCGGCCCCAGATAGTTGGTGAGGTCGTCGACGACCGCATTCATGTAGCTGAACTTGCCCCAGATCTGCTGCGCCGGCGTCCGGTTCCAGTTCATCTTGTAGTCGTAGTTCTGCCGGTCGACGGTGCGATCTTCCTGCCGCCGATAGTTGTTGGTGAGGCCGCCCGTTCCTGTGCCGGCAATGTTCGGCAGCGGAAACAGGTTCAGCACCTTCAAGGCAATGGGATCGATCATGTTGCTCGGGATCACATTGCCGTCGAACGCCTGACGACCCGTCCCATCGGCGTTTCCGGTGAACGGGTTGTAGATCACCTGCTGCGCGTTATTGGTGGCGCTCACCGTCGCCTGACTGAAATCTCCTGCTCGCAGCCGCGCATCAGGGACACTGAAGAACGTAAACAGGCTCTGATCGCGTTTGTAGCCCTCGAACGATCCAAAGAAGAACACCTTGTTCCTGGCCACCGGGCCGCCGATCGTTCCACCGTAGGTGTTCTGATTAATCGGCAACTTGGTCGTCGGCGTCGAGGTGAAGTTGTACGGTGTCGCGTTGAGATTGTCGCCGTTGTAGAACTCGAACGCGGTGCCTTTGAAGTTGTTGGTGCCGGACTTGGTGATCACGGTCACCGCCGCGCCGCCGGCCATGCCCTGCTCGGCGTCGAAACTGCTGGTCGACACGTTGACCGTATCGATCGTTTCCGCCGGCGAGATGTACATGTTGTGATTGGGCAGCCAGATGTTCATGTTCGTGGCGCCGTCAGTACGAGTCGAGTTGTTGGTGTTGACCTGACCGTTGACGTTGGTGGCCAGCGACCGCGCCGGGGTGTCGGTCTCCGCGTTGCCGAACGCCATCGGTGTCGTCCCGGGCACCAGATTGATCAACGCCTGGTAGTTGCGGAAACGATTCAGCGGCATCGAGGTGATCGCATCCGATTTCAGTTCGGTATGCACATCGGCCTTGTCGGTCTGGAGCAGTTGCGCATCGGACGCAACGGTGACGGTTTCGGTGAGCGCACCCACTTCGAGCGTCATGTCGACGCGCGAAATTTCACCGATCGTCACCGGCACATTCGTGCGAACCGCTTCGCGGAACCCGGTCAGAGAGATCTTGACGTCATACGGACCTGGCAGGACGTTGTTCACCGTGAACGATCCGTCTGCGCCCGTTATGGTGTCGCGAGTGAGATTGGTTTCCTTGTTGATGATGGTCACTGTTGCGCCGGGAATAGCCGCCCCCTGGGCGTCCCGAGCGATTCCAGTGATGCTGCCGTAGAGAATCTGGGCTCTGGCGTTCCCCGCCGCCAGCGCGAGCGCGCACACTACTCCAACGATCACGAACACCCGTCGACGATGCGACACGAACACACCTCCTGGTGAATTGAGGCGTGCTGGTTCCACTCCCGGTCCGTAGTAACAACACGTTAGCTTTCGGGTATACCCTCATTCCGCAGCGAAACCAAAGTGGCTTTTTTGCGCGACAGGTCTGTCGTGAGGCGCCTTTGTCGGCGTCAGAAGTGGATCCAAAACCTTGGGGTCAACTCAACCAGTTGGATCGCAGAAACCTGAGGAAATTCGCCGAAAAAATGTTGTCGACGTCTTGCGACGTGTAGCCACGCGCGGAGAGAACGTCTTCAAGTTTTTTTAAATCTGCAATCGTGTGAACGTCGGACGGACACTGCTCGCGGCCGAATGCGCCATCGAGATCGGATCCGATCATCGAGTGTTGTGAACTCCCGGCGATCTGACACACGCGATCGATGTGATCGACGACAGTTTCGAGCGTGACATTCGCAGATTGCGGTGTCGTGTGTCCTCGCACCCATCCGGGGACCAACATCCACGCATCCATGACGGCACCAATCACCGCGCCTCGACCGATCAGTTCGCGGATCTGATCGTCGGAGAACTGCCGGTTGTGTGGGACAAGCGCCCGCGAGTTCGAGTGACTCGCCCACAACGGACCGTCGTAATGATCCAGCGCGTCTCGCAGGCTCTCGTCGCAGAGATGCGTGACGTCGAGAATGATCCCGAGCCGCGCCATCTCCTTCAAGAGGTCGCGTCCGTGCGTACCGAGATCGCCAGTCGAGTTGGTGCCGTAGGCGTATCGTCCGGGGCCGTAGTGCGCCGGCCCCACGGCACGCAGGCCCTGGGCGTAAGCGTTTTCAAGGTGCGCCGGTGTGACGATCGAGTCCGCACCTTCGAGGCTCAATATGTAACCGATTGGTTTGGAGCTTCCAGCTTCCAGTTTCCAGCTTCCAGCTCCCTCCCAATTTGCGACATGTTGCTCTAATCCGGCACGATCTCGGATCTGCGTCAGCTCGCCGCGCTCTTCCATGGCGCGATACCAGGCGAGCTGCGCCTGCGTCATCGCCCACGCCTGTTCGGGTGAGTTCCAACCCTGAAGGTCGCTGCCGGGCGCGACGTAACGCGCGATCTGCGTCGCGACACAGAGGCCGATGCCTCCGCGCCGCATTTCGTCAAACGACACGGTGCCTTTGCCGCGATCGGGTTTGTCGGTAAGTCCCGCTTCTCGTCTTCGAATCTCGTCAATGGGTCGGGTCAGATCGCGATTCCACTCGATGGCGTTCATCGCGAGATCCAGATGGGCGTCAACAATCAGCATACGGGTTGCATCAAACGAAAAGCGCGAGCACCAACACGCCAGCGAGTCCGACAACTGACACGATCGTCTCGATAACTGTCCACGTTGCCAGCGTCTGCGGGACGCTCATGTTCAAGTACTCCTTCACCAACCAGAACCCACCATCGTTGACGTGTGATGCGATCAGCGATCCCGCGCCGATCGAAACCACGAGCAGCTCCTTATTCACTGATGGCGACGAGGCAATCAGCGGCGCCATGATGCTCGCGGCTGTGATGACCGAGACCGTCGCTGACCCGACTGACAGTCGCAGCAGAGACGCGATCACCCAGCCAAGTACGAGCGGCGACAATTGAAGACCGCCCATTGCTTGAGCGATCGCCGAGTCGAGGTGGGCGGTGACCAGCACGCGGCCGAACCCGCCGCCTGCGCCGACCACGAGCAGGACCCCGGCGATGGGCGGCAACGACTCTTCGGCAAACGTCAGCAGGCGCGCGCGACCGAAGCCGCATGATCGTCCCAAGGTCACCATGGCGACGAGCGTCGCGACGATCATCGCAACCAGAGGACTTCCGATGAACGAAATCGCGCGTCTCGCGGCGCCATCGGCCATCGTAATCTGGGCGGCGGACGCTATCAGCATCAGCAGGACCGGCATCAGCATTGTCAGCAGGGTGAGCGCCAATGTCGGTGTCCGCGACGGGACCACCACCTTCGTAAACTGTTCCGCGATGGTTCCCGGTTCGGCTGCCACCTTCGTACTCATGAATCGCGTCACCATCGGGCCCGCGATGATCGAGAGGGGCAGACCGAGGATGAGTGAGTAGAACAGCGTCCGACCCGGATCGGCGCCGAGCCGCTCGACGGCGGCGATCGGTCCCGGGTGAGGCGGCACCAGTCCATGTGCTGCCGAGAGGCCGGCGACCATCGGCAGGCCAAGCCAGAGCAGCGGCCTTCGGCTCTGGCGCTGCGCCGTGAAGAGCACTGGTGCGAGAAGCACGAGCCCGACCTGAAAGAAGACGGGAAGGCCGATGATGAACCCGGACAACATCAACGCCCAGTCCAGCCGCCGTTCACCCAGCGCTCGCGCCAGCGCATTCGAGACGACGATCGCTCCTCCCGATTCGGCGAGCAGTTTTCCGATCACCGTTCCAAGCGCGATCACCATCGCAATCGATCCGAGTGTGTCTCCCATGCCCGCCTGGAATGCACGGGCAATGTCGGCCAGCGGCATGCGGGCCGCAAGTCCGACAAAGATCGACGCGACCGCGAGCGCGAGGAACGCCGGTAGTCGGACCCATGTGATCAGGAGCACGACCAGTGCGACGCCGATCGCGGCGATGGTGAGGAGAGTGGATGCAGGCAATTGGTGAAGTTTCCAGTTTGCAGTTCCCAGTTACCAGTTCCCACTCATGCTTGCGCACTGGAGACTGGAAACTGGCAACTGATATCAGTAAATCTTCGGCTCCGCAATCGGAGCCGTGCCTTCCAGGAAATCAAAATCGCATCCGCGATCGGCCTGCGTAACGTGAAGGGAATACATCTGTCCGAAGCCGCGAGGATATTGCGGCTCCGGCGGTTTCCACTCGGCGCGACGCCGCGCGAGCTCTGCGTCATCGAGCTGAATCGAGAGCTTCCGCGCCGGGACGTCCAGTTCGATGATGTCGCCGTCGCGGACGAACGCCAGCGGCCCGCCGATGAATGACTCCGGCGCAATATGGAGGACGCAGGCACCGTAACTGGTGCCGCTCATGCGAGCATCGGACAAACGAACCATGTCGCGGACGCCCTGTGCGAGAAGCTTCTTCGGAATCGGCAGCATTCCCCATTCGGGCATGCCCGGACCGCCGAGCGGTCCGGCGTTCTGCAACACGAGAACGGAATCGGCCGTGACCGGCAACGACGCATCGTCAATGCGCGCCGCAAGGTCATCGTAGTTGCGGAACACCACCGCTGGTCCGGCATGCTTCAACAACCGCTTCTCGGCGGCCGTGTGTTTGATAACCGCACCCCGGGGTGCGAGGTTTCCGCGGAGCACGGCGACGCCGCCTTCCGGACCAAGTGGACGCTCACGAGTCGCGATCACGGCGTCGTTGCAGACGAGCGCGTCGCTGACGTTTTCACCGATTGTTCGCCCGTTGACGGTGACGCAATCGGTATGCAGTAAGTCCTGGAGACGCGACAACGCGCCTCTCGTGCCGCCTGCATAGAAGAAGTCTTCCATGAGGTACTCGCCGCTTGGACGGATGTTGGCGATGAACGGTGTGCGACGCGAAAGCGCGTCAAAGCGATCGAGATCGAGCGTCGCGCCGACGCGACCGGCGAGCGCGATCAGGTGAATGATCGCGTTGGTCGACCCCCCGAGGGCCATGGCAGCCGTCACGGAGTTGTCAAACGCTTCGGTCGTCATGATTTTTCGCGGTGTCAGATCCTCCCAGACCATCTCCACGATACGACGGCCGCAGGCGGTGGCCATGCGCGAGTGAGCCGAATCGGCCGCAGGAATCGACGAGCCACCGGGCAACGTCAATCCCAGCGCTTCCATCGCGGCCGCCATGGTCGATGCCGTGCCCATCGTCATGCAGGTGCCGAACGATCGAGCGATCCCGTCTTCCATTTCACGCCAGCTGCATTCGTCAAGGGTTCCGGCCCGCCGTTCCGCCCAGTATTTCCAGACGTCGCTGCCGGATCCGAGAAACTGACCTCTCCAATTGCCGCGAAGCATTGGGCCAGCGGGCATGAGGATCGCGGGAAGATTGGCGCTCGCGGCACCCATGACGAGTGCCGGCACGGTTTTGTCGCAGCCGGCCATCAACACGGCGCCGTCAACAGGGTAGGAGCGCAACGCCTCTTCCGCATCCATCGCCAGCAGGTTCCGATACAGGAAGGTGCTCGGCTTCATGAACACTTCGCCGAGTGTCAGGAGCGGGATCTCCATTGGAAAGCCACCGGCCTGCCAGATGCCGCGTTTGATTTCGTCGGCGCGATTGACGAAGTGCGCATGGCACGGATTGGCGTCGCTCCAGGTATTGAGGACGGCGATGACCGGTTTGCCGGACATGTCGTCCATGCTGAAGCCGGCCTGTTTCGCGCGCGAGCGATGGCCGAACGATCGCATGTCGTCTTTGCCGAACCATCGATGGCTGCGGAGGGAGGTCGGGTCGTGTCGCGTCATGGACGAATTGGTGAATTGGTCAACGTCAATTATCGATCGCGCGCGGGCAATCGCAGGCTGACGACGATCGCCGTCTCGATGACAAGGGCGCCCGCAAGCACCAGGAGCCCTTGACTATACGATCCGGTCGCCTGGCGAAGCGCTCCCATGATCGATGGTCCGACGGCGCCGCCGAGGTTGCCGATGGCGTTGATCAACCCGATGCATGCGGCAGCGGCAGTCCCGCCAAGAAAGATTGGAGGAATTGCCCAGAAGACGCCCTGGACGGACCGCTGGCCGATTTGCGACAGCGTAAAACTCAGAACCATGAGCCAGAGGTTGTTGCGAAACAGAGCCGCGAGTACGAGACCAGCCGCCGCCGTCATCGCGCAAGTGGCAACGTGGTATTTGCGCTCACCGGTGCGATCCGAGTGGCGGCCGACAAGAAACATCGCGACGAGCGCGGCGGCAAAGGGAAGCGTCGTCAGGACGCTGAGCCCGAAGCTTTGTCGTCCGCCTGCGGCTTCCACCAGCATTTTCGGCAGCCACAAAAATACTCCGTAGGTGACGACGGTATTGAGAAAGTACACGCCGCACAGAAGCCATACCCGTCCGCTTTGGAGGCTTCGCCCGATCGACGTGTGGCCGACCGCTGCCCGTCGCTGTTTCTCCGCGTCCATTATTTGGATGAGGCACTCGCGGTCGCTATCTGTCAGCCAGCGTGCTTCGGATGGGTAATCCGTCAGGGCGCGCAACGCCACGAAACCAAGCACTACCGCCGGCAACCCTTCAATTAGAAACAGCCACTGCCACCCATGCAGACCAAGAACGCCGTTCAGCGCGAGAAGGCGATTCGAGATCGGCGCTCCAATGATGATGGCCACCGGCGCGGCCATCATGAACAGCGCACCCGCGCGCGCCCGATCCGCGGCGGGAATCCAGTACGTCAGGTAAAGGATGATGCCGGGGAAAAATCCCGCCTCGGCGATGCCAAGTAAGACGCGCGCGGCATAAAACGACCAGAGATCCCACACGAACATCATCGCCATCGAGACGATGCCCCAGCCGATGAGGATGCGGGCGATCCACCGCCTGGCGCCCACGCGCTCGAGGATCAGATTGCTCGGGACTTCAAACAGGAAGTAGCCAACAAAGAACAGTCCGGCTCCGTACCCAAACTGCGCATCATTGAGGCCGAGATCCTTCTGCAGGGCTGCCGCGGCAAAGCCGACATTGACCCGGTCGATATAGGCGACGACGTAACAGATGAACGCGAAGGGAACGAGGCGTCGAATGACGCGCGCAATCACCTCGCGTCGTTTATCTTCGGAGATAGCCTGGCCCGGATCCGTGAGGTGCATGCGGTCGCGTCACTTTATCTCGAAAGGCTGTTGCTGGCGCGGGTTTGACAAAGTTCGCAATTAAAACTACAGTGAGGTCAAATTCAACCCCGGCGATTTCACCCTCACATACATGGCAGACACTCTCGGCGATTTCGAGCAGCTCATCCTGATGGCGATGATCCGTCTCGGCGCGGACGCCTATGGTGTCACGGTGCGCCAGGAGATCGAGTCACGAACGGGTCGGACGATTTCCGCGGGCGCCCTGTATACCGCCCTCGACAGGATGGAGAAGCGTGGCTTTGTCACCTCGCGGCTCGGCGAACCGACGCCGACGCGCGGTGGCAAGCGCAAACGTCTTTACACGGTGCTGCCGGCCGGAGAGCGGGCGCTCGCACGCGTGTATGAATCGTTGCGACTGATGGCGGGTGGCGTCGGCGCGCGTTTGCGCGCCATCAAGGAATAGCGCGTGGCGGCCTCACCTCCTCGACTCGCCGCCGCCCTCCTGCGCTGGATTCTGCCGCCCGACGACTTCGAAGCGATATCGGGAGATCTCGAGGAGTCGTTGCCGGCGATGGCGAAGAGCCGGTTGTGGTACTGGCGACAGGTGGGCAGCATCGTGAGCAGCCGGTTCGCCGCGGCCACTGGAGATTTCACAAGCGGACGATCGAAAGGCAGGATCCGAATGGGAATCCGGCACGATCTCTCCTATGCGATTCGGTCGCTGATGAAGGCGCGATTGTTTGCCGTCACCACGATCGCCCTGCTGGCCGTAGGCATCGGCGCGAACGTCGCGATGTTCTCGCTCGTCAACGCGGTGCTCCTCAAGCCTTTGCCGTTTGCCGAGCCCGATCGCCTGATGATCGTCCACCTTCTCGCCCCCGACCGCGAGGCCCCCGGCGTCTTTCGACCGAACATCTGGTCGTACCCAAAGTACAAAGTCTTCGATCAGAACCAGCATGCGTTCGAGTCGATGACCGCCTTTGGCGCCGGCAACTGGAACTTGACGGGCACCGATCGTCCGGAACGTTTAAGTGGTGAATTCATCGAGTCGAACTACTTCGACGTGCTTGGCATTCGCCCGGTCGCAGGACGAGCCTTCTTGCCAGAGGAGATGAACGCTCCAGGCTCGGCTCCGCTCGCGATGCTTGGCTACGCGCTGTGGGCCACTCGCTTTGCTGCCGATCCCTCGATTGTCGGAAATCCGATCAGCCTCAACGGCATCCCGCACACGATTGTCGGCGTCCTGCCGCGCGGGTTTCGCGGGTTGACTGGATCGTCAGACGTGTGGGTCCCTCTCACCACCCTCCCCGCCGAGGATCTTGCGAACCCCTTCGATCATTCCTACACCGTCGTCGCGCGCCGGAAAGTCCAGACGTCAGCCGCACAGGCGGACGCCGATGCTCGCGTGGTGGGCACAGCCGTGGACGCGCAGTTTCATGACAGGCAACGCGCGGCGTGGAGCGCGACGGCACTCCCGCTCGACGATCAGCGGATCGATCCCATTGTTCGCCGCTCGGTGTTGTTGCTCCTCGTCGCGGTCGTTTCGGTGTTGCTCATCGTCTGTTTCAACCTTGCGAATCTCACGCTGTTCAAGGCACTGGCCCGGCGGCGCGAGGTCGCCATCCGTCTCGCCCTTGGCGCCAGCCGCTTCCGAATCGTTCGTCAGCAGATGACCGAGAGTGCGTTGCTCGGCCTGGCTGGAGGTGTGGCCGGGCTGGCGATTGCTTCGGTCATTTTAAGGATCGGGGGATTGTTGATGCCCGATCTGCCGATGGTTCTGACTGGCGCGGCGTCCGGCGCTGCGCGCGCGACTGCCGGGCAAACCGCTGGACTGACGCGTGTGGCGCTCGACTACGTCGGTTTCGATGCCTCCACCTTGATCTTCACTCTCCTCATCGCCATGGCCACAACCATGCTGTTTGGTCTCGGTCCGGCGTGGAGCGGTTCCCGTCGCGATTTGACGACGGCCATGAAGGCGTGGTCCTCCAGTTTCACGCCACACGGATCACGATGGCTCGGTGGGCGCAATGTGCTCGTCGTCGCCGAAATCGCAGTGGCACTCGTTCTGTTGACTGCCGCCGGGCTGATGTTGACCAGTGTCGCTCGTCTTCAGTCGGCGACGCTCGGGTTCAATCCGGATTCTGTTCTGACGTTTCGCGTGCCGCTGGCCGCGCCACGGTATGACGCACGGAGCGCGACCCAGTTGCTTGAACGCCTGACGACCGGATTGTCGCAGCGAGCGGGCATCACGGCCGCGACCTACGGCAGTTGCGCGCCGCTCTCCGGTGGCTGCAATCGCACGACGATGAAGCGACCGGATCGGCCGCCACTTCCTCCGGGCTCTGAGAACACCGTCGGGGTGCTCTGGGCCTCGCCAGGTTACTTCGACGCGCTGGGCATCCGTGTGGTTCGCGGTCGTGCCTTTACCGATCGGGACCGCGTTGGGCAACCCAAGGTCGTCGTCATTAGCGAGTCGGCGGCGCGATCGTACTGGGCCGGCGAAGATCCGCTTGGCAAACGTCTTTCTGTCGGCCAGGGGGGTTTTGGCGGCGACGGCGCGGAGATCGTTGGGAT